>JABAOH010143693.1_pt1 | contig 14777 bp, 13 predicted proteins | sample 7062181 | NCBI WGS metagenome assembly JABAOH01 (sample SAMN14538630, study PRJNA623070) | marine sediment metagenome | biome: marine biome [ENVO:00000428]; feature: marine pelagic biome [ENVO:01000023]; material: deep marine sediment [ENVO:00002113]; isolation source: pool of 5 deep marine... | reverse complement strand
GGAGTCTGGGCCGTGTCTCAGTCCCAGTGTGGCTGATCGTCCTCTCAGACCAGCTACCCGTCGTTGCCTTGGTGAGCCGTTACCTCACCAACAAGCTGATAGGTCGCGAGACCATCCCGGAGCGGCGGACCCTTTCCTCCGTCGACCATGCGGTCATCGGGGGGTATCCGGTATTAATCCAGGTTTCCCTGGGCTATCCCGGTCTCCGGGGCAGGTTCCTCACGTGTTACTCACCCGTTCGCCACTAAGAAGTCCCCTTTGGTTACCCAAGGTGGGTTCTTCGTTCGACTTGCATGCATTAGGCACGCCGCCAGCGTTCGTCCTGAGCCAGGATCAAACTCTCCAACGAAAGATCACGGCCCGAGGGCCGGAATCCTCAATGGGTTGTTTGGTGCGCAGGTGGTTGGCCAAACCACCCACCTGCTTCTGACATCAGTGCATTGTCTGATGTATCACTCGAGTACTGCCGTCCAGGATCCGGACGCGCCGAAGCGGCCCGCCGGGTCTCTGGCTGGCAAAAACTGACTTGTGTGGCACACTGTTTAGTTGTCAAGGAGCCGAGACACTCCAATCCCCGACACCGCGCGGCAGCGGGCGCCGGGGAGGCAGGAGAAATGGTAGCACTCCGCCCCGGGCCGTCAAGACCCCGCGAAGCCATACCGCCCCCCAGACCATCGGTCCATGACCCGGCAGCCTTGACCGCACCTCCGGCCACGACCTCCGGCGGCCGCTCGCTACCCTGCGCGCCGTGAGCGACCGGCACACTCTCGATCTCCTCCGCGACCGGGGGTTCATCCAGGACATCACCGACGAACCAGGACTGCGCGACCTCCTTGCCGCAGGACCGATCACCTTCTATGTCGGGTTCGACCCCACAGCCTCGTCCCTGCATATCGGCAACCTCGTCGGCATGATGGCGATGGCCTGGCTGCAGCGGCACGGCCACCGGCCCATCGCCGTGGCCGGTGGCGGAACGGGTCGTATCGGCGATCCCTCCGGGCGGGATGAGGAGAGGGATCTCCTCACCGACACGGCGATCGAGGCGAACCTGGAGCGCATCAAGGAGCAGCTCTCCCGAGTCATCGACGTCTCGACGCCGGAGACCGGACTGGTGATCGACAATCACGAGTGGCTTTCCCGCCTCGGCTTCGTCGATGTGCTGCGCGAGGTCGGCAAACACTTCTCCGTCAATCAGATGATCAGCCGCGAATCGGTGCGGCGCCGCCTGGAGGAGCGAGAGCAAGGGATCTCCTTCACCGAGTTTTCGTATCAGCTCCTGCAGGCGTACGACTTCGCCCACCTGTACGCCGAGTACGACTGCCGTCTTCAGGGCGGTGGCTCCGATCAGTGGGGCAACATCACCGCCGGCGTCGACCTGACCCGACGAATCCACGGAGCGGAGGTCTTCGGACTCGTGTGGCCCCTGATCGAGCGATCAGACGGCAAGAAGATGTCGGGCTCGAGCGGAGAAGCAGTTTGGCTAGGCGCCGATGACACCAGCCCCTACGCCTACTACCAGTGGTTCCTGAACGTCCCAGACGCCGACACCGAGAGCTTCCTCAAGCTGTTCACGTTCCTTGAGCTCGAGGAAATCGAGGAGCTCGTCAGCACCGCGGACCCGGCCACCCGCGCCACGCAAAAGGCGCTCGCAACGGAGGCGACCCGGATCATCCACGGCGATGCTGGGGTGGCGTCCGCGGAACGGGCCTCCAAGATCCTCTTCGGCGATGCCCCATTCGCCGACCTCGACGACCGGACCCTCGCCGATGCGTTCGCCTCCGCCCCATCCGTCACGCTCTCTCCCGAAGCCCTGGGCGGAGGGCTCGGGCTCCTCACCCTCATGGTGGAAGCCGGCGCGGCCAAGTCCAACGGCGAAGCTCGCCGGCTGGTCGAGCAGGGCGGGGTGAGCCTCAACAACGAGGTGGTGAACGACTCGGCACGCGTCGTCGGGCCTGCCGACCTCGCTGCGGAGACCACCTTGGTGCTGCGGGTGGGCAAGAAGCGCTACTACCTGGCTCGGTTCGTGTAGGCAGAAGGCAAAAGGCAGAAGAGAGCTACAGCCTCCGTCCGCAATCTGCGATCTGCCATCTGCACTCTTCCGACCTACTTATCCACTTATCCACAGATTGCCGCCACCCAGCGCGCGCACATGGCTACCGTGGCGGTTGAGGAGAAAACATACCCATGTCCCGCCTGACGGTGGGCGTCGTGGCCATGGCGCTGGTGGCCACCGCCTGCTCCGTTGCGCCGATAGAGGATCCGGGGATTGGAGCGGGCAACCTCACTACGACGGTCTACGCGGCCGACGGTTCCGTGCTGGCCGAATGGCACGCGGGCAACGACCGCACCCTCGTGACCTATGACGAGCTACCTACCCACCTCGTCAATGCCATCGTGGCCATCGAGGACCGGCGCTTCTGGATTCACAACGGTGTCGACGTGCGTGCCGTTGCCCGCGCCGCGAGCGCCAACCTGGAGGCGGGACAGATCGTTCAAGGCGGCTCCACGATCACCCAGCAGTACGTCAAGAACGTGCTCACCGGTGACGCGATCACCCTGCAGCGCAAGACCGAGGAGATCGGACTGGCGCTCCGCATCGAGGAAAGCCTCTCCAAGACTGAGATCTTCGAGCGCTACGTGAACACGACATTCTTCGGTGAGAACTCATACGGGATCGGCGCCGCGGCCCGCCGCTACTTCGGCAAAGAGGCGGCTGCCCTGGATCTCTCCGAGTCGGCCCTCCTGGCCGGGATCGTCAACGCGCCCACCACGCTCAATCCCTACGAAAACCCCGCAGCGGCACTCGAGCGGCGAGAGCTGGTCCTGGACGAGATGGTCAACTTGGGCTGGCTCGAAAGAGAGCTCGCGGACGAAGCCGCCGTCGCCCCGCTGCAGCTCCTCCCCCGCGGCGCAGCAGACGAGATGGCCTTTCCCTACTTCACCGATGAGGTCCGGCGGGAGCTCCTCGACAACCCGGCACTGGGCGACACCCCCGAGGAGCGCTCCGAACGGATCAATGCCGGCGGCCTGCGGATCTTCACGACGCTGGATCCCAATATCCAGGTCGCAGCCGAAGCGGCCGTTGCCTCGGTGCTGCCGGACGAAGGGCCGGCCGCGGCCCTCGTCGCCATCGATCCCCGCGACGGTCGCGTTCTGGCGATCGTCGGTGGACGCGACTACTACGACGCGGCCGACCCCATCGCCCAGTTCAACCTCGCCACCCAGGGCTCCCGGCAGCCCGGATCGTCTTTCAAGCCGTTCGCGCTCGCCGCGGCTCTCGAGTCGGGCATTGCGATCGATTCGACTTGGCCCGGGGGCCGGGCCGCGACCGTCGATGGCCGCAACGGCTCGTGGCAGGTGGCCAACCATGAAGACGCCTACTTCCCGGGCCTGACGCTGCGCGAGGCGACGGTGTTCTCCGTCAACGTCCCCTACGCCTATCTCGTCGATCTCATCGGCCCGGAAAGAGTCGTCTCGGCCGCCGCTCAGGCCGGGATCGAGACCACGCTCGACGCCGTCCCCTCGATCGTGCTCGGAACGCAGAACGTGACCGTCTTCGATATGGCCGAGGGCTATACGACGTTCGCCGGTGGAGGCGTGCACGTCGAGCCGGTCTTGGTCACCCGCGTCGAGGATCCTGATGGCGCGGTCGTCTTCGAGCACCTCCCTCGGTACACCCAAGTCTTTTCCGCCGACGTGGCGGCCGAGGTCACGGCAACCCTGACCGAGGCTGTGCGGCGCGGCACCGGCCAGCAAGCCAAGATCGGGCGACCGGTAGCGGGTAAGACCGGCACCAGCGAGGACAACCACGACGCGTGGTTCATCGGTTACACGCCCGAGCTGGTGGCGGCCGTCTGGGTTGGGTTCGCCGCCGGGAACGTTCCGATGGTCGCCCCGCACACCGAATACACCATCACGGGAGGAACGTGGCCGGCGCGCATCTGGTCGAGATTCGCCATCTCCGCACTGGAGGGCGTCCCCTACAGCTCGGTCGAGACGGAATCCGACGTCGATCTCGTCACGGTAAGCCTCGATACCTCCACCGGGTTCCTCGCCGGCCCGCTCTGCCCCAGAGCCCACGTCGCCACCGTGCGACTGCGCCCTGCGGTGGTGCCCAGCATCATCTGCCCCATCCACAACCCCGACGGCGTCGCCATCACGGACGGGATCGTGCCCACCGTCGAGCGACTCTCGGTACTGGAAGCGGTCACCCTTCTCGAGGCGGGGGGATTCGACGTGAAGATCTCGTGGGACCCCACGTCGGAGGCAACTCCGGGCTCGATCGTAACCCAGGCTCCGGCGGCGCAAACACCACTCTCCTCGGGAGGCATCGTCGCCATCGCAGTGGCCGGGCCCGAGCCCGGCACGGTCCTCCCCGATGTCGTGGGCCGACACCGCGCCGACGCCATCGAGCGGCTCGAGACCACGGGTGTCACCGTCAACGTCATCGCCCTCGAAGACCCCACACCCGATGAATCCACCCGATCTCGCTGGATCTGGGCCCAGTCACCCGCCGCCGGCGAACCTGCAGCCGGCGAGGTGACCATCTGGGTGGAGCCGTAGGGGAAGGACTTAGGGGATAGGAGTTAGGAGTTAGGAGCCAGGACGAGGCTTCTCCTAATGCCTAATCCCTAATGTCTGGCTTCAAAACGAACCGCCACGGCCGCTCTGTTGCCTTACTGATCCCGATCCGGGGCCCGGTCTTGATCTTTCCCGACACGGGCTCACCGTCGACAGTGATCGGCCCCGTGAAGATGTCGCTTCCGTCGAGTGAGCCGGTGACTCCCAACGCCTGGCAGAGCTTGCCCGGGCCATCGGTGAGATGGTCGCCCCTGCCCCGCCGGTCTTCCATCACAGCGACGCCGACCACGGGCGTGCCGCCTCTCAACAAGACGGCCGAAGCATCTCCCTCTGCCCCGCAGACGACGTTCATGCACCAGTGCACGCCGTAGGAGCGGTATACGTAGAGCCCCCCGGCGGGACCGAACATGGTGGCGTTGCGCGGCGTCGGGCCCCGATAGGCGTGACTTGCCGGGTCGCCGGCGCCGGCGTATGCCTCCACCTCCGTGAGCACTACCGCAGTGCGGCGGCTACCGACCATGGATACCAGGCGCCTCCCCAGTAGCCCCCGCGCCACGTCCAGCACCGGGCCTTCGACTATCGAATGCAGCCTCACTCGGTCAGGTGGAGGAGCACCGCCTTGAAAGCATGCAGCCGGTTCTCGGCCTGGTCGAAGACGCGGCTGCGGGAGTGCTCGATGACCTCGTCGGTCACCTCCTCGCCGCGGTGCGCCGGCAGGCAGTGCATGAAGATGGCATCCGATCCGGCTATGGCGAAGAGTTCACCGTCGACCCGAAAACGCTCGAAGCGGCTGCGCCGCTCCTCGGCCTCGGCTTCGCTCCCCATGGACGTCCAAACGTCGGTGTAGACCGCATCGGCTCCGGTCACGGCCTCCCTCGGATCGTCGGTCACTTCGATCGTCGCTCCGTCGCGCGCCGCCTCTCTTGCCGCCGCCACGACGTCCTCGGCCGGCTCGTAGCCGGAAGGGGCTGCCACTCGCACCGAAGCGCCGACGGCGGCTGCGGCCAGCATGAGGCTGTGAGCGACGTTGTTGCCGTCGCCGACGTAGGTGATGGTCGAGCCGGACAGTGGCCGGTGCTCAGCCAGTGTCAGGAGATCAGCGAGGGCTTGACAGGGGTGCTCTCGGTCCGACAGCAGATTGACAACCGGCGCCGCGGCATGCTCGGCCATGGTCACCAGATTGCCGTGGTCGAACACCCGGAACGCCAAGACATCGAGGTAGCGATCGAGCACGCGCGCCACGTCCTGGGGAGCCTCGCGGGTGCCCAGACCCACCTCATCGTTCTTGAGAACGATCGGGATCGCTCCCAACTCCGCACTGCCCACCTCGCACGAGACCCGTGTGCGCGTCGAGGGTTTCTCGAAGAAGAGGCCGACGCGCAATCGTGTCCTGGAGCCGGCCACCGATCCGGGGTCGGCCTTGAGCTTCGCCGCACGGTCGACGACCTCCGCCACCCCCTCGGCCCCGATGTCCGCGATGCTCACAAGGTCCATCATCATCCTCCTCGCAAACGGCCTCCGAGATGCTCGGCAATGCGAGCGCTTATCGCGTCCCGCACCGGGCCGATCTCATCGTCGGTCAACGTACGCTCCGCGTTGCGCATCGTCAGCCTGATCGCCACGCTCTTGCGGCCTTCCTCGAGAGGGTCACCCCGAAAGACGTCGAAGACCTCGATCCTCTCCAGGTCCTTGCCGGCCGCGGCACGGGCCTCCGCCAACAGCGCAGCAGCCGGTACCTCGTCTCCGAGGTCGAAGGCGAGATCGAAAACCACGGGTGGAAAGGGGCTCGGCGGCTGAAAGGGATGTGTCTCCGGCCGCAGCAGTCGCTCCAAGGCGAGCTCGGCGACGACCACCCGGCCCGAGAGGTCCCAATGGGAGGCCGCATCGGGATCCAGTTCCCCAACGAAGCCGATCTCCTCATCGCCTGCCAAGACCACGCCCGATCGGCCCGGGTGCAAGCCGGGCATCCCCCGCTGTTCGAGGGTGAGCTGCACCCCGAGCGACTCGCCGAGCAGCGTGACCGAGCCGACGCCATCGAAGACGTCGAACTCGCGGGAATCCTCCAGCGGTGAGCCGGGACGTCGGCCTGTGGCCGCCAGCCCGACGTGGCGGGGCTGCTCCGGCAGCTGGCCGGGCCCACGATGGAACACCGATCCGATCTCGAAGAGCGCCGCTTCGGGACGGTTCCGCTGAGCCGTCCGGCGCAGCCCCGACAAGAGCCCGGGCAGCAGTGTGGTCCGCAAGCACTCCTGTTCCTCATTCAGCGGGTTTCTCATACGGATCGGATCGAGGCGCGGGTCATCCGGATCGAGCCCGAGCGAGGCCAACTCATCGAATCCCAGGAAGTCGAACGAAAGGATCTCGAAGAAACCGGCGCCGACGATGACAGAGCGCACTGCGCGCAGAGCCCGCTCATCGGCGGACAGCCCGCCGCCCGGCCCGATCGGAAGCCGGCTCGGTATCTCGTCGTAACCGTGAACTCGAGCGATCTCCTCGACGAGATCGGCCGGCCGAGTCACGTCCGGGCGGAAGGTGGGCACCACGACCCGCATCGGGTCCTTCTTGGAGACCTCGAAGCCCAGCCGCCGCAGGTAGTCGGCTTGAGCGCCGGGCGCCATCTCCACGCCGAGCAGGCGTCCCGCCTCGCCCGCAGGCAACATCACCGTTGCCGGCTCAACGGGATTCGGGTATTCGTCAACGAAACCGCCCACGACCACCCCGCCGCCGAGTTGCGACGTCAACATGGCCGCTCGCGCCGAAGCGACCGGGGGCAGCTCCGGATCCACTCCGCGCTCGAACCGAGCGACGGCCTCGGTGCGCAAAGCGTGGCGCTTGCCGGTGAGCAAGACCCTCGTGGGCTCGAAATGAGCTACCTCTATCAGGACTCGCGTCGTCGCCGCGGACACCTCGGAGTCACCGCCACCCATGACGCCGGCCAGGCCAAGGGGTTCGTCGACACCGGCGATCAGCAGGTCCTCCGCGGTGAGCGTGCGATCAACCCCGTCGAGCGTCGTCAGCCTCTCACCCTCTGCGGCCAGTCTGACAATGATCTTTTCCTCCGCGATCCGGTCGAGGTCGAACGCGTGCAGGGGTTGACCGAACTCGAGCATCACGTAGTTCGACACATCGACGACATTGCTGATAGGACGCACCCCGGCATCGCGCAGACGCAGCCTCATCCACAACGGCGATGGGCCGATCACCACGTCCCGCACCTCGCGCGCCGTGAATCGGGGACAGCGATCGGTTGCTTCGATCTCCACTGAAGCGTTCGTGGCCCCCTCCTCCTCGAACGAGACCTCGGGCGTCGTGACTCCGATGTCGTAGAAGGCCGCCAAGTCGCGGGCGACTCCATGGATCGACATCGCATCAGGGCGGTTTGGTGTGATCGACACGTCGAACACGACGTCCGGATACGGCAGGGTCGCGGCGAAGTCGGTCCCAGGTGGCGCATAACCTTCTTCCAGCACGAGGATCTCGCCCGCCTCCTCACCCAACGCCATCTCCGCTTCGGAGCAGATCATCCCGGGCGACATGACACCGCGTACTTCCTTCTCCCCCACCTCGACGCCGCCCGGGAGCACCGCGCCCACGGTCGCGTACGCCACCGTGGCGCCCGCCTCGAAGTTCCACGCTCCGCAGACCACCTCGATCGGGTCGGCACCGGCATCGAGGGTCGCGACGCGCACCCGGTCGGCCTCTGGATGCGGCTCCACATCGAGCACGCGCGCCACCACCACACCGCTGAACCCGGCCTCGATGGTCTCGATCCCTTCAACTTCGATGCCGAGGCCGGACAGCACTTCGTCGATCTCGCCGGGATCGTCGGTGGGCAGGTCGACGAACTCCCCGAGCCAGCGCAGAGATACCTTCATCGGTACTGCTCCAGGACACGGAGATCGGCATCGAACAGGTACCGCAACTCGGGGATGTCGTAACGGATCATCGCCAACCGATCGATCCCCACACCGAAGGCGAATCCCGACACCGCGTCCGGGTCGTATCCGGCCGTGGCAAGCACATTGGGATCGACGACGCCGCACCCGAGCAGCTCAATCCACCCGGTGCCACCACAGGTGCGACAGCCCGACCCGTCGCAAACGTGGCAGGACATGCTCATCTCGGCCGAAGGCTCGGTGAAGGGAAAGAAGGAAGGCAGGAAGCGACGGCGCGCCCCGACGCCGAAGAACTGGTCGGTGAAGTAGCGCAGCGTTCCCTTCAGATCGGCAAAGGTCAGGTTGTCGTCGACTGCGAGACCTTCCATCTGGTGAAACACGGGCGTGTGGGTGGCGTCCATGGCGTCGCGGCGGTACACGCGGCCCGGCACGACGATGTACACGGGCGGGTCGTGTGACTCCATCCACCGGGCCTGCACCGGCGACGTCTGGGTGCGCAGCAACACCCCCTCGGGGTCATCGCCGTAGTCGACGTAGAGGGTGTCCGACTCGAGACGCGCCGGATGTGCCGGTGGCGTGTTCAGCGCGTCAAAGTTGTAGTAGGCGGTCTCCACTTCGGGACCGGAGGCGACCGTGTAGCCGATGCTGGTGAAGATGTCGACGATCTCGTCCCAGACTTGCATTACGAGGTGGGCCGCGCCTCGCGGTGGCCGACGGCCTGGAAGGGTTACGTCGACGCGATCTGCCGAGAGCCGGTCGGCTCTCTCGGAGGCAGCGAGAACATCTCGCCGCGCATCAACCGCGGCCTCGACCGCGGCGGCGATCTCGGCTATGGCCTTGCCGAGCGCTGCTCGGTCTGCCTCATCGACATCGCGCAACCCCCGGCGCGCCTCTGCCACCGGTGAGGAGGGTCCGAGGGCATCGGCAGCGATGGAATCCACCGCGGCAACGGTTTCGGCCGCAGCCAAGTCGGCCTCGACGCGCGCCCGCATTTCATTCAGATCCTGGAGGGAGGCCATCGCCAGCGGAGGTTAGTCCCCGGCCTCTATGCCGCCGACGTAGGCCACGATCGCACCCGCCACGGCAGCATTGAGGCTCTCCGTGCCTCCCGCCATCGGCACCGTGACGATTCGATTGCACTCAGCGACGACGTCTGCAGGAAGCCCATGGGCCTCTGATCCGACCAGCACGACCGCGTCGCCCGGTAAGGGCCCCGGAGGCTCTCCTCCGGATGCCAGGGTGGCTACGAGGCTGCGTCCGACCAGTGGCTTCAGGTCGGACACCCGGCTCACGTTGGTGCGAAAGTGCGCTCCGGCGGCGGCGCGGAGCACCTTCGGTGACCAAACGTCGGCCGACTCGGGGCCGGCTACGAACCCGTAGCCGAAAGCGGCAGCCGCCCGAAGCAGGGTCCCGCAGTTGCCCGGATCGGATACGCCCCAGGCACAGAGGAGGCGTCCTAGGCCGGGCGAGACTTCTTGGGGAATGCGCAGTACGGCAACTGGCCCGCGCGGGTTCTCCGTGCCGGCCAGTCGCGTCAACACCCTCTCGCTCACCAAGCGGTATGGAACGTCAGCAGATGCGGCGAGGTCCCGCTCCGAAGAATCGCCGCCGCCGAACACTTCGAGCACATCGGCGCCTGCGGCGACCGCTTCGGCGAGGACCAAAGGCCCTTCGATCAGAGTCTTGCCTTCAGAGCGCCGATGGCGGGACCGGTGCAGCCGCACCGCGGCGGCCACGGCCGGGTTGCGAGCCGAGGAGATGGACTCAGGCGTCGATGGCCTCCGTGGCCGTCTTCACCAATTCGCCGAACGCGTCCGGGTCGGAGATCGCCAGCTCGGCGAGCATCTTCCGATCGACCTCGATGTCGGCGGCCTTCAGCCCGGCGATGAACCGGCTGTAGGTGGTCCCGTTCTGCCGGGCGGCAGCGTTGATCCTTGTGATCCACAGCCTGCGGAAGTCTCCCTTGCGAGCACGTCGGTCGCGGTAGGCGTCCTGCATCGCGTGCATGACTTGCTCATTGGCGGTTCGGTAGCGGCGGCCGCGGGCTCCCTTGTAGCCACTTGCTCGCGCCAGGATCTTGCGCCTCTTCTTCTTCCCGTGTACGGAGCGCTTGATGCGTGCCATTGCGCCTCCTACTTGCCCAACATCCGGTTCACGCGCTTGCGATCTGCCGACGACACGTCCGTGTCCCCCTGCAAGCGACGCAGGCGGCGGCTCGACTTCTTACCGACCACGAGGTGAGAGCGCCACGCCTGGCGGCGTCGCAGCTTTCCCGACCCGGTTCTCTTGAACCTCTTGGCGACTGATCTGCGTGTCTTCTGCTTCGGCATCTCGGTTACTCCTCGGCTTCCGTTTCGGCCGCCTCTTGCTTCTTGGGGCGGTTTCGCAGTGGAGCCAACTGCATCGTCATGTTGCGTCCCTCTAGCTTGGGGCCGGCTTCGACTTCGCCGTGATCTTCGACGTCCTCGGCCAGCCGCCGCAGGATCCGCTCCCCCAGCTCGGGGTGCGTGATCTCCCTCCCGCGGAACATCATCGTCACCTTCACCTTGTCGCCCTCCTCGAGGAACTCGAGTGCGCGGCGCATCTTCACCTCGTAGTCGTGGTCATCGATCTTGGGACGGAACTTCACTTCCTTGATGACCGTGCGGGACTGTTTCTTGCGGGCCTCGCGCTGTCGCACGGACTGCTCGTACTTGTACTTGCCGTAGTCCATGAGTCGGCAAACCGGTGGACGCGCGTCCGGCGCCACCTCGACCAGATCCATGCCCAGCTCGTTGGCGAGCCACATCGCCTCCTCAATCGACTTGACCCCGATCTGGCCCCCATCGGGGGCCACGAGCCGGACTTCCTTCGCCCGGATCCTGTCGTTGACCCTCAGTTCCTGTGTGATCGATCGACCTCCTGAGTCGACTTAATCAAAAAGACGGCAGCGCGGCTGCCGTCTCCGTCGCCGGATCTGCCTCCGGCCGGTGACCGCGGCGCATCCGAGATGGCCGGGTGGGAAGCAGCGCCTCCGCTTCGTCGGCGGACAGTATATGGCGGTTCTCGCCGAGTCAACGTCGTCCCGGACGACCGGTAGCCTGCGGCCCGAGCGACCGGTGGAGCAAGAAGCGTGGCAGATCCGATCATCGCAGCGGCAAGGCGTGTCTTCGAAGCTGCGATCGACACCTTGCACCGGGTGGTCTACGGCATGCCCGCCGACGGCCTCAATTGGCAGGCTGCGGGGGAACGAGACTCGAACTCGATCGCGGTCCACACCACACACGCTCTGCACTCCACGCGGCGGCTCATGAACCTGGCCATGGGCGAGCCACCGGGACCGCGGGATCGGCAGGCCGAGTTCTCCGCCCAGGTCGACGGGCCGGAGCCACTGCTGAAACTCATCGACGAGGTGGCTGCCCATTGCCGCTCCGCTCTCGACGGCGGGGTCGTCGATTGGGGAGAGATCCGGCGGCTGGAGCGTCCCGGAGAGCCGACCGTGGAGATGTCGGCCGCCTTCGCCCTCATCCACGCCGTCGAACACCTGCGCGGCCACGCCGACGAGGCGTCGCTGACCCGCCACGTGTGGCTGGCGAACTCATAGCCGGAGACACATAGGCCGGGGTGGCGGGCGGTCGCGCGAAATGCCGCTCTTGTTGCATCGCCCATACGAAGGCACGACTATTGACTCCGAGGGGGCTCCGGCGAGCGCGAGGAGTCTCCATGTTCGACGTACTGCTCTCCCCCGAGGAGCGCGAGGTCCAAATGCAGGCGCGGGCTTTTGCCCGCGATGAGATCGACCCCCAGTTCCTCAAGGATCTCGATAAGGAAAAGGTCACCTTTCCTCACGGCTTCCACGGCAAGGTGGCTGCGGCCGGGCTCTACGGGATTCGCTTCCCTCGCGACTATGGAGGCCGCGGCTTGTCTTGGACCGCGGAAGTCGCCGCCCACGAGGAGATCGGTACGCTGGGAATCGTCCTCGGCTGCCAATACGCCATGCCGTCGATCGTCGGCGAAGCGCTGGTCCACTTCGGAAACGACGATCAGAAGGAACGGTTCCTCGCCCCCATGTTGCGCGGTGAGCTCATCTCCGCGGAAGGATTGACCGAGCCGCGCGGCGGGTCCGACTTTTTTGGCACCACGACCATCGCCCGGCGCGACGGCGACGGCTGGGTGATCTCAGGTGCGAAACGCTTCATCGTCGGCGCCGAGGGAGCCGACTTCTTCCTCATCTACGCCAAGACTGCACCCGACAACCCGCCGCACGAGTCGCTCTCGGTGTTCCTCGTGGAACGAGATCGGGGAGTCGAAGTCGAGCACATCTTCGGGCTCATGGGGGCTCGCGGCGGTGGCACCGGCCGGATCAGTCTTCGCCGCGTGTGGGTGCCCGACGAGAACATGGTTGGACCCCTCCACGGCGGGGCTCTGGTGTTCGACCAGATGATGATCCCAGAGCGGATGACGTCCGGCGCCGGCTGCATCGGCACCGCTCAGGCGGCCTTAGACCTGGCGGCCCGCTATTCGATGAAGCGCAAAGCGTTCGGCCGCCCCATCAACCGGTTCCAAGCAGTGAGTCACAAGGTGGCCGATTCGATCACCAAGCTCGACGCCGCCCGCGGCCTGCTCTGGGCTACGGCAAGCTCCATTGACGCCGGGCTCCCCCACCGTCGCATGGTCAGCGAGACCAAGAAGTTCCTGACCGAGACATCGTGGGAAGTCGTCAACGACGCCATGCAGATCATGGGCGGGATCGGCTATACCGACGTGTACCCGATCGAACGCCTGCTGCGTGACATAAGGCTGTCCATGATCTGGACCGGGACGTCGGAGATCATGGCCAACCTGATCCAGCACGAGTACTACGCCGAACTCGCCGACGACGACACCAAGCGACGCGACATCGAGGCCGATGCACTGGCGGCAGGAGCCGAGGAAGAGAGGGTGTTTGAGTAGTTGGCCGTTAGCGACTAGCGATAAGCGACTAGCGATCGCCGCGCTGGCGCGCGGCGGGCAATCGCAAGCGGGCAATCGAGATGCTGCACCGAACAGTCGAATGCCCCACGAGGCGTGGTCGTGGTGACTACTCTCCATGAGGTCAGGGGGGTTTCGCTCCGCCGAGCGAGGCAAGCGGAAGAGACGCGCGGTGCTGGCTGACGAGGGGCGTCGTCGCCCGCACTCGCTCCGGGAGGCTACGTGAAGAAGCTATTCGTGACGATGTCCGTCGTCGCCCTCATCGGCATCGTGCTCGCTCCTGCGGCCGTGGCGAAGCCGAACGGCTGCGCAACCATTCAGGGCGGATCCATCACCGATTCGGCCGGAAATCCAGTCACCGTCGGGTTCGATCAATTCGGTTACAACTACCAAGCCCACATGTTCGTCGGCACCTACGACAGCGTCGACCGAATCCTCGATGGCAAATACTGGGGTCAGGTAGGCGACTTCGTTGATGACATGCTGACCATGAAGTGGAGTGATGCCTGGCTATCCAATCGGGACTGCAACGGCGACAACAAGCTCGACCGCGGCGCTGACGCGAGCGGAACGAGTCAGGGCTGGCTGACCAACCATGTCGTCGGCGACTATGACTCCAACGGTGATGGCAGCCAGGACGCTCACTTCACCGACTTCATCAAGATCGTGTGGACNNAGTTCTAGGCCCGTTTCGACCACCAACCGAACGCACGGCCCGGCACACCTGTGCCGGGCCGTCTGCAATCTGCCATCTGCAAGCTGCAGGCCTGCCTAGAACAGCTTCCCCTGCGGGCTGGGCCGCTCGAAGCGCTCCAAGCCGTTCCACGCAGTGCCCTCCATGAACGCCCACGAGCGCCGGTGGATGGCGCTGGGGCCGTACCACTGCAGCGCCGCGGTGTGCCGCGGACCCGGATAGCCCTTGTTAGAGGCGAAATTCCAATGGGGAAGGTGGTTTGCCTCGGCCCGCATGATCCGATCCCGGGTCACCTTGGCGAGAATCGAGGCCGCGGCGATCGACAAGCAGCGTTCATCGCCCTTGACGAGGGTCTGCGTCGGAACCTCCTCGACGAAATCCCAGGGACCATCGACCAGGGCCACGTCGGCCTGAAGAGGGAGCGCGTTGAGAGCGCGTCGCGCCGCCAGCCTTTGTGCTGCAGCCATCCCCAACGCATCGCACTCGGCCGGGGCGGCATGGCCCACCGCCCAGGTGCACCAGCCGGCGATGCGGTCGAAGAGCGCTTCTCGCTCCGGTTCGGTCAGCATCTTCGAATCGCGGATCTTGTAGACACGGCGATCCCGGGGAATGACGGCGGCACCCACCGTCAGAGGCCCGGCCCACGCCCCGCGTCC
>JABAOH010118623.1_pt1 | contig 14782 bp, 12 predicted proteins | sample 7062181 | NCBI WGS metagenome assembly JABAOH01 (sample SAMN14538630, study PRJNA623070) | marine sediment metagenome | biome: marine biome [ENVO:00000428]; feature: marine pelagic biome [ENVO:01000023]; material: deep marine sediment [ENVO:00002113]; isolation source: pool of 5 deep marine... | reverse complement strand
CCCAGGAACAGGTAGATGATCGGATTCGCATAGGGCGCGGCCGCATCGCGTAAGGTTGCAATTCCAAGCGGCTCGAAGATGACAAGCGGCAGGAAGGCTGTGGCCGGCACCGGGATGGCCTCTGTCGCCCACCATATTGCCATCCAGAGCCCGGCAGCGGCTGCGCGCCAGGCGAGCGGATCCATGGCCTCCTGCCACGGCTCCGTCACCAGCATCAGAATGAAAACGGCAGGGCCCAGGGCCCTGCCGATTTTTTGGTAACGCTCGTCTTTCAACTAGAAGTCGAGGCGCAGGTCTATGTACCAGGAACGCGGCAGATCGCGATGTACGTCGGACTCATACCCGAATCGTTCGGCGGCGAGCGGCGCGCGCGCACCCGTGAAGTTCACGGCACCGACACGAATTCTTGCATCGGTGTCGCCGAAAGCGCTGAACCGGTAATCGACAGACGCGTTATAGGTGGCCATCGAGTCGAGCACCCACGGCTGACCATCCACAGTACCCGGACGTGATTCGATGACGTCGGTGATCTTGGTACCGCTGATCGAAGCGCCCCAGCTGTCGCTGCGCCAGCTCAGCCGCGCCGTGTGTTTCCAGCGCGGGTTGCCGTCCTGGCGGATCAGGCTGGCGAAGCCGACGACGGGCACATCAGCCGGCAACACGCCCGCATCCTGCGCGTCGAGAAGTTCCTGCGCGGCCGGGCCTGCCGACTGGAAGTACTCGTCCAAGCGGGATCCGACATAGCGGAAATTGAAATTACCGATCGCCGTGTCCTTGTTGTAGTAGATACCAATGTCATGGCCGCTGAGCTTGCGGGTGTCGAGGTTCTGGTAAATATCGACAACCTGGAATGCCTCGCCGACCGGGCAGATGCCCGCATCGAGGAACAGCTGTTCCTCGGGTGAGCCGGCTACCGGAGCCGGATCACGAATCACGGCCGGGTTACCCGGGCTCGGCGACGTCGTACCGGTCGCTGGACAGTTTGTTCCTCCGGCTTCGATCAGGCGCAAGAGATCGAGCGCCGTGTGGTTTTCTTCGCCGAACAGCCCAATGGTGTCGTCCTTTTCGATGGACCACCAGTCGACGGTTACGGTGAAGTTGTCGGTGACGTCCCATACGAAGCCAATCGACGTGTTCTCGGATTCCTCGGGAACCAGGAATTGACTGCCACCCGCCACACGTTGCACGCCTTGCCTGCAGTCGAGCAATGTTTCGTCCGGATCGACGTAAAAGCACACAAAATCATCCCTGGTGTTCGAGCGGGCCACGCCGGTCTCATTGACCGTTACGAGGTTTGGCACACGGTAAGCCTCAGACCAGGATCCGCGGATCATGAGCCGGTCGATCGGGCGCCAGCCGGCCGCAATCTTGCCCACGGTCGTGTCGCCGATATCCGAGAAGTCTTCGTAGCGCAACGCGAGCTGAACATCGAGTGTTTCATGTAACGGAACCTGAAGCTCTGTGAACGCCGAGAAAACGTCACGGCTGCCACTGCTGTTTGCCGTCGGGCTCGAGTTCATGACATCGGAAACCGTCGGGAATGTATTGCCGGCGTTGTCCGTGAAAGTGATCGTGCCGTTGAGGCGCGGATCGCGATCGTCGACAAACGATTCTTCGCGCCACTCGACGCCCGCCAGGAATCCAACCGGTCCAGCCCAGGTGTTGAACAGGTCACCATTCGACATTTTGAAGTCGACCATGGTCAGTTCCGTCTCGTTGTCGCGACGAACATCGATCAGGGTGCGCTCGATATTGGTGCCCATCGCGCCGGCAAACACGTTGTAGCCAGCCGGTGTCGGGTCGTTGAGCGCTTCCTGCATCAGCGTATTCGAGATGCGGTTGTGCGTGATGTCTTCCTTCTCGGCTCGCGACCAGACGACTGCACCCTCCCAGTCCCACTCGCCAAGAGCTCCACGCAGGCCGGTCAGGAACCGGTAGGTCTCACCATCGTTGTCGACGATGCGCGGCGCATCGGTCCAGCGATAATTATCGATCTCCAGTTCGAGGCCCCCGGCCGGCACATCAGGACCGATGATGCTGTCGGGGAGGCGTGCCGTCGTGCCTACGGCGCCTACCGGATTCCAGTATGCGTCGGCCGGAATACGGAATTTGGACACTGCGCTCAGGCGCGTGGATGCATGGCGTACCGTCGTCGTATCGGACATGTAGGCATGAAATTCCGTAAAGCTCTCCATGCCATTGTTGAATTCATGATTCAGAAATACGAAGAGATTGGTACGTTTCAGGTCGGAGTAGAGGTCCCGGTTGCGGTTGTTGTTGTAGCGATAAATCGGACCGCCGTCGGCTGCAAAGCAGACATTCGGATACAGTGCCGCCAGCTCGGGATAGTCTTCCGGGCTAAACTCACAGTTTGGATCGCCGATCGGATAGGTATTGAATTCGCCGCTGCCATCCCAGAAGTCCAACGGATCGGTCAATCCCGCTACGCTCGACCGGATGTCGTACTGGCCATATTCGGAGTTGGCGCTGGAACGACGGAATCGGGTGCTACCCGCGTGCGGGCTATTCTCCGGAATCAGACGACGGAAATCGTCGTCGGCCCACCTCGGATCATCCTGCGAATTGACAGGATCACGATCGTAGTAACTGCCGAAAATGCTCAGGTTCGTGCGCCCGTCGTTGAAGAACGTGCCCCACTCTGCTGTGATCTTGTAGTCGCTGCGCGGCAAACCTTCCCAGTCCGCATAGCGCGCCTGCACACTCAGGCCGTCAAAATCGTCTTTCAGAACGTAGTTGACCACGCCGGCAACGGCGTCCGCGCCATAGATAGCCGATGCACCGTCGCGCAGGACCTCGATGCGCTCGAGACCGAACACGGGTAATGACTGCGAGTTGACCGTGTTGACGGGTATGAAGCTGCCGCCGATCGCTTCGGTCTGGTAGCTCGCGGCATTGACCATCCTGCGGCCGTTGAGCAACACGAGGGTGTTGCCCGTGCCGAGGTTGCGGAGGTTGTAGGCGCCGATGTCGCCGCGCGCAGAGTTGACACCGCCGCTGATGTTCTCGGACTCGACGAAGAAGTTCTGGCCCTGCTCGGCCATGAATTCGAGCAGTTCATCGCCCGAGTCGACACCGAGCTCCTCGATGTCGGCAGCTGTGACAATCGATACCGCCAGCGCGTCACGAATGTTGGCGCCCTTGATCTGCGAACCAACGGTAACAATTTCTTCGATCGGTCCATCGTCGTCGGATTCTTCCTCCTGCGCCACGGCGGTACCCGCTGCAAGCGGAAGGACCAGGATGCTGGCAAGAAGTGTACTCAAGCGGCCGTTGCCGCACGGAAACTGGAACTGGAATGACATGATTTCTCCCCTGCTGTTGCCGGCTTCTTCGGCCGGTCCCGAGCGCGCAAATACGCTCTCGTGACACTAGCAATGCCGGGCGGTTCAGGCAAACACTTTAGATAAGGGCTCCATAGCCCTAAGTTATGGATACTCGACCATTCGGGCACTGGGTCGGCTAAGATAGGTAGAGCCCATAACCACGAGCTATAGGGGCCCAGGAATGCGGCTACGCCAGATTGAGGTTTTCCACGCCATATATACGAGCGGTTCGATGACCAATGCCGCCCGGCTCCTGAACGTGTCGCAACCGTCTGTCAGCAAGGTCCTGGCCCACGCCGAACAACAGCTTGGCTACGACCTTTTCGAGCGCGTGCGAGGCAAGCTCGTACCCACGCCGGAGGCAGACCGGCTGTTCGGCCTCGTTTCCAATGTCTACGACCATGTTGAGCAGCTGCGCCATGTGGCCGAGAACCTGCGGGCCTCTGATGTTGGCAAAGTGCGCGTCGCGGCTACCCCGGCGTTTGGCGTGGATCTCCTGCCGAGCGCGGTGGCGAGCTACCTGGCCGATCACGGGGACACGGTCTTCGAGATCGAAACGCTGCATCACGATGAAATCAACGAGGCGTTGCTCGAATCACGCATCGACATCGGACTGGCGTTCGATGCGGTCACCGTCCCGGGGCTCAGGTCCGAATCGCTGGCGACCGGTGAATTCGTTGTCATTGCACCGCCGAATCTCGATCTCGGGTCGGGCGAGCGTATTTCGATTGAGGCAATTGCGGACCAGCCGTTTATTGGTCTCAGTGCACGTGGTCCGCTCGGCCGGTTGCTCACGTCCTATCTCGGAAACTCCGGCGTCGAACTCCGCCGCGTGGTCAATACCGAGACGTACCACATCGCGAAAGAACTCGTCGCCAGAGGCAGCGGCGTATCGATCGTGGATGCATTCACGGCCAAATCGGGCCATTGCGGCGACGTGCGTTGCTGGGCGTTAAAGCCGCCCTTGCATTATTCGGTTGATGTCATCAGCTCCGACAGCATGCCGCCATCACTGCTCTGCCGGCGCTTCATCAGCCACCTTGGTGACGTCATTAACGATTACCTGGCAGCACAACTCCCATAATCACGGGTTATGGCAACCGCATAAATCGGACTTGGCAGCGACCGCAGTCGCGCCAGTAGTATGCGGTGCAAAATAACAACGCAGGGAGTCTCATGCACGTTGCCGTTCTGGGGGCCGGCGTCGTCGGGGTAACGACGGCGCATTTTCTTGCCGAAGCCGGTCACGACGTCACAGTCGTCGAAAAAGCAACCGGCGTCGCGGAAGCTTGCAGCCATGCCAATGGCGCCCAGCTCAGTTACAGCTACACCGACGCGATGGCGAGCCCGTCGTTCCTCCTGCGCATGCCGGGACTGCTCGCCGGTAACGATGCGGCCATACGGGTACGTCCTCCGCTGGACCGGGATTTGCTGCAGTGGGGACTCGCATTCCTGGCCCAGTGCAGTCGCAGCAAAGCTGCGGCGAACATGCTTGCCAACCTGGAACTCGCATCGAGGTCAGCGCAGTTGCTGCGCGAGCTGCGTAACCTGCTGCCATCGGACTTCCATTATCGTGAAGCCGGCAAACTCGTCCTCCTGCGCACGGCGCGAGAACTTGACGACGCACGTCGGGCGAGCGATATCAAAGCCGAACTCGGTATTCGAGCCAGTGTCATCACTATTGCCGAGGCCGCCGACATCGAGCCGGCCATCGCATATATGAACGGGCCCTATGCCGGTGCCGTCTACTCACCGGGAGACGACGTGGGAGATGCTCGAGAGTTTGCGGCGCTCGTCGCTGAACGTCTCGATCATAAGGGGCACACGCGATTCCAGTTCGAAACCGAGGTGCTGGGGTTCGTCCGGGAAAGCAATGCGATTCGTGGTGTTAAAACCAGTCATGGAGATCTTGAGGCGGACGCCACGGTTGTTTGCCTCGGCGCATGGAGCCCCGGCCTGCTGAAAGACGTCGGAGTCACCGCACCGATAAACCCCGCCCGTGGCTACAGCGTCACGCTGCCGCCGGGTTCGAGGATGCCGAGCGCAAGCGTGACTGATTTCGGCCGCCGGTTCGTGATCAGCCGCCTGGGAGAGAAGGTTCGCATCGCCGGGTTCGCCGATTTTGTCGGCTTTTCCACCGTGAAAGATGAGGCTCGCATCGAGCAGCTCATGGCTATTGCGCGTAATACGGCTCCCGAAGCAGCAGATTACGCGTGCCCCGAGATCAACCCCTGGGGAGGCAACCGCCCGCTAACGCCCGATGGGCGTCCGCTCGTGGGGCCGACACACCTCGATGGCCTGTTCCTGAATACGGGCCACGGGTCGCTCGGGTGGACGCTGGCCTGCGCAACGGCGGAGCAACTCACGAGCGCCGTCTCCGGGGAAGCTAGTTCGAACCAACCCCGCCGTACGCAATACCCGTCAGCCTCGCCATTTCCGGCTGAAACGTCGTCAAGTCGTCCTGGTTGAACTTCGACAGGTGGTCGTGACCTGCAGCCCTTGCGAGCACGGCCATCAGTTCGACCGAAGCACCGAAGAATCGGGCCAGTCGTTCGGCGGCTTCATCGACGGGCAGGCGTTCGCGCAGATGCGGCTTTTGCGTCGCGATACCGACCGGGCAGTTGTTCGTATGACAGGCGCGCATGGCGATGCAGCCAATCGCCTGCAGCGCGGCATTCGAGACTGCGACCGCATCGGCGCCGAGCGCCATGGCTTTCGCGAAGTCGGCGGGATGGCGCAGGCCGCCCGTGATGACGAGCGTGACATCTTTCGCAACAGCATCCAGGTGCTTGCGCGCCCGGGCCAGCGCCGGGATCGTCGGCACCGAGATGTTGTCGCGGAAGATCAGCGGCGCGGCACCCGTGCCGCCGCCGCGCCCGTCGAGAATGATGTAGTCGACGCCGACCTCGAGCGCCGCGTCGATGTCCTTCTCGATGTGCTGGGCCGAGAGTTTGTAGCCCACCGGTATACCGCCGGTCTGCTCGCGAACCTCGGCCGCGAAGTCCTTGTACTGGCGCAGCTGTGTCCAGTCCGGGAACCGCGCCGGTGAAATGGCCGGCGTGCCTTCCTCCAGCTTGCGCACATCGGCAATCTTGCCTTTGACTTTTTCGCCCGGGAGATGACCGCCGGTGCCGGTCTTCGCGCCCTGCCCACCCTTGAAGTGAAACGCCTGGGTGCGCTTGACCTTGTCCCACGAGAATCCGAAGCGCGCCGATGCGAGTTCGTAGAAATACCTCGAATTCGCCTCTTGTTCATCAGGCAGCATGCCGCCCTCACCCGAACAGATGCCGGTGCCGGCGAGTTCGGCCCCTTTGGCAAGGGCCACTTTCGCCTCCTCCGACAACGCCCCGAAGCTCATATCCGAGACAAACAGCGGAATGTCGAGCTTGAGCGGCTTTTCCGCTTTCGGCCCGATGACCACATCGGTACCGACCGGTTCGTCGTCCAGCAGCGGCAGTTTGTGCAGCTGGGCGACGACGAACTGGATGTCGTCCCAGACCGGCAACTGGCTGCGCGGCACACCCATCGCCGCGGCCGGACCATGGTGTCCGACCTTGCTCAAACCTTCGCTCGCGAGTTTTCGAATCAGCTTCGTGTGCGGCTCGATGGCGATGCCGTGGGGATCCTGGTAGCTGCCCTGGTAAGCATCGCGCTTGAACGGCTGCGGGTGAGCGCTCGCCCAGGCACTGATTTCATCCTCGTCGACATACACCTGGCCGTCATCAACCCAGGCATTGAATTTCGGCAGCGTCTCCCGATTGTTGTATTCGCTGACACCGGTATCGATTCGATAGTCCCAGAAGTGAACACCACAAATCAGGTTGTCCCCATCGACATAGCCGTCCGACATCAGCGCCCCGCGGTGTGCGCAGCGCCCATAAAGCACCGACACATTGTCGTCGTAGCGGATGATGACTAGGTCGACATCGGCAACGAGCGCATGGCCGGGCTTGCGGTCTTCGATGTCGCTCCACTTTGCGATTGCCAGTTTCTTCATTCGTAGCGAAACCTTTTGACGGCGACAAAACCAACGACAAGCGCGCCGAGTAACAATATGAAGATGTAGGGAACAGCAGATGCCGGGCCCGCCTCGAAACTGATCAGCTTGTGTAGCGCATCCATCGTCCAGCCTGTCGGCATGAAGTTTTGCAGGCTCTGCATCCAGGGCGGAGTCACTTCGATCGGCCACCAGCAGCCACCGAGGGCTGCGAGCACGCTTGCGGTCAACACGCCGAGCCCGGAGGCCTGCCCTTCGGTCCTGGCCAGGCTGCCGAGCATCAGACCGGCCGAGGCGCAGAACGCGGCCCAGGATGCGAGCACGAGCGCAATCATCGGGACGTCCGGCCCCCACTGCATGTCGAACAGGATGGTCCCGATTGCGACGGCCGAACCGATCTGCAGCATCGCCAGCACCATGCGGCTGCCCCACTTGCCGGCGACGACTTCGCTGCGCGACATCGGCGCGTAGGCCAGGCGCCGCAACAATCCCTGCCGGCGCTCGACAACGATTGCCGCGCTGCCACTGGTCAGCAACACGAGCAGCGTGAACATGACGAGTATTCCGGGAATCGCCTGCTGGAACCCGCTCGGAATCACCTGCCGCTTGCCCGCGGGCGCAACATCGAGCTGCCAGACGCGAGTCTCGTTATTGAGTTCGACCAGCGATTCGGCGGTCAACACGCCGTCGCCGCGAGCATCGGCCGTTACGATATCCGCAAGTGCCGTGTACAGGCTGCGTTGCAGCCGAATGATCTCGTAGTTCCGCGACAAGGCCGAAGCAATAGTATCGAAACTCGCATTGACGACCCGGCCGTCGATAATCCGGTCGCTCAGATTCTGGTCAAACGACAGCACGCGCCGCGGAAGATTGCCCTCCTCATCCGGGACGACTTCCTCGCGCCACTCCGGGTCGAAGTCATTCTGACGCAGCCGCAAGTCGATCTGTTCCCGCAAGAAGCCCGGTGACGCGGCCTCGACGACGACCGGCGTTGCAACACGCCCGGTCATGGCGCCCGAGAAGCCTCCCGTTACCGTGCCGATGAAATAGAAGAACACGGGCGGCATCACGAACACCCAGACGAGCGTCGATCCCTGCCGCAACTGCTGGCGCAGATCCTGCCAGGCAATAAAGATCACGTTGTTCATGCGCGCGCGAACCCGGTCCTGAGACGCCACCCACAGATGACCAGCCCCACGATCGCTCCGGCGAGAACAATGACCCAGCTGGATAGGTCGATCGCCACCGGTGCGGCAGAAGTCACCTCAGTCGTCAGCCGGTCCGCCATGAATCCATTGGGCGAAGCGCGCCCGATCGCGGCTATCCAGTCCGGCAGCACCGCCAGTGGAAAGAAACTGCCTCCGGCCATAAGCAACGGAAATACGAGCATCATCGAAATGAGACTGGCCGTTTTCGGATTGCTGAACAGCATCTGCAACGCAGAAAACCAGGCGAACAGCGCGACACCGGACACCGCTATCCAGACCAGTGATACGGGCAGGTGCACCCAGGTAATGTCGTGGTACAGGAAGCCGAGCACCATCGTGACGCCGCCGACGAGCCCGATAATCGCAGCTGCAGCGAGCGCCTTGCCCGCAAGAAATTCGCCCAGCAGTGCCGGCGACGACACCAGGCGCCGCAGCGTGCCCTGCTCGCGCTCGCGCCAGAAGTCGCTGGCCAGCCCGTTCGCCGCGAACACGACGGCCATCATGATGACGCCAGGCATGAATAGCAGCGCCAGCGGCGGGGATGGTTCTGCGTGCGGTGGTTCGACGACGTCGATCGCGATGGCGGGCGGAAAAAGTCTCGGTGCGACCGACTCGATCTTGTTCTGGATCGCAACGGCCATCGCTGCAACCTGCGCATCGCTTGGCTCTTCGGTCATCGACGTAAGCGTCTGAATCTCGTCGCTGAACAGTTGGTGCGCGTAAAAGCCCGCATCGAGCAGGATCTCGGTAACGTTCCGGATGATGCCGGGCAGGATCGTCTGCGACGGGTTCGTGCGCAGCGTCAGCGTGACCGGCTCGGACTCGATAAATGCCTCGGCAAACCCCTGGGGTATCACGAGCAATCCACTGGCCTCGCCCTCGTTGACGCGCTCGAGACCATCGTCGAAGTCCGTCTTTTCGACGGAAATAAACTCACCGAGTTCGCCGGAACTGTAAGCGCCGACAACGAGTTCGCTGAGGAAGGTTTCGTCCTCGTCGACCAGCAGCAGCACGCCGTGCGGCCTGACCTCGGAACCCATCAGGATCGTGATCAGGCCGCCGAGCATCAGTGGAATCGCGACCCAGATCAGCGTCGCCATGAAATCCTGGCGCCACCGCGCCAGGTCCTTGCGAAACGAACTCAGCGCGAAGCTCATGGCTACTCGCGCAGTTCCTTGCCGGTCAACAACAGGAACAGTGTCTCGAGATTCGGGCTGCGCAGGCTCGTCTCGGTGACGCTGCCGCCGGTTCCGGTCACGGCCTCGAAGATTGCCGGCAGGTGCTGCGATGCCTGCGACAACGTCAGCGTGATGCTGTCGGCGTCCTGGGAGAGGAACTCGAGATCGTCGTTGCCACGCTCGATGAGCGCACTGATCGCCTGCTTGGTCGGCTCGACCGGGAAGTGGCCCGTGAGTTGCAGCACGTCGCGTGCCCCGAGTTTTGCCCGCAACTCATCGACGGTGCCCTGCGCAATCAGCTTGCCGTGGTCGATGATAGCCAGCGAATCGCACAGGCGCTCCGCCTCCTCCATGTAGTGCGTCGTGTACAGCACGCAGGCGCCGGCATCGCGCTCGGCTTCGACCATCTCGAACAGCCGCGCGCGCGACTGCGGATCGACGCCGACGGTGGGCTCATCGAGCAGAATCACTGGCGGCTTGTGCACGATGCCGCAACCGAAATTCAGCCGGCGCTTCATGCCGCCCGAGAATTCCTTGGGCAGGTCTTTGGCCCGGTCGCTGAGACCGATGTGCTCGAGAACCTCATCGACACGCGTGTCGAGCGACTGGCCGGTGAGCCCGTAGGCACGGCCCCAGTAACGCAGGTTCTCGATCGCCGGAAGGTCTTCGTACAACGCGAGTTCCTGCGGCACGACACCCAGGTTGCTGCGCGCAGCCTTGCCGTCCGCGACCACGTCATGGCCGGCGACGGCAGCATGGCCCGATGTCGGCTTGAGGAGGCCGGCAATGCAGTTGATCGTTGTCGATTTGCCCGCACCATTCGGTCCCAGCAGGCCGAATACCGTGCCGTCTCCGGCGCTGAAGCTGATTCGGTCAACGGCGACGAAATCGCCGTAATTCTTGGAAAGATCACTGACGGTCAGCATGGTTGTGAACCATACCGTATCTGGCTGCGGCATAATATGCGCAACTAAGCTTTGGGGTTTCTATCCATGCGCTCAATTCTGTTGTTGCTCCTTGCAGCCCTTGGCGCCGGCAGCGCTGCGGCCGACGTGATTGCGGTTATCGGCACCGGCCGGGTCGGCAGCGCGCTCGGCACCGAGTTCGCCGAGCTCGGTCACACGATCGTCTACGGCTCGCGCGACCCTTCGACGGCAGCCGTGAACGAGCTTGTGGATCGAACTGCTGGCGACGCGCGGGCAACGACACAGGCCGAAGCGGTTAAAGGGGCCGATGTCGTCATACTGGCCGTGCCCGGGATGCTGGCCGGTGACATCACGAAGAACCTCGGCGACCTGTCGGGCAAGATCATTATCGATCCGACGAACCCGCTGAATTTCGCCAACGACAAGATCAGGCACGGCGTCGATACCTCGAATGGAGAAATCATCCAGGCCGTCGCGGCCGACGCATACGTCGTCAAGGCATTCAATGTACTGAGCTGGCAATACATGATCGACCCGGGCTCCTCGGGCGGTCCTATTTCGATCCCGCTGGCCGGAAACGACCCGGACGCCAAGGCCAAAGTCGCGGAGCTCGTGTCCAGTCTCGACCTGCACCCGATCGACGTCGGCCCGATCGACCACTCACGCTGGCTCGAGGGCATGGCGGTATTGCTCATCCATAATAATTTCGGCCCGCTGCCGGCGTTCAACCTTCACCTGCGGGAAATCGAATGAAACGGATGTTTTTCATCGCGTTGCTGCTGTTGAGCGGCGCGCCCGCGCTCGCAGACGACTATGCCGCGTTGTTCGACGAGGCCGCCGCGGCCATCGAGTGGGACATCGAGAAAGACTGGGCCTTCACCGAGACGCGCCGCAGTGACGACAAGCTCTGGGTGTCGCGCTTCGATCCGCGCAAGGCCGGCAGTGCTCGCTGGACCCTGATTTCCGTCGACGGACGCGCACCCGACGATTCGGAGCTGGGCGAATTCGAGGACGACAAGGAAGATTATGAGGCCTCCGGTAACAGTAACCGGATCAAGATTGTCAGCACCGATACGCTCGAGCTGATAGAAGAGACTGATCAATACTGGCGCTTCAGTTTCGTGCCCGATGAAGACGAAGTGGAGTTCGTCGAAAGCGTGGACTCGACGGTGACAATCGTCAAAGACGGGCCATTCATCGAAACGATCAATCTCCGCAATCATTCCGACATCAAGCCCGGGTTTGGCACCAAGATCGGCACATTCCACTTTCGCATGGAATTTGCTGCTGCAGTTGTCAACGGTCCAATCGTGCCGAAACACATGAAAATTCGGGTTAGTGGACGGGCCCTGCTTTTCATAGGATTCGATGAGACCGAGCTCATCGAGTACAGCGACTTCGAGTACGTCGGACAGGAAATCTAATTATGACGACGATCAGACACCTGCTGCTAATCGGGTCCTGCCTGCTGTTCATCGGCTGTGGCCAGGAGGCTCCGGAAACGACACCCGAACCCGAAGCGAGCGCCGTGGAAGCGCTGGCCGACGAGTACCTCGCGGCCGTCCTCGAGCGCAACCCGCAATTGGGCACGCAGCTCGGCCTCGAAGGCGCGCGCCACGACCGCCTGTTCGACAACTCGCTCGAGGCGCTGGCAGAGTGGCAGGAACGCCAGGATGCCTGGTTTGCCAGGCTCAATGCGATTCCCGAGCCCGATGATATTGGCAGCCGCGACTGGATCAGCTACGGCATCCTGCACGAGGAACTCGGGACGTCCATCGCGCTGCGTCTCTGCCGCAACGAACTCTGGCAGGCCAGCGGTAACACGGGCTGGCATCGCAGCCTGCCGTTCCTGTTCGAGGTTCAGCCTGTCGGGACGGCCGAACACCGCGAACAGACACTCGAACGGCTCAGCCAGGTCGACCGCTATATCGATAACGAAGTCGCCAATCTCAGGCTCGGCCTCGAATCGGGGTACAGCGCTCCACGCGTCACGGTCGAAGCCGTTCCCGACCAGGTTCGTTCGCTCATCGGGGACGACAGTATCTTCCTGAACCCGGCGACCCGTATCGACGATGATGCCTTCGCGGCTGCCGTCAACAAGATCTACAACGACGAAATCGTACCGGCCCTGAACCGCTTCGCCGACTTCATCGAAGATGTCTACCTCGCCCAGGCTCGCGAGGACATTGCGCTGAGCGCCAACACGGACGGCGCGGAATGCTATCCGCTGCGAGTGCGGTCATTTACGACGATACAACCGCCGGCAGCCGAGATTCACCAGCTCGGCCTCGAGCAAATAGAAAAGATACATGGCGAGATGCGCGCCACGATCGACGAGCATTTCGGCGGCGGGCCGATCGACGCGTTCCTGCGACGGATCAATGACGACCCGGAATTTACCTTCGAGTCCGAAGACGCCGTATTGCAGTATTCGATCGATGGTCTCGATGCGGCCAAAGCGGCCATGTCGAAGGCGTTCGGCAGGCTGCCGGTCGCCGACGTGATCGTCAAACCCTACCCCGAATTTGCGTCGAGCGGCTCCGGCGAGTATCACTCGTCGTCCGAAGACGGCAGCCGCCCGGGCATCTTCTACATTGCGGTCAAGGACCCGACGCGGCGCTCGCGCTCCAACCAGTTATCCACGCTGTATCACGAGACGTACCCGGGACACCATCTGCAGGGCGCGATCTCGCTGGAGCTCGGCGCTAAAGTGCACCCGCTGGCCCGCTATTCCTGGAACTCGGGATTCGGCGAAGGCTGGGCGCTGTACTCGGAGCGGCTGGCCGACGAGCTGGGCCTTTTCCGTGACCCGATCGATCACATCGGGCTGTACTCCGACCAGGGCGCCCGCGCGGCCCGCCTCGTCATCGATACCGGCATCCACACGATGGGCTGGACGCGCCAGCAGGCCGTCGACTACATGATGGCGAGCACGGGCTGGTCATCTTTCGATATCCAGAACGAGATCGATCGCTATATCGCCTGGCCCGGCCAGGCGACCTCGTACATGCTCGGCATGCTCGAGATCCAGCGGCTCAGGTCGCTCGCCGAGGAAGAGCTCGGAGACCGTTTCGATCTCCGGGCTTTCCACGATCGCGTGGTCGGCTTCGGCGGCATAACGCTGCCGATGCTGCACGCATCGATTCTGGCCTGGATCGAGGAGCAGAAAGCCGGGGATTAATGAATCCGGCTATACGGTAGCGGCAACGCTGAAGAGGATGGTGCCGATAGGGTGACTCGAACACCCGACCCACGCATTACGAAGTTTAAGTTTGTTTTATAACTTCTTGTTTTTAATAGTAATTAGCCGTTGGGCGTCCGTTGCAAAATCAGTACGTTGCACGACAATGCACGATTGAAACACGCAAAACTCCCGCACGCATCTGCGCGCGATCAGGCTACGCGTCTTGCCTTCTCGGCCTTGTCCAGGTCGTAGGTTGCCTGAAGATTCATCCACAGCTTCGGCGATGTCCCCAATGCGTCTGCCAGGTCAAGTGCGGATGCTGCACTGATCCCGCGCTTACCTTTGATGAGTTCATTCAGTCGCGCCGCTGTCCAGCCGAGTCTCTCGGCCAACGCCGCTTGCGTCATACGCGCTGGCTCCAGGAATTCCTCCAGCAGAATCTCTCCCGGATGAAACGGATTCTTGGGTTGTCTGGCCATGTTGTATCCTCAGTCAGTGGTAATCAACGATCTGGACGTCGAATGCATTCCCGCCCTGCCATTTGAACACCACCCTCCATTGGTCGTTAATTCGGATGGAGTGAAACCCCTTCCAATCGCCTCTGAGACCTTCGAGACGGTTTCCAGGCGGTACTCGCAGGTCTCTCAATTCCGCGGCGTCGTGCAAAAAAAGCAATTTGCGTCTCGCTGCCCGACGGAGCTCAGGTGGAAAAGCTCTCGTGGATTTCGTTCGTTCGTCATTGAACAGGTCCTCCGCAAGCGCATTTCCAAAGCTTTCAATCACGTTCCTATCTTATCGTAACTCGATAATTTGTCAATCTGCCAGTTCGCAACGAGCCGAAAAAATCCTGTGGACTCAATTGGTATCTGTCCGCTTCTCACCAAAGCAGTCTGTTGAACGACAACAAACGCATTGCCGTGGCAGTCAGGAGTCGGCCAGAAGCGG
>JABAOH010009176.1_pt1 | contig 14782 bp, 12 predicted proteins | sample 7062181 | NCBI WGS metagenome assembly JABAOH01 (sample SAMN14538630, study PRJNA623070) | marine sediment metagenome | biome: marine biome [ENVO:00000428]; feature: marine pelagic biome [ENVO:01000023]; material: deep marine sediment [ENVO:00002113]; isolation source: pool of 5 deep marine... | reverse complement strand
CTGCGGTATTGTTAATCGTTTCCGGGGTGACCCACTATGGATGATAAGATCATTGGCCGCGGTACATGGTACGACAAGATGGCTGCCCGAATTGTTAAGCGAGAACAGAGGCTAGGCAGACATCTAGATCTGATTAAGACTGAGATGGGGGTGGCAGCATCCGGTTTTCCACATATCGGGAATTTGGGTGACGCGTCAAGGGCTTTTGCGGTAACTTTGGCTTTGACGGAGCAAGGCTATGCTTCTGAACTCATTGCATTTTCGGATGACAAGGACGGGTTAAGGAAGGTTCCAGCTGGTCTGCCCGACTCTCTAGAAGAGTATTTAGGGGTGCCTGTGACGGATATCCCCGATCCCTTTGGCTGTCACGAAAGTTATGGGGAACATATGACTCTTCTCCTGTTAGAAGCCTTAGACGAGTGTGGGATAGAGTACGAATTCCGATCAGGAACAGATGTGTATGAAAAAGGTCTGTTCAACGAAGAGATTAGATCTGTTCTTCTGAATGCGCAGAAAGTTGGGAAGATAGTTCGTGAGGAGATTGGTCAAGAGAAGTTTGTGGAGGCTTTGCCTTATTTCGCGGTTTGTGCGAATTGTGGTCGTATCTACACGACAAGGGCATATGAATTCAGAAAGGAGGAAGATAAGGTTCTGTATGAATGTGAAGGTATGGAAGTGAAGGGACGGTGGCTTGAGGGTTGTAGTCACAAGGGTGAGGTAGGTCTTACAGAGGGAAAAGGTAAGCTGGCTTGGAAGCCGGAGTTTGCCGTGAGATGGAAGGCATTGGATATACGGTTTGAGGCTTATGGAAAGGATATTGCTGATTCCGTACGGGTGAACGATCGAATATGCAGAGAAATATTCGGTTGGGAGCCACCCATGCATGCGAGATATGAGCTTTTCTTGGACAAGAGTGGAAAGATGCTTTCAAAGTCAACTGGCGTCGTTTTTACGCCGCAGACATGGTTTAAGTATGGTTCTCCTCAGTCTTTGATGTTGCTGATGCTGAAACGGTTCATCGGAACTCGAACCTTGGGTGTGTCAGACATACCGTCCTATATGAATGAATTGGATCATCTAGAGGACGTGTTTTTCGGGATAGAGAGTGTTGTTGATGAGAGGGAACGGGCTAAGCTGAAGGGGTTGTATGCCTACTGTTGGGCGTTGAATCCTCCAGACGAACCGCGTGCTCATGTGCCGTACAATTTGTTGGCGTTCTTGGTAAAAATGGCTCCTGTGGGGCACATAGAGGATTTTGTTCTTGAGAAGCTTCAAGCCTACGGTTATCTGAGAAACGGGCAGGATCTGAGCAAGGATCTGAGGGAGCGTGTGCAATATGTGTCCAATTGGGTGACGGATTTCGAAGAGATAAAGGAAACCAAGGTGAGCTTGTCCGAGACAGAGAAAGAGGCGATAAAGGAGTTGGTTGAGGCGTTAAGAGTTGAAGATGAAGCTGAGAGGATCCAGAATGCTGTCTTCAACGTTGCCAAGAACCACGATATCAAGCCTGCCAAGTTCTTCAGGAAGCTGTATATGGTTCTTGTGGGTGTGCCCCGCGGACCGAGGATGGGACCCTACGTTTTAGCTATGGGTAGAAAGAGCGTCATCGACGCTTTGCTGAAAGCCTTGGAAAAGAACTAATATTGGGCTGGCTTCAATCTGCAGTGGAGTAGCCGTAGAGGCTTCTAGGCTCTACATGTTCTTTTTGTATGGAACTTGCGGAAGAGTTTATATTCAGAGTTCTTGATTACTTCGCAGAAAGGTCTAGGTGACTTTAGTTTGGATTTCGAGTTATCCACGGAGCAGAAGATGATCGTCGAAGCAGCTTCTGACATCGCAGAGGACTTCGGTCCAGAATATTGGCGTACAAAAGACAGGGAGCATGAGTTTCCGGAGGATTTCTGGCTGACTTTGGTGAAAGCCGGTTTCCCGGGGATCTTGGTTCCTGAGGAATACGGGGGTGGGGGATTGGGAATGTTTGAGATGTTGTTGGCTATGGAGACCTTGACCTCCGAAGGTTGCGGGTTGGCAGGGATGTGGTTCTTGGTCTTGTCTCCAGTATTTGGAGGTTTGTCAATTCTAAAGCATGGGAGCAAGACGCAGAAGGAGAAATACTTGCCTCGAATCGCAGAAGGTATGGAATTCTGCTTGGCTTTGACCGAGGCGGATGCGGGAACAAACACGTTAAACACAAGAACATTAGCGGTAAAGGAAGGAGATGGTTATGTAATCAATGGGCAGAAGATGTTTATTTCCGGAGCAGACAGAGCCAGCGGTATGGTTTTAGTGACGCGAACGACTCCTCTGGAAGAGACAGAGAAGAGGACTTTTGGCCTAAGCCTGTTCGCCGTAGATTTACCCGACCAAGCAGTGGAGATCGTGCCAATTGAGAAGCATGGAATCAACTACTCCAAGACATTTGAGGTTTACATCAGTGATCTTAAGGTCTCAGCGGACAATATGTTGGGTGACGTAGGGAAAGGTTGGTACCTCGTCTTGGACACGTTGAATCCGGAAAGAATGGCTTTTTCTGCAGGTGCTTACGGATTGGGTCTTCTGGCGATTAGAAAGGCCGTAGAGTACGCTAAAGAGCGAAAGGTTTTCCAGAATCCTATCGGATCACATCAAGCGATTCAGTTTCCTCTAGCGGAAGCAAAAGCGAAGATTGAGGCCGCTCGATTGCTGAATTACCAGGCGGCTTGGCTCTATGATCAGGGGAAACATTGTGGCGCGGAGGCGAATATGGCTAAGGTAGCCGCTGTAGAGGCAGGCACAGACGCGGTTTACCATGCCCTGCAGGCTTTTGGAGGTTACGGATATGCTGTAGAGTACGATGTGGAACGGTGGTGGAGAGAAGTAAACCTGATTAGGCTGGCTCCAGTAACTCATCAGATGGCTTTGGCTTTCATTGGGGAACATGTGTTGGGGCTACCCAAATCCTATTGATCTTATGTTTCAAGAGTTGCCCCTCTTCCAAGGCATGTTTCTGAACAAGCTTTCGTCCAAGAGTATGAAGGCAACACGCTTTAGGTAGTTTATATACATACCTGTTTACATCTGTCGACTCTGATCCGTCCTGTCTGGTTTGAGTTGGTTAGGGCGCTCCGCANNCCATCCTGTTTGGTTTGAGTTGAGTGTGGCGCTCCGTAAAGTGTGTCATCGGAACGAGCTGTGTTTCTAGGTTATTCTATGCCCCACTTTTTGGTGATCTTTACTAGTATGAAGATCACGAGGGCTACGATTACGAAGGTTATCAGGGCCGCTAGGAAATTGCCTACGCCGAATAGTTGCCCAACGTATCCTGGGTCTAATGGGTTTCNNAATTCTGTTGATGGGATTGGAATTTTGAAAGTTGCTAGGTTTCCGAGTCCTGGTATGGCTAGTCCTATTATTGGCATTATCAAGCCTGTGACGAATGCCTGAACTAGGTTGCCCAAGTACACACCCATGATGAAGGCGACGGCCAGACCCATGACTTTGTATTTGGATATGAAGTCCATGAATTCGTTCCACAGACCTTTTGGTGGAGGGGGAGAAGGTTTGGGTTCAAGTAATTCTCTGATTCGCTTCAGCTCTTCCAGCATTTTGTCTTCCTTCGACATATTGCATTCACAAAGACTACGTCTTGGTCAAATCAGGTTTTAAATCTTGCGAAAAATAGACGTTATGGAATCTTTTGTCGTGTGGTTCAAGGGCTAGTCTTGCTTCTCTATTCTCTTTCCGCATTTCTGGCAAAAAACGGCGTCCAACTTGTTTTCTGTTCCGCAGTAGACGCAGTGTATCTTACCCATGGATGGTTGAGGAGTTGAGGGTGCGGGAGATCCAGGTTGCTCTCTGGCTATCATGGAGTAGTAGTAGAGTGTAGTTGCAATTGGGAGAATGGGGGCGGCTAGAGCGCTGAGAAAGCTGCCTATGAGCCAGCTTAAAGGGCCGAAAACATTACTGATTGCGCCAAAGATCAGGCCCGCAACAATAATGATTAGATAGACAACTAGTAGCAGACCGAAGGTCTTCAGCCAACGCCCTCCAACCAGCTGTCGACTGCGAGAGAGGCTTTGGAATGCATCAACTTCCTCGATGACTATTGCAGGTACGGTGAGGGAGAACATGATTGCCAATATGATGCCTGGGATGATTAGGCAGACGAGTCCGATTGCGATCAGAATTCCTGTGATTATTCCTGTTATTAAGAGTGAGGGCAAGCGGGCGGCGACGACGTTGAGGGTTCCTGAGAGGTCAATACTGCGTGTCTTCAGAGTGTCAGATGCCACCCTGACTGCCATGCCATTAGCAATAGTGTTGATAATCCAGCTGAAGAGCACTGTGAGGAAGACTGTTATCAACAAGATGCCTAACATAGAGAATAGGTACGACAACTGAACGTCTACAGGGGCTGTTTGGCTTGGCTGTTCAGGCATTGGAAACATCAAACCTACAACTGCTCCCCACGCTCCCGTAATCGCGCCTGCGACGAGAAACGGGATGAAAAACAACCAAAACTTGGTGAAATAGAGATTGAATGTCTGACCTAGAATCTCTCCTATATCCAGTTCTCGCGTTGGCTCTTCAAATCCCAAGACAAACTCCTCCACATTCAGAATGTTGTTCCATTATTGTGCTATTAAAATTTGCCCAAAACGCCTATACTGTGAAACCTTCTACACAATACCTGAAATCCACACAATAGTTTTCGATAGACGGATCTAACCTTCAATCAAGATACACTAAGGAATATTCTTTATGTTCTAAACTTTAATATCGCAATTTATATTTCTCCTAAAGAGAGAACGCTGGCTCCCAAGGAAGCCGAGCGACTTTCTTGTCTCTTGGGGCCCGTGGTCTAGCATGGATTAAGACGCTGGCCTGCGGAGCCGGAGGTCCTGGGTTCAAATCCCAGCGGGCCCGCCAACAACACATAGTATTACGCTGAGATCGGGGCTGCGAAATATCAGGTATGTGAATTTTCCGTAAGCTGGAGCTTCCTGCACAGTAATATGGTTTCTCAATCTTCTCTTCGTCATACGCTAGATATCAGACTGTTTTCGTTAGCTATCTGTAGGGGCAGTCACTTCTGCTTCCTCGGGGCTAATTCCTTTCCAAGAAATCTTGTATCCAATTATCTTTAGCACATTTGACGCGTCTTCAACTCCATCCATATCAATTATCCCTGCAGCTTCAGGCAGACATATCCGTTTTCCAGCACTCATTTTTTCCTCGAGTTTTCTCTGGATTTCTTTCATTTTTTCTTTCTTGACAAGGCTGTTAGGTAGCACCATATAACCCTGTGGAGTTTTCTCGGTCAATATTTTTCTCACAGATTCAATTGACACGCCGATTCTATTGGCAAATTCCTCAAAACCAACAATGGGTTCGGTAAATCTTACTGGAAGCTGCTCCAAAAGCTGTGTATGCTTCTTTTTGACCTTCTGGTATACTTCTTCCAAGTAACGGATAATAGGCGCCAACGGGATTTTGTCCCGATAATAGACAGTGTCGATTTTCGCGCTTTTTCCCAGCGTTTCCAGCTTTCGACACGCTAAGCCCTTATCTACCACGATGAGCATAGTCTCTTCAATATTCTTCAGTTTCTCAATTTTCCTCTCTAAATACTCAGGTGTCCAGAACCCAACAACTTCCATAAACACCTTTATTCCATCTCTTTCAAAGGAGAAATCGGGAATGATAACGTATCTCCCTGCAGGGATTGGTTCTGGCTCCCTTCTCAAATGCCATCCTGAATCTAATCCCTCAAATCGCGTTGCGAAGCTTCTCTCCACTGTGCTATCATACGGCGCTTCGAAAGCCCCAGGTTTCTTCAACACCTCCCCATGGCGTCGGCTTTCGATCTTGAAATCGCAAATCTCGTTCGTGTACTTCCATAAGATCTTCGCCTGCACCATCCACTCTTCTGCAGCAATGATAGCTGGCAAAAGCTTCGCTAAAGCTGTTCCATACCTCCTCATCAACCTAAAAAGACTTGCAGGTCCATCGATCTTAACCGAGAATCCTTGTCTTCTCGAAACCTCATATATCAAACCCAGCTTCTTCACTGAATAGAAAATCTGCTGCCAATTTCCCGAGGCTGTAAAGCTCATCTCTGTTGAGTTGAAAAGAAGAGTCTGCGTCAAGCTCAAATTGTAGTCTCTAATCAGTTCATCAGCAGGCAACGGTCTGGATTCTGTCAAAACCAATTCGCTATCCAGATCAGCATACATGACCTCCTCAATCAATTCGGCTGAAATCTTCATCTCCTCTGACACAGACTCTACAATCCTGCTCTTCTCCTCAACAGTTGTGGGCAACCCAATTCTTCCAGCCGCTTGAAAAAGCCTTCTCCTCACCTCAACCGGATCAACCTCAACATCACACCTGAAATCACTTCTCCTCTGCAACAAGACAGACAGACCTCTGACAAAACGATAGTCATAACCGAGGCTCTCCGTCTCTTCTACGGACGCCTCTAAGACTCTCTTCTTCTGCCCTCTATGCTGCTGAAACATCTTAACAAGTTTCGCAGCCAAGTCCAGATTCCCATCAGACAAACTAGCGAACATTGGCCATATCCTGCCTTTTCTCCTACGCACCAACAGAAGTTCACTTGGAAGCAATTCCTCAGTCCTCGCTAACTTTCTTTCTCTTTCGCCTTCTCCTTCGACTTATCTGCACCTCCACAGTCTCCTTTGAAACGATCTCCATCAAACTGGCCCGTTTTCCTTCCACCTTCCTCAATAGTCGCCCTAACCTTTGGATGTACTCCCTCGTGCTACCTGTCCCACTTAAAACAAGACCCAAGGAAGCATCTGGGACGTCTACACCCTCATCCAAGACCTGTGAAGTAACAATCGCCTGGTAATCACCACTTCTGAATTTTCTCAGAATCTCCCGCCGCTCTTTCCTCGGCGTCTGGTAAGTCACGGCTGGAATCATGAACCTACGGCTAATCCGATACACCAGTTCATTATGCAATGTGAAGATCAAGGTTTTCTCCCCTCGATGGTCCTCCAGCAAGCCTGTCAATGTCTCCAATTTAGATTCAGAATTTAATGCAATCTTCAAGGCACGGTTCCTTGCCAACAACGCTTTGCGCGCCCTCGGATCCCGTCCAGTCCTCATGATGAACCTGTGAAAATCCGTAGCACTCCTCAGGGCGATTCCTTTCTCTCTCAAATAGTTCCGAAAAACATTCATTTCACGATAGTAGACTTTCTGTTCTTCCGGAGTCAAATCCACATAGATCTTTTCGTGGTCGTAAGGCGCAAGATGCTTACCTGCTAAGTCNNCCTTCCATCACTACGCTCATAAGTAGCCGTGAGACCCATCCTGTAAGGCGCAATATACATCTCTCCAATCTGCATAAAACTCGGTGAGGGCAGATGATGAACTTCATCAAAAACCAAAAGCATGAACTTGTTGCCCAGGAACTCAGCCTGCAAATAGGCCGAGTCATAAGTGGAGACTGTCACCATCTTTATTCGATTCTCTCCGCCACCTACAGCACCAGCCTCAACACCTAAATGGTCACCTACCCGCTTCCTCCACTGATCCAGAAGATCCAAAGTGGGAACTAAAATTAAAGATTGCTTCTTCAACAATCCTATTGCTTTCAAAGCAATGAAAGTCTTTCCGGCAGCCGTCGGCAAGACCATTACACCTTTCATTCCTGCCTGCCGCCACCTCTTCAGCCCCTCCAACTGGTAGGACCGCAACTCCACGCTTGACTCAACATGTTCTAACGGAGGAAGATCCTGAACATCATCCCGAAATGGAATGCGGCTCTCTTTCAAATAATCTAAAACGTCCTGATAGTGCAACGCCTTCGTCCTATAGCAACCTATTCGAGGATCCCACTTTCCATAAGGAGTTCCTACTTTTCCTTGCAGCAAAAGGGTGCCCTTGTCAAATCTCAAATGGATCATGATGACGGTCTTTCATCCTTTGACTATTAACTGTATCCACAACACAAAAAGATTCTTGGTATATCTATCAAGCTTGGTTTGCATCCGCGCTAAAACTGGAACCAGAAGAATTCTATTGGTTCACTTGGCTTCGAAGCCTTTCAATAATGCGTCAATACCTCTTCCAGTGCTTTCCCCAGAATATCCGCCTTCCAACACGAAAAATGTGTGTTTCTTCAACAACCCTATCCTTCTTCCTATCTCTCCATACCCTTCGTTGGTCAAGCCTAAGGAGGCCAAGTCACCTGCGTGAGTGTCAAACCCAGCGGAGACTGCTACAGCCTCTGTAAAACTCAGATCAACCTTTTCCAGAGCCTGATCCAGAGCTTCTAGAAAGACACTGTTCCCACAGTCAGCTCTCAATGGGAAGTTCAAGTAATTATCTTCAGAAATATACCCTGTGCCTGGGTAGTGGGGAAACCTGTGTAACCCTATGTATGTTACAGCCTTGTCTCCTGTGAAGATCTCTTGTGTTCCGTTACCATGATGTCCATCAATGTCAAGAACAATCGTCGGCTTATCTAGAATCCTCACAGCAATTGCTACGTTGTTCAGATAACAGAATCCCTTCGTCATTGCTCCCAGCGCTGCCCCTCGTACTCCTGCGTGATGGCCGGGAGGTCTCATCAAAGAGAATCCGCCGACTTCAGCTGCCAAAATGGCTCCTCCAGCAGAAAGGCATGCATACTTGTAAATCTCTTCGTAGGCCGGAGTGTCAGCATCTGTGACGACGCCTTCCTTAAGCTTCTCCACATAACCCGCTTCATGCACCCTAAGAATGTCTTTCTCGGAAGCTGGCTCAGGTCTGAGAAACCCGTAACCCCGATCCTTCAAAATCTCGTAGGCCTTTCGAACCCGATCAGGTCCCTCTATATGCCAAGTTCCATACTCCAAACACTTCTCAGAAAAGATTATGCTAGTTCTCATCCCCATCCCAGAACCCATACAGAAGAAAGAATATATCGTTTTGCTCCCCATTCTCAACCGAAATAGGATATCAACTTTAAAGTGTAGATAGTTCCAGATAAATGGAAGAGAACTTCATGCTTTCCAAAAACCCTTTTGCCGACTTTCGGAGCGAATGCAAAACATGCCTACGAAGAGTCATCCAAGATCTCTTCCCGGACATGCAAGTCGAGCGTCTAGCGTTCGAAAAGCCCGCCAATCCAGAGTTCGGGCAACTTGCTTCTTCTCTATGCTTTGAGCTCGCCAAGCAACTAGGCCAGAAACCCATCGCTATAGCCGAACAATTGGTGGAGGCTCTAGACCGATCTCAGTTCTCTTTAATTGAAAGGGTCGAGACCGCAGGAGGGGGCTACATAAACTTTTATGTTGACTTTCCAAAATTCTCGGCAATGACTTTGGACTCTGTCAGACATCTTGACGACGAATACGGCTTCGTGAAAACCGACAGCACCAGCAAAATAATCGTAGAACACACCAGCGCTAACCCACTCCACCCAATGCACATTGGACAAGCCCGAAATCCCATGCTGGGAGACGCCATAGCTCGAATCTTGGAGGCCAGAGGCCACACCGTCTATCGCCACTTCTATGTCGATGATATCGGTCGCCAATCGGCCGTGCTAGCCTACGGCTACAAGAAGCTTGGAAAACCGAAACCCGACGCGAAGCCTGACCACTTTTTGGGCACAATATACACTATCACAAGCTGCATAGTAGAGATCAACCGCTTGAAAGACAAGGTTAAACAAGCCAAAGAAGTCTCAGCTTCTGAAGAGATTCTGAAATTTACACAGGAACTGGACGACTGGGTATCAGTCGCTGCTGAGCTAAGAGAAAAATATCCGGAGCTTTTTGAGAGACTCTTGGAAGAGATAGGTGAAGACGAAGATTCTGAAAGACTGATAAACCAGCTTAACAAGAGCTACGAGGCTGGGAATGAGAAGGCTAGAGGGCTCATAAGAGGAGTAAGTGAACTATGCCTTCAAGGCTTCAAGGAGACCTTGAGCCGCATGGAAGTACACTATGATTCATGGGATTGGGAAAGCGAGCTAATGTGGAACGGTCGAGTTGAGCAGGTTCTTGATAGATTGAAGAAAACACCATACGTTTCTCCAATTGGAGGTGTTCTAGAATTTGATGCAGAGAAGGTGGTTAAGGAGTTCGATTTGAAAGAAGAACTCGGTCTGAGGGAGCAATATCAAGTTCCTTCTTTGACGCTTATTCGTTCCGATGGTACAACCCTTTATCCTACTCGGGACATTGCCTACACTCTTTGGAAGTTTGAACAGGCTGAGAAAGTCATCAATGTGGTTGGCATGGATCAGAAGTTGCCTCAATTGCAACTGAAGATCGCTTTACACGCATTGGGCTATAGCAACTATGCGCAGAATCTCGTTCACTTCGCCTACAACCTTGTAAACTTGCCAGGATACAGGATGTCGTCTCGAAGAGGACGTTACATTACACTTGACGAAACTATAAACGAAGCAGTAAAACGAGCTTTCGAAGAGGTTTCGAAACGCTCTCCTCATCTGACCAAAGAAGAGAAGGAAAGGATTGCAGATCTTGTGGGAATGGGAGCAGTACGATACGCTCTGGTGGAAGTTGACCCCTCTAAACCAGTGCTGTTCACATGGGAAAGAGTGCTCAATTTTGAGACAAACAGTGCACCATATATACAATACTCTCATGCAAGGGCCTGCAGTATCCTGAAGAAAGCTGCAAGAAAACCTGAGAAACCTGTCTATAAACTTCTGAAAGAGGAGTTGGAGCAGGAGATAACTCTGATCCTAGCGAGTTTCCCAGACGTCTTCGTTGAAGCCGCAAGGTTCCTCAAACCTAACATAGTGGCTGACTTCGTCAACAATCTGGCAGACAGATTCAACACGTTCTATAATGCCTTGCCTGTCATAAAGGCCGAATCACAAGGACTCAGTGATGCCCGAATCGCCCTAGTCGACGCTGTGAGAATAGTTTTGAGAAACTGCCTTAGCCTGATTGGTATAGTAGCTCCTGAACGAATGTAAGAATCTAGGGTACCGCTTTTACTATAGCTACAGCCGTGCTTGTTCCAATCCTGTTGGCTCCCGCTTCGATCATAGATGATGCATCATAATAAGTTCTTATGCCGCCAGCTGCCTTTACGCCAAAATGGCTGCCAACTGTCTGTCTAATCAACCTCACATCTTCGACCGTAGCTCCGTTGCCAAAGAATCCAGTCGAAGTCTTCACGAAATCTGCTCCAGCTTCTTTGACGATCCTGGAGGCAACAACCTTCTCCTCTTGTGTCAAGTAATCTGTCTCGATTATTACCTTGACAATTACGTGTTGTGATAGTCGCTTAGCGTCGACTACAGTTGCTATGTCCTGTTTCACCATCTCATAATCTGCAGATTTCAAAGCACTCAGGTTGATAACCATGTCCAACTCCTCTGCTCCTTTCTCCACGGTTCTTACAGCCTCTAGACCCTTTATCTCCTTTAAGGTAGATCCGAAGGGAAATCCAATCGTGGAGCAAACCTTCACATTTGATTCTTTCAGAAGTTTTGCGGCAAGGTTGACATACACTGAATTGACGCATACACATCCGAAACCATATTCAACAGCTTCCGCACACAGTGTTTCAATATCCTTTTCAGTCGCTGTAGCCTTGACGTTCGTCGAATCTATCATCCTAGCCAGCTCATCTCTTGAAAGAATCATTCCTATCTCCCGAAAGACACATCAATCTCTGAATCCCATTCTACTTTTGACATGATCAATCATCTTGTGGCTACACTATCTTTTAGACTTCACAGATATCTATTCTCTTCTCTTTTGTCTAAAAGCTAGGTCGTTCAGGGCTGTTCTAGAATGAGTTTGACGCGCTTTCTTCTTGGGAGATCTTTAATGTCTTATCTCTGTGTTCATAACCGAGTTCTGCGAACAGGGTGGAAAGCCATCTCGGACATCTTTCTCTTATTTGAATAGTTCTTGCGCCATGGAACTCCGCCAAGTCAACTATTCTCTGTCCAACTTTCATCCAGATATCTCTCTCTACGTCGAGGTGAACTGCGAGTTCCTTGATTATGAACTTCTGGTTAGGCCTGTCCATTTTTACGTCGATAAATCCTAGAAAGTCTGTGTTGTACAGTATGGACATCTGCCAACGCATTCCCTTCTTCTGAAAGTACTCCATGGAAAACGAATAACTGAACACTTTATCCAGCCACTTCCTGTCCCTTATTAGATTATCCATTGGAGATAGAAGCGCCACATTTCCTCTGCTGTCAATTCCTTCGCCAAATCTATTGAAGTCCTGTACTGTCATCCAGTTCAAATCTTTCATCTTCTCAACTCTCAACGCCAAGATAGCATCATCATTTTCAAGTTCGCTTAGAATTCGTCGTGTTTCTTTGACTCTATAACCTGTCCAATATGCTATGTGCCTTGAGGAGGAGATTCCGAACGCTGAAATGGTTCTCATGACCAACCATTTCTGCGCTTCTTCTTCGTCGACAGCTTGCAGATCGAGATCGGGATGGAGTGTTCTGAGTATGCTATAGTAGGGCATGCGGAAGGTGCCCTTTTCTCGTTTCGCGATGGCTATTTCTCCCATGTAAAATAGCGCTCTGAGTCTGTTATAGGAGACATCCTTTGAGCTTATTGCATCCTTGTTCTTGATCTCTTTCAGTGTCTTCTGAATCTCCTTGGTGGATAGCTTGTCTATCGCCCTTTGAATCCATCCTTGTCGAAACACGGTTTGAACTGCTTGATAGTAGTATGGCAAATCTTCGACTGGTACTATATGCAAAGCCTGTCTCATCAAAACGAACTCTATCAATCTCTTTTCATCATACAATGCCTTATCCAAGAGTTTGCTTTTGAACTCTGAAATACGATTCCATAGTGTGAGGTAATGGGCTTGCTCGACCACTGGAAGAGGATCATACTGAACCCCCCCTAACCTCTTCACAACGTCAACAACCTCTTGGATAGTAGAGCACGAAATAGGCTGCACTAGCATCTGCTTGTCAAGGATAAGTTGTCTAGCCGTCCGAAGCTGAATGTCATTCATTCCGCAACACCCGGCAACAATCAAACGAGTCGGATTTCATTGATGTTTAGATATTCTGATTATTATTGCTGGGGTAGAAGTTTCTCCATGTTTTTTGACTTTATCAAGCGCTGTGATGTATTTCGGTTCAACCTTTTGTCTGCGCTTTATGGTCAGACGGGATACATCTAGATAGAAGATTGGCGGTGTTGCGCTCAGGTTATAATCAACAGTCTCGACACTGGCTTCTCGCAGATCTGCTTCCTCCAACATTGTTAGGAGTTCTTCCTCTGTGTAGTAGAAAGCCTCACCTGTAGTATTTTCGCATTTGCATTTGAACATGGCTAGATGTGCTTCCTGGGCCTTGTTCTTAACGATAGGTATGTTTTCCACTATTATCGTCTCACCTTTTGAGGTCACGACCCTGTTCATCTCCTGTAAAGCGTATTGGATGACTCGTCTATCTTGCAAATTGCGGATACAATGGACAGCTACAGCCTTTTGTACAGATCTTTCTTTCAGTGGAATAAGTCTGGCGTCAGACTTTATTCCTTGGATCTTACGGCCAAGTTTCAATTCGAATACAGATTCTTGAAAACTCCTCCACCACCCTTGACGCCTCATCCCGTCCATGCCATCTAGTCCTAAAACAACTCTTGAGCATCGCGCAGCCGCGAAGGTGAAATAACCTCGTCCACAACCAACGTCTAATACTACATCATCTTTTCCCAGCCCCATATCCTGCGCTAGACCCATTCTTTCCATACCGATGTCAGAGCTCAAGTAAACATCCCACCAAGAAATGTTGAACTCCTTAAAGAGGTGCCCTAGAATTCTGCCGCACTGTTTGTAGGCTTGCATGAACTGTTTTGGTTTGGCTCCGTATAGATCGTCGAACCCTATGAAGTCCTCCAGTTGAACGTCGAATTTCTCAGCAAGTCTCGGAGCAGCCTGCAAGCCCAAGAGCTGCAGATTGGTTCCCATAACTACGTCCACTATTATCTCCACGTTCTATTTAATTAAAGGTATTTCAGTAGATACCCTAAAGGTTTGGAACTTGGAGCTTGGCTTGATTGAAAGAGATATCGTGGAAACGTTTCGGCTACCATGTTGTATATGATAGAGACATTTTCGATGCCATCGACTTCGCAAGTAGACATGGCTTCGGCTATATTGTTCCAGATCTGATGATACCGCGTTTCTTCCCGGAACGCTTCAGCACCTCGAAGAGGCGCCGGATTCGAGAAGTCCTACAATCAGAAGACGTAGCTATTTCATTTCATGGTCCATCTGACTACCTGAACGTGGGAAGTCTATATCCGGATGTTCGACGAGCAGTGATGCATCGGATGAAAATGTGCTTGGATCTTGCGCGTGATGTGGATGCAGAAAGATTCACTATTCACGTCCATTCTCCATTTGATTTTGTGTTTGCAGGGACAAAAGGTAACTATTTGGAGAAACACTGGATGATTTACAAGAATGCGATGAGACAGGGGCTGCTGGAAATCGCTGAACATGCTCAAGATTACATAGCTTTATGCGTCGAGAATGATCGTCTAAGCAGCATGGTCATGGAAGTCTTGGAGGAAATCCTGCCTACTGGAAAGATCTTTTTGACATGGGATATACCGAAGACTCACAACGGTCGTGGAGAGCCAATCAAAGAAGTAGAAAACTTTCTAGTCCGACACCTACAAGAAGTCAAAGAATGTCATCTTCATGGTCAAGAGCTAGGGAAACCCTCGCACGATATGATAGGCGTAGGAAAAATCGATTTCGCTCACTATCTGAGAATTCTCGTCCCTGAAGACGTTTACTTCAC
>JABAOH010005986.1_pt1 | contig 14784 bp, 13 predicted proteins | sample 7062181 | NCBI WGS metagenome assembly JABAOH01 (sample SAMN14538630, study PRJNA623070) | marine sediment metagenome | biome: marine biome [ENVO:00000428]; feature: marine pelagic biome [ENVO:01000023]; material: deep marine sediment [ENVO:00002113]; isolation source: pool of 5 deep marine... | reverse complement strand
CTATTCGCCCATACGGCTGGTACCGGTTGAAAAATCTTTGCAGAGCAGCAAATGGGCTGGACCTCTCTAAAAAAGCCGGCCCAACTAATGCAAATTTGTCCAGCGCCGGACTGCGTTTGGATTGCAAATCATCTATCCTTAGCTTCAGCGAGAAGGTGTTTTCCTGGTCATACTTCAACTCAGCAGCCAAGACGTCAATTATCCACGCCATCTCAAGCTCAGGTACATCTACGGACGAAATTCCGCCTGCAATCGTAACAATTCCCGGCTTCCAAAATCCTTTCAAGCGGCTTTTGCCATAACCGGAAGCCATCGTGGCTGTCGTTATATCGAAGCTGTAACCGTCCTGTGTTTGGTCATCGAATCCAAACCTCGCATTAAGAGGTACTGAAACAGCAACTTTTACCTGCCCGTTTGAAATCTTGCTATATTGCAGTGTTCCTGCTTTGAGATGAATTCGCGGCATTTTGCCTGCGGTGCCTTTGGGAGGTTTGATTTTAAGTGCCGACAAATTCCACCAGCCGGAATCCAAATCGTATTGGGCACTGAAAACAAAATCATTTACATCTATAACTTTTAACCTGGGCCGCAGTAACAATAAACTGCTTAGGCTAAAACGTGCATATACTGTTTCTGCCTTAAGTATAGTATCATCATCACTTCGCTTCTCATATGGGCTGATTACAAGCTCTTTGATGATAACCGAACCGTCGGTGTGAAAATTAACCGATTCGGTTTTTATCTTCGTGTTGGTCATCTCGGCAATCTGCCCTAAAGCGATGTGGCAGAGAGCTCGGCCCGCCAGGATGAAAAAGAGCCACAGAAGAGCGGCCAAAATCAACACTTCCACAAGCCAGCGAATTGCAGATTTGAGTTTCAAGTTTTGAATTTTGAACTGGACCATAGAGAACGCAAATAATTTTGAGTTTGTAGTTTTCAGTGCGTTGTGCGTATTCTATAAACTTCCAACTACCAACTCTAATCGGCAGTCAATCACCACTTCCTTTAATCGCCTTGTCCGCAATATCCCGACGGCAATAAGCACCGTCGAATTTTATTTTATCTACCGCTGTATATGCTCTTGCTTTTGCATCCTGGATTGTATCCCCCAGGGCGGTTACGCCCAAGACTCTGCCGCCATTGGTGACAATATCCCCGTTCATATCTTTGGTGCCTGCGTGGAAAATGATAACGTCTTCGAGCTGTTGTGCCTCTTGAAGTCCGACTATTTTTTTGCCCTTTTCATAATCGCCCGGATAACCGCCCGAAGCCATTACTACACAAACCGCCGGCCGCTGGTCCCATTCGAGGGTAATCTGGTCTAATGTGCCGTTGCAGACAGCCAGAAGAACTTCCAGTAAATCGCTTTTCAGCCGAGCAAGAATCGGCTGGGTTTCGGGGTCGCCAAAGCGCACGTTAAATTCCAGCACTCTCGGTCCTCCGCCGGTAATCATAAGGCCTGCGTACAGGACACCCTTATACGGCGTTTCGTTTCGATTCATGCCGTCGACCACCGGCACAAGAATTTCACGCGTAATCTGATTCATCAAATCCTCAGTAACCACAGGTGCGGGACTGTAAGCTCCCATTCCACCGGTGTTGGGCCCGGTGTCACCGTCGCCGATGGGCTTGTGGTCCTGCGACGATTCCATAACATAGATATTCCGCCCATCCACAAAGGCAAGTATCGAGGCCTCTTCGCCGAGCAGTTTATCTTCGACGATGATTCTGTCACCCGCCGGGCCGAATATTTTATCGCACATTATCTGTTCAGCCGCTAAGATTCCATCCGCAGGGTCGTCACAGACAAAAACACCTTTGCCTTTCGCAAGGCCTGCGGCTTTTACCACTACCGGCTCGTCCCTGCTTGCGATATATGCTTTGGCATCGCTGAATCTATCGAAGGTTCTGCCCTCAGCCGTGGAGACGGAGCTGGAACGCATCAGCTGCTTTGCAAATGCTTTATCTGCTTCAAGCTGAGCGGCGTCTGCGCTTGGGCCGAATGCCTTTATACCGGCAGCTTCAAACGCATCGACCAGGCCTGCAGCAAGAGGGTCCTCCGGGCCTACTACTACAAGACCGACATCATTCTGACGGGCAAAGTCCAGAAGCTTGTCGGCATGTACAGAGGCGATAGGAATATTCTGTCCACATTGTGCTGTGCCGGGATTGCCCGGTGCGATATAGAGTTTGGTTAAGTCTTTCGAATGAGCCAGTTTCCAGGCGATAGCATGCTCACGTCCGCCACTACCAATTAAAAGTACATTCATATGCCACCCTAAATCCAAGATTATCGATTATTTACTATTAATTATTAGATTTCTGTTTTCCAATCAGGTAACAGTCTAACAGAAATGGGGGTCTTGCTCAAGCTACTACTTTAACTTTAGAGTAAGTGCCTGGAGGTTCTTATCTTTCCTCTCCCCAGAGTTTAACATCGTCGAATTGGCCGGTGTCGTCAAACGAGCCAACGCCCACCCTGCCCCATTCGAAGCGATGGTCAACGGCGGTCATTATCGGTTCAGGCCCATCGTCAAAAAAGACCTCAATCGTGCCCTCTTCAACATTGCGCACCAAGCGTACTGTGTGCCAGTTATCGTCCCACTTTGTCCCCTCGGTCCGTGTCTTTGCAATCGAGACACGCGGCTCGGCATCAACAATAAAGATGGAGTTCGCGTTAGCATCGGCTATGTTGGCAATGTGCACGTAATAGAAATGCGACGGGTCCTGATGTCCAAAAAACAGGCACATATCTCGATGGCCGTAATCCTTCGTCGTGGAGCGCATCTTCACCTCCAACACGAAGCTACCCACGACGAAATTCCGAACAAGGTTAATATTGAAAGGCGAGCGGACTCGCGGCTCATATTCGCTCTGTTGATACAGGGCTAACACCTTGCCATCGTGTCCGGTTTCGATTCGCCATGCGAACAAGTCGGTGGCCTCCCATTCAACCAAACTGCCGTCTTCAAAGTCCGCCTCGAACAACAGCGGCATTTTCTCGCCACCGCCTATACCAGCCAGTCCGTTACACCCGGCCGCCACAGCTAACAGCATTAGTAAAACAACATTTGCTTTCCAACAAATAACTGTTTTCATCGCTTAGTCCCCTTCTTAATAAATCTTCCTTTTCTTTTAGTCCCATCCGTTCCCTTGAGATATTACCACTGCGCTTCAATATAAGGCCCTACGGGGCCTTTCGGTGCAAGCTTGGGCATAGACTTGAGAATGGCTTCTGCTATTGCAATATCACTTTGCCGGGTAATTTTGATATTCGAAGAGTCCGCCTCCACAATCGTTACCTTATGACCCAACGCTTCGACCAATTGCGAGTCATCGCTGATTTTGCTTTGGTCCAGATTTTTGAGGTTTTCGTAAGCCTTTTTAAGCAGCTTGGCGTCGAAGACCTGCGGGGTTTGAGCCTCGTAGAGACTCGCCCTGTCAACGGTTCTGATTATCGTATTATCCTTTGCTTCTTTTATCGTTGCCGCAACCGGACAGGCCAGTATGGCTGCACCGCTTTTGGCAGCAGCGGCAAAACTTGCGCCAATCAATTTCTCTGTAACGCAGCACCGACAGGCATCGTGGACCGCAATAAGGTCGATATCATCTTTGATAAGCTCGAGACCTTTATTGACGGTATCAAAACGCTCAGAACCCCCAAAAAAGACTTTTACGTTGAAGAACTTCAGGTTAGGTCCCCATTTGATGCTCACCAGCTCCTCATCCTCAGGTGCGATGCCTAACAAAATCTGTTTTACGTCTTCGCGATTTGCGAAAAGCTCTACGCTTCGCAGAAAGACCGCCCTGCCGGCCACATTGACAAAGGCTTTCTTTCTTTTTCCGCCGAACCGGCTGCTGGCTCCGGCGGCACAAATAATTGCGGCAACATTTTGACTCATAGCGAAAGTTCCCGTTTTATGCTATTATTCTACTAATCATTATAACCCATCCCTATGCTCAGGAAACTGGGCTTCCAACCGCTATAATACTCATATCATCTGCACGATTCAAGCATGTCTGTAGGTAAAACAGGATGCGTTTATTGGCGAAAAAGTACAGCTTCGCGCTCAAACCACCTGGAGCAGAAGAAAAGGAAAGCGCCTGCAATAACGACACTTGAACCGAGAATGGCGGTAAACATCTCATAGTTCATAGTGCCCTTGATAGATAAGCTCTTTGATCGCAAGCGAGATATTGGTAATCGGCACCATGGCCCAATACCAATCAAGTTTTACCATCGGAAGCATTGCGATAAAAGCCGGCACAATGGCCAGGAAATTGAGGGGGCCGCAGTAGGCACTGGCCTCTTTGAAACTCTTGGCGTAAATGGACACGCTCAACAATACCGCGGCGAACATTGCGGCTGTGGGAATCAACATTGCCGCGATCAATACCAGGTCAACCACACTCACAGAGGCAATGACTTCACCCAATTCCCCGGTAACCTCCTGTCCTTTTGTCGCCAACATTACGCCCATGCTCGTAAGACAGAGCAAGGCCGCCGTGACACCCGTAGTGAAAATCACAAGGAATTTTCCAAGCACTATCTGATAGCGCCGAATCGGCGCCAGCAAAAGGGTTTCCAGCGTTCCGCGTTCCTTTTCCCCAGCCCCCAAGTCTATGGCCGGATACATGGCCCCCATAAAACAGAAGATGATGAACATGTAGGGAAGAATCCCACCCACGCGTTCACCGAGCACCTCCCGCATATCGGCTGTGTTGTGCTCTTCGATTGTGACAGGATTGAGTAAATGTTCCTGCTCTTGCGGGGTATCCAAACCAAGGCCGGCCAGACGTTCCGAGCGGTATTTCTCACTGAATTCACGAATTACTCGACCGGCTCTGTTCTTAACTTTACTGGTAGCGGAAGCATTGTTGTAATAAAACCGGACAGCAATCTGTTCGTTCCTTTCGAGCTGTTCGCGAGTTGTTTGAGGGATAACTAAGCCGAATTTAATCTTGTTTTCTTCAATGGCTAATGCAATCGCTTCTTGTGTGGAGATATTCACCTTCTCGAATCCTTTTTCTTCGCTGAACGCGTTGGCCAGGTCAGGTAAGTGTTCAGCTCCGAAGATGGCAAAAGTGAGGATTTCCGTCTGGGCTTTTTTCTCAGCTCTGACAATAAATCCGATCATAACATTCATCAGTAAAGGCACTACGAGGGTAGGTAAGGCCACCATAAATATGAGGGTTTTCCTATCGCGCAATACTTCTCTCATTTCCTTGAGGTATATGGTGAGAATATTAAGCCGCATGATTTACCTCCACCGAATCAATCAAAGTTAGAAACGCCTTGTCCAGAGGGGTTTGTCCCGTATGGGACCGCATTTGCTCAATGCTTCCCTCGAAACAGAGGCGGCCTTCGTGAAGGACTACAACAAAATCACAGAGCCTATCCACTTCGTGCATGTGATGTGTGCAAAAGAGGACTGTTTTGCCCTTAGCTTTGCAGGATTCAATGAATTCCAAAATGGCCTCAGCCGCAGCAACGTCGAGCCCGGTGGTCGGTTCGTCGAATATGATGACTTCAGGGTCGTGAATAAGTGTGCGGGCAATCGAAACCTTCTGCTTCATACCGGAAGACAGTGAGTCATTTCGTTTATCGGCAAAAGAGGTCATCTCTAAAAGGCTGAAAAGCTCATCCATACGCTTGTTAATTTTGGCCTGCTGCAGGCCATGTAATTTCCCGTAATATTCGATCATCTCGCGGGCAGTGAGACGACCATAAAGCCCCGTATTGTCGGAAAGAAAACCTATTCTTCTGCGGACCTCAAGAGGGCTTTCGACTACATCCACGCCATCAAACCTGGCCGTGCCTTCGCTGGGTTTCAGTGCGGTCGAGAGCATCCTCAGCAGGGTCGTCTTGCCCGCCCCGTTGGGGCCGAGGAGTCCTAAAATAGCCCCGGTTTCAGCACGAAAACTGACATTCCGCACCGCGTAAAACAATTTCCCACTTTCGTGTGCTTCTTTTTGCCGGCGACTCTTGCCCTTCTGCTTATGACGCCGAAAAGATTTGCTTATCCCGTCAACCTCTATCATACCTTACACCTCATCCAGCATTTCCCGAGCAAACTCAGCCCGCCTATTCAAACAAGCTGGGTGGTTTCAAAATTCAATACCTCGTCTGGCGGGCAGACCATTATCAAACGGGTGCTTGATATTTTTCATTTCCGTCACCAAATCCGCTAATTCAATCAATTCCCTGGTTGCACCTCTACCGGTCATAACAATTTCGACAACAGGGTCTCTTCTGTCGATTATATTTTTGATATCTTCCAATTTAGCCAGGTTTTTTGAAAGGCAAAATACAATCTCGTCAAGTATCAGCACATCGTAAAACCGTTTCTCCGCCGTCTGTGCAATTCTCTCAAGGGCCTCGCTGATTGCAGCCTGCATCCGGGCGACTGCTTTTTCGTCCTCAAAAGATTTGGACATATTCCAGGGTGTATCAAGCGCTTCGGTCCTGATTCTAATAGCGCCCAATTCCAGTGCGAACCGCTCGCCAATATCAAGAGACGACGGCTTTAAAAATTGATATATCAAAACCTTGTTTCCCTGGCCGGCCGCACGCAGTGCCAATCCGAACGCAGCAGTGGTTTTGCCCTTGCCATCTCCGGTATAAATCTGGACAAGCCCTTTTTCCAGCATCAGAGTATATTAAAAGAATAAGAGACAAATTAAAATAAAAAAAGAACTCTGCAATGCGATATTCTTCTTAATCCCGCAAAGTATTTGTTTTGTCAAAAGTTTTATCGGCCGTACTTTACTGTTTGTCGGAGTTTGAAATCTGATCTTTGGAAGCTGTCTCTCCGGGAAGCTCGGCGATAGTTTGGGAAACAGGCTCATCTATAATAGATATATCTGTGGTGTATTCGGGATAAGAAAGAGAGAAAATCTTCTTGAAGGTAAGTTTGGTTTTGTCCCGAAGCAAGTCCAGGACGTAGAATTCATTCACGTTTTTAAGGGCATTATTTCTGGCCTCATCGTCAAGTGCGAGTACTTCATCGGAGCTGAAATCTTCTATTATGTCGTACTTCCAAGTGACACTCTCGGCTTTTTCCAAAGGTAGTTTGTAAAACTTTCTGTTGTAGATTTCACAGCTTAAGATTCTTGGATTCGGCAGCACAATTTGAATCACCTTTTGTGAATCGTTGATAGTGTAATCCATTCGGTCCAGCTCAAAACCGACTTTGAGCTTAGCCGTATATCTCAATAAGCCTCTCTTCCAACGAACAGTAATAAGGCTGGTCTTCTTTTCTTTAATCTCCGTGACACCTTCGGTTATGTATTCCAGAACCGCTAATTCCGCTATGGCCTGGATGGATTTAATCAGAAGCGTAGTTGTTTTTGATTCAGTCGTGGGTGACGTGGACAATTTTTTCCCTATCAAAAAAGCTAACAGTCCTATAACTACAACGCTGGCAATGTAAATAGCATACCACATTTAAATTATCCTTTCTGCGTTTAGCCTTCGGTTAATACAATATCCATAACCGACAACCACGTCAAAATAAAAAATCCACTAAGTTAAATGGTTAATTGGTGAGTGGTTAAATGGTTAATTGACTACTCACCAGTCACTGCTTACCACTTAACAAGCAGTTGAAGAGTTCGAGCTTACAAAATTACATCCGAATAACCTGGCTCCGGGTTAATTTGGCTTTGTGTATTTCAATCACCGAAACAAGCAGGTATTTATTTGTCGTATTCATTTTGATATAGAGTCCTGGTTCTTGCCAGAACCTGCGATGACCCCATCTTGCAGAGAAAAGCGGGCCAGAATACCTTGTAACAAGCCAATATACCACTTTTGGAATAGCCCAAAAGGAGTAGGGAAATACCTTACTCCATTTCTACGCACTTACACAACAAAATTCCAAAAGTCCTGAAAAAGAGTACATTTCTTGAAAAATTCTCATTATTGGCTTTTTTTTACTTGACCTGCAATATGAATCTTGGTAAACTTGTGTAATAATATTAATTTAAAATGGGTAAAGGTATCTTCTGACTATGAGTATGAGGGGGGAAGTCTTGATACAGTCTATTTTATATTCAGACGCCTTGCTATTTTTGAGTAGGCGGAGGATTGGTGGTGTACAAAAGCAGGAGATTATCGGTCGTATTGCTGTTGCTCGTTATGGCCCCGTCGGTAAAAGCCGGGCCAACGATGAGCAATTACAACAAGAGCTTCCCTGCCGGTGTTGTGTCACCGACTTCGGAATCACATATATTCTTCGTACGCGAAACAATCCAAATTACCGAACCTTCCAATTCTCACCTGGCCAATATCGGCGTAGAGCTTTTAAGGCCACCCGCTGATTTTACGAACTCGCCACCTGTCGGTGCACAGCCTTTGCCACCCGTACCTGCAGCCCTTTTCATGGTTTTGACAGGATTCCTTTGCGTTTCATTGGTTAAGGACCGCAGATTCTGGCTGGGAGCTCTGGCCGGCCTGTTATGGGCAGGACAGACCGGCATTCAAGCCATCCCGAAGTTAGCTGTACATATTAGCCCAAAGAAACATATTCAGCGAAAATCTCATACTAATACCGTTCGCTTACATCAGTTTGAAGAGTCTCTGCGTCTTCGCAGTGACATTGAAGGTACGAAATACATAGGCCTGCTTCACCATTTAGCCGGCATACCGAACGCCACAATGTCATCCGTACGAAGTCCAATGTCATTGCCCGTATCAAGTACGGGGCAGGCTCTGCGAAAGCAGGAATCCAGAATAAAAACGGTACACCTTTGCTGCCGATGCGTGGCGCGTAAAAGTCGTGCGCGGAACAATTGTAACTTCGCAGCACCTCGATTTGCAACAACGCATCTTTTACCTTTACTAATTCACGCAACATACTGCCTGGCTCTGGGAGTCAGGCAGTATATCCATTTTTCACCAGGATTTACTTTTGCTCATCTGGCCCGCGGCCCGCCTAACCCGGCCTGATGACTATAACCTCCTTTCTCTGCGGAGGGTCATTGCGCGCAGGCCCTTCTGGGCGGAGGTTGATGGAATTCTTATTATAAGTTTTCCGTTTTTACAGAAAAGTACTAAAGGAATGGTAGCAAAACGAATTGTAAAAATGCGAATATGAAGCAAAAGTAAAATTAAGATAAACATAACTAAAAAAACACGATTTACATCTGAGAGGAGGAGATGAACAGATGAAGAAGTTAATAATATTTTTTGTAGCAGTGGGATTGCTCTCAATCACAAATTACGTAGCTGCAAATCCGACGTATACTGAAACGGTCAGCCTCATGAAAGTTTTAGACAATACCGGTAATTCCACATACCTCTATTGGACCTATACCCATACGTACGACGGTTCCGTTGACCCGCTCGTGTGGGGTATGGGAATCGGGTCGGCTACACTTACTATCGTTGCCGATGACGTGGATGGCGTCGGAGGGTCGGCGACTCCCCCCGGTGAACAGGACCCAGTCAGCATCTCGCTCGATGGTGGTTCCAACTGGACATTGCTCGGCGACCTAAACGATATGGGTTCCTACACCAACCTTGCTTGGGACCCAGGCCCTGGAAACACAGCTTATCCGGGATCAATAACCACCACTGTGTTCGACCTGGGAGCATTGGGCGTCGACCTAACGGACTTAGAGGGCGGCGCGACGCTGACCGTAAAGATCGGAATCGAACCGCTATGGGGAGCTGAGATTGAGACTTCCACGCTGACAATTGTATCGGCCATTCCAGCACCCGGTGCTATTCTGTTAGGCAGCATTGGCGTAGGCCTTGTGGGCTGGCTGCGAAGACGTCGTACACTATAAAAGAAGTACAAAAAGCAACTAATGGCAGGGTAAAAACTCTGCCGTAAAGTGCCGATATGAACTGAAATCAACTCTTTGAACGGATGCAAAGCAATGATAAAGATATCCGAGAGAGAGGAGACGGAAAGTATGAAAAAAAAGTTCATTGCAATTTGTGTACTAACAACGCTGATTCTGGCCATCAGTGGCACGACGCAGGCGTTACCGACCAGACTCGTCGAGGTGGTGGACTTACCTTCACAAGATCCTTTGGTGGTCCCGCTGGATGTCCACGAGCTGGGGAATTTTTTTCCACCAGATGAATTAATCGCATCTGACTATGAACCCGATTATCAGCACACGCCCTGTTTGGAAAATCCCGATTATCCGCAGATACCCAATCCACTGGTGTTGATCCAGAACCTGAGTACAAGGACTTGGTTCGATGTCTGGTACGTAGCTGACGCAGAAGAAACTTTCCTGCAGAATTATGACGGTGTAGTCAATGGGGGTTTGGCCTTCAAGATTGACAATATAGGGCTGAACACACCACTGGTTTTAGAGAGCATGACACTTGATAACATCTTCGAGCCCGGTGAAGTCTGGGGGTTCGTCATTCAGGACTACTTCAACACGTCAGGACTGCCGCCGTCACTTATGGTTAGTCCAGGCGTGGGCTTCTTTAGTATGGGAGACGAGATTTCTTCTGGTAGCATCATCGCCATACCGGCTCCTGGCGCTATTTTATTAGGTGGTATTGGCGTGGGTCTTGTCGGCTGGCTGCGAAGAAGAAAAGCATTGTGAAAAGATACAATAAACGCTAAAAAAGCGAAAAGGGCAAAGCCGTATGACTTTGCCCTTTTTTATGCTCCTATCAAAACTGAATTTAATCCGCTCCGGCCTCGGCCTTCGCCGAGACGAGCTGGATTTACTCCGCCCGATGATTAATTCCAGCTCTCAACCAAGTGACGGTTCCCGCCAGCTTCCGATACCATCCCACCAAGCACCAATGTAGTCAACAAAAGACTTATCTTGGTTCCTCTGTCTGGCGATGGCTATTGCCATATCGCGAAGCTCTCGCATACAATCCAGTCCCCCAATTTGCCACGCATTGACGCCTATACTAACCGCTTCACGCTCTACCTGGCTAAAGTCAATTTCATTAGTTGTCAACAGTCCGGCGAGCTCTTCGGCCTTTGGCTTCAACACCTCCCGCCATTGGTCTTGCTCCGATTCAGCCTTAGCTAACACTTCTGTCAGCAAACACTCACGATTTCTTTGTCTGCTTTGGCGCAGCACTTTAGCTCGGGCCAGCCGTTCAGTACAGTGCTTTCGACTCGCAGGCAGCAAAAGCATCTCCAGCAGACCAGCCAAAGGATCGATAATCACCCAAACCAAAAATGTTGTCCCCAAAGTCCCCAGGGTGATTCCCAATATGAATTGGCCAAGTGTACTGACACCTATCATTCCAAGGCAGCCCGCCAGTCCACCTAAAAGAGGTGTTATCACATAGAACACCGCATAATAGCTCGTGCTGGTTACTGGGTGTTCTATTTGCACTTTTTGACTACTGCTAATTCCTCTGTAAATCGCAAACAAATATAGGCTAATCAGCAACAGAAATATTAAGACACCATGCCCGGACAGCGAAAATAGAATCCACCAATTAACACCTGCCTGGCGTAATGCTAAAACTAAAATATAACCAACGCAAACGGTGAACCAGACCGTGCTGGCAAGATGAAATGACTTCAATGTCCTCTGCTTGGACATGATGATATGTCCCCTCACAACCAAGAATTGAATACTTTATCAACTTCTACTATACAACATGGTAGTAGGAAGACCTACCTATAAAACCCACCACCGCCATAGTAGGCCCTTTCTCCCCAGGGCTGCTGAATAAGATAGGCCCCGGTAAAGGCCCGTGCAATTGGCCGGAGAAACTCTTCTAACTTCAAAGACACAACCGCCAACACAGTCGGCGGCACAAAAATTATATCGCCTTCCTGCAATAGAACATCTTTACTGATATCGCCATGAACAACCATGCGTTCATAGTTCACTTCAAAGATTTTAGGCTTAACATTTTCATCTCTCGACGGCCTTATTACCTGGATGCGTTCTTTCCAGGCCATAGGGTTGAGTCGCGCAGCAGCAACAGCGGTTAATGTCGTATCACGGCCTGTATAGATTTTTGGCCCGGGTGAAAGGACTTGCCCCAATACGTAAAACACTTTACTTTGGTACGCAATAACTCGAACATCGATGGGCTTTTCACCTTCTAATTTGTAAAGCTCCAATACCTTCCCCCGCAGGATATTTGCAAGCTGGGCGGGAGTTCTGCCTGCCGCTTCTAATTCGCCCAAAGTTTCAAAGCTTATCTTGCCGTCCGGACGAATCCGCTGCCTTTGCTGGTCTATCTCCGGCACCCTCGAGCAACGCACCTCAACCTCATCCGGTGGCTGTAAAATATAATTTTCGGCTGTAATATCGACCTTATCCGGCATTAGAAATGCTTCTATATCTGCCGGATTAGACGAAAAGCAACCGGTTTGACTAATCGTAATCAGTGTCAAAATCGCCACTGATATAATCCATGTGTACTTCATTTTCATTCTCCTTTTTTACTTGTCCTATCGGATTTCCCGCATATATATCGGTACATCTGAAAGCAAACTGTAATCAAAATAAATGATGCTCTACCATTTATTGCAATCGCATTAGATTTTAGAGGAGAACGGCTATACCTATTTCGCCCGTTTTTTTTCGGACTATACGTGATTTTCTTTTTCGATAAATTCTAACTGTTGATTGTGATGAAAAAAGCGGTAACTATTCCGGTTAGCTTTATTTATTCCACCTTACGAACGGGACCCGTTTAGTCATATCTGACAGAAAGTTCTCTTGCATCAGTGACAAATCTCAAGAGCATTGCAATTTTGCTTTTGACGCGGGCCTTTCGATAAATATTCCTTGTGTGAGTTTTTACCGTACCAGGTCTTATACGCAAATACTTTGCTATGCTACCATTTTGCAGACCCTGGCAGATCAACTCTGCTATTTGGCACTCACGAGGTGTTAAACCATATCGCTTCTGCACATATGACCACTGCTTTTTGTTCAGCAATATTATTTGGTGTTGTTTGTCGCGGGAATCACCACCGGCGACATTATCGATTGATGGATTTGGCAATTCGAGCATGGTTAACTGCCCTCCTGTAACTGTTTGAGCAAACGCTGCGCTTCGGTCAGGTCTGTCGATAATAGACCTCCGATACGGCTGTCCAGCTCCAAAACCTGGTTCAGACATTCAATTGCTTTGTCCCTTTGTCTGAGTCCGGCAAAAGCTCTTGCTAAATGAAAACGTGAAGCGATGGACGCTGGTGTTTCGTTCGGATAGAGTTTAATACATGTAGTGAAATCCTCGATGGCTTTGTTGAATTCGCCCAATCGGTAATACGCGACACCGCGGGTGTCGATTAGGTCAATATAGTCAGGTGCTATCTTTAGTCCCCTCTGGGCAAGCTCGAGGGCTTGCTGGAACTTGTTCTGCTCTTCGCACATCACCCAGGCCAGATTGTTGATGACGATTAGATTGTCAGGCTCAAGCTGAAGCGCCCTTTGATAAAGCAAAACCGCCTCGTCAGGACGGCCAACGGTGTATAATAGTATAGCGAGGCCAGTGATGGCCTCAATAGAATCAGGTTCATTCTTCAGTATTATCCTAAATATATCTTCGGCTGTTTGCCTGGCCTCACTATCATCACTTGTGACCAGGTTCCGGGCAATATCGATGAGTGTACGACTATCTTTTGGGTGCTTTTGGTACCACTGAGCGACCTTCCGGCTGAGCTGACTCCATAATTGGTCATCTTTGAGTAACTGTACTTGCGCTAATAGCAGATTTACGTCATTTGGTTCTGACCGAAACAGAGAGTCAAATTCCTTTTGAGCATCCGCCTTGTTGCCATTCTTGTGTAATGCTACCGCCAGGGCGATTTTTATTCTTCTCTCCTCAGCAGTGCCGATGCGAGAGACTAATTGTGATTTGAGAAGACTTACAGCTTTCTCAGGCTCGCCTACTGCAATATATACGTTGGCCAGATACAATGTGGTATCAGTATTGTTCGGGTCCACTTCACGCAGCACCTTGAGAGTTGGAATCGCCAGGATTGGTGACCTGACTGCCTCGGCACGAGCTTTCAGCAGGAGTAACGTCCTATCGTTGGGTTTATGGGCAAGACCTCGCAAAGCTGCATCCATAGCTCTTCCGGCCTGTCCCTGCCTGAGCAAGATTTCTCCCAAAAGCACCCAAGGCCTACTGATTTCGGGTTGGTCTTCGGTCATCTTGAGAAGAATCTGCTCGGCATTTTTGATTGCCGGAGCTGTTCCTTCGTTAAGCAGTGAACCGACTTTGAATAGCTGAAAGTCGATATCATCAGGATTTGATTGGAGAGCTTCGTCAAGGATGATCTTTCCCTGAAGAACTTTGTCAGTGTCACCTGATGCTAAAAACAACGAGATAGCCTGTTTTTGGATTCGGATATTGCTCGGGTCCAAAGACAGCGCCTGTTGAATATCAGCGAACGCCTTATCCGGCCGGCCTATGGAATTGTAAAACACGCTCCGGGCTATCCAAACCTCAATGTTATTGGGTTCGATGGCAGCAGCGTGCTCAAAGTCTTCTATTGCCTTATCAGTTTGCTTGAGGGATGCGTGTGTTCGAGCGCTAAAGATATAAGCTAATGCGTTGTTGAGGTTATTTACTATTTCATCACAAAGTCTCAACGCCTCCGTCGTTTTGTTCTGACGAATATTGAGCTGGACTTGTGCAGCAGCTATCGTCAGTGAATTAGGGTCTTGGATTTTTAGTTTATCCAGTAATTCTTCAGCCTCCTCAAATTTATTCTGCTGCATATTGAGTAATGCAAGAGACAAACAGGCAGTTTGGTTATTCGGGTCATTGTTAAGGAGGTCCTGCAGAATGTCTGAGGCTAAACTTATCTGGCC
>JABAOH010005051.1_pt1 | contig 14793 bp, 10 predicted proteins | sample 7062181 | NCBI WGS metagenome assembly JABAOH01 (sample SAMN14538630, study PRJNA623070) | marine sediment metagenome | biome: marine biome [ENVO:00000428]; feature: marine pelagic biome [ENVO:01000023]; material: deep marine sediment [ENVO:00002113]; isolation source: pool of 5 deep marine... | reverse complement strand
TGTTACTTGGGACGCACTCGGACAGGTTACTTTGAACAATAATGCTGGTGTCATCCTTCATGTATTTTTTGATGATGAAAAATTGAACGCTAAATTAGAAGACGTCACTATTGAAGATAAGGGATTGAAGTCTGTTTGGGGTGATCACATCATACGAATTCTTTTGCGCATGAATTCCGCCACAAGTAGAGATTCATGGACGCTGCAGATAAGGCCATAATTAAAATAAATGGTACAAAGATTTGTTTGCAAAAGAATATAAATTTGATCATATTTTAAAGAAATAAAATTTAAAAGTAAGAGAAAATGGTTATTCTGATCACTTTTATAGTTTTTTGAGTAAAATATTTAGACTTCCTTTATTTATCAAAAATATCATTGTTTTTTAAATACTCAAATGCTCCATGTACAGTTCTGGCTGTTAAAGACCGGGGTTTGGGTCATAATCCGTTAGCAGCGATTTATAATATTGATAGTTACTATCGTTCTTTAAAATCGACCTAGCGTTCCAGAGAAATTTAATTTACTAAAAGCAAATTTTTATAATAATATCCAAAAAAATATGAAACCAATTACATTAAAAGAATGCCAGCAATTAGTTGATGAATGGATAAGTACCATCGGCGTGCGATATTTCTCTGAATTGACTAATCTGGCTCAATTGGTAGAAGAAGTTGGGGAAGTCGCACGAATCATGTCCAGAACTTATGGTGATCAAAGTTTTAAAAAATCAGATCAAGATAAAAAGTTATCCGAAGAATTGGCAGATGTATTTTTTGTTTTAGTCTGCATCGCCAATCAAACAGGAGTGGATTTGACTGAAGCTTTCTGGAGTGGACTTGAAAGGCGAACAAAACGAGATCGAAAGCGACATCGAAATAATAAAAAATTAAAAATTTAAATTCCCACTGATGATATGCCCTCCATGGATAGCTACTAAATTACAATGTTCAAAAAGCAAAGCTTGGACTTCAGATTAGGCGGGGAATCCTGTATTTATAGCAAAAATTTCGACTGAGGGCTGGGATTATCGAAGCTCATTACAAATATGCCAGAAAGTGATTCTAAGGAATATGACTGGTATGTACAAATCCATTCCCCTGTTTACGATAAAAGAGCTGCCTGGCAAGCAAAAGCGAGATCAAAGCACTGGTGTACGGTAGAATCCGGAAAACCACGTTTTGAAGCTTGGCTTGGAGAAATAGAACATACAGCATATCCAAAAGAATCTAAGTAAAGTCAAATAAAAGCAAAGAGGTTAATCCTCTTTGCTTTTATTAAAAATATATTGGAGGCAGTATCAGCCATGAGAAATAAATATTGGTCATTTTCCATCCTAACCTTTCTATTAATTTTTAACACAGTCTTAAGCCAGGAATGGATGCCCCCCAGGATCATTCATGAAAACGCTAATCTTTACAGTGCAATATTATCCGTAGTTATTGAAAAAAATGAAACCTATCATTTAGTCTGGGCGGGAGACTCCGATGGTGACAGATTGTGGGATTCTCTTTGTTATCTTCGACAGCAAGATTTTTCTGTAGCCAATCCTGTCTCGTTTCGACGCGATTCAACAATCATGATCAGCTCTGTGGCTACTGTATTGGATCTAAGAGACCAATTACACGTCCTTTGGAGTGAAACACAAGAAAAACGACTGATTGCCCATAGCACAAAACTATATTACTCACCAATAGAGAATGGTACCTGGCTTTCTCCAACTTTAATAACAGAAGTTGATAATCCCGTTCAGGATGACATCAGTGACTTAAAACTTCTCTCATTACCCGATAGTTCATTGTTAGCCTGTTGGTCTTCCTGGTATTATGCAGCAATCTGGTTTTCTTACTTTGATAACGGACAGTGGTCTACACCTTTTAGACCTTTTCCGGAATGGAGTTTTGATCCCCAATTGGGTTATGGTGGAATTTCAGGTTACCCAGATATGACAATAGACAGAAATAATAAATTGCATATGACCTTTAGGGGAGTCCATACTGATGAAGAATTTCCCCCAGGAGCAAATCTATTGTGTCAGATTAATTACGTAGAGAATGCTGCCTGCAATCGAAATTGGGAAACAGTCTTACCCCGGAAAATCCATTATAGCACCAATAAATTTTATTATTACACAAAGATTGTAGTAACCAATAATGACATTAGATATATTATCTGGACTGTTGATAGCAATTTAAATATTTGGCCCGATGATATTTATTATTGCTTTTCCAGAGATGGTGAAAATTGGTCTGAACCTATAAGCATCGCTAAGAGCCTTGGTGAGTTCGTTAGCTTTAAATGGGTTGTGTGTGATCATTCAAACAAAGTTCATGTATTATGGGAACATTTACCTAATAATCCTGACTTAGAACCAAGATACTATTATGCTGTTATAAATGAAGCCTATTGTACTGCTTATGAAGCAATCCCTTTTTTGGATTATCGGAGAGGTATTAAATCACTGAATTTGATAATTGATACAAACAACCGTGAACATTTATTTTGGGTTGAGGTACCCGAAGATTCAGCTCATCCAACCGGCGCATTAATTAAACACACCTGGCGAGATCTTCCAACTGGGGTTGTTGGTGAAAAAACTAATAATAAATGCAATCAATTACGTCAGAGTGTTTTTATTAAATCCTATCCTAATCCATTTAATGAATTGATAACTATCAATATAGAAGTTTCTGAACCATTAAAGGTAACATTCTCCATTTACAATACAAAAGGACAATTAGTTACTACTTTGCTTTCCCAGCAATATGTTCAATCCAGAGTTCAAGTACAATGGAATGGAACTAATCAAAATAGCGAGTTCGTATCTTCGGGGGTGTATTTGTACGTGGTTAAAATTCAAAATGATTCAGATAAAAGAGTGGACAGGCAAGTGGGTAAGTTTATTTTATTAAGATAGTTTTTTGGTTCCTTGTCTATTTAAAGGGTACAATCCTTTTAATCAGCTTCCCTTCGGTATTTTTTATAATTTTGTTACTACCGATCAGCAAAGAATTCTGAGGAAATGTAGAGATAAATTTTTGAATACATTTATGATATATTTGAATAAATATATCAAGTTACCTCTGATTTTTAGACCCCACAGATGGTTAATCTTTTTGTCTCTATCAATTGGATTTAAATATCTTTGGGAGGAATTTTAATACTACAATAAACCAACTATCATGAAAGATGCTAATTTGATAGATTATTACTCCCATCGAGCGAATGAGTACGAACAGATCTATGCAAAGCCAGAGCGGCAAAACGATTTGCATCGCATTCGCTCTTTTATCAGAAAGAGTTTATTGAATCACAGCGTGTTAGAGATTGCTTGTGGAACAGGTTATTGGACAAAAATTATCTCTGATGTTGCTGATTCTGTTGTCGCCACAGACGCCAGTCTCCAAGTTTTAGAAATCGCTCGAAAAAAGGAATACAGGAAGCATAATGTCAAATTCATCCATCAGAGGGTGGAACAATTAGATTCAATAAAAGCAGATTTTTCTGCTGCTTTTACATCGCTCGTCGGAACTAGGGTATTAGCCGATTGTGATGAGGAAGATTCTGGTAAATTGGTGACGCTGGCACTAAAAGAGTCGATTAGGCTGGCTACGGGAGGAATTTTTATCTGACAAGCGACTGAGAAGGATTTATCATTAGTCCTTAAACTGTTGAATCGATATTTTGATCATTGAATTCCCGAAGTCAAAATTGCCTTTCAAAACATGTCAATCAGTTTACATTTTGCCCAATTTGTAGCGAAAATAGAGGCGTTTTCAGCTTATGATACCAATAATTTAAATACAACCTGATTTGGTCCGACGGGAACAAATCCTGGATTTAGAGGTATAGGCATTATAGGAATTCTAATAAAAAATGTTTGAATGATATTAAAAATCAAGATCACAACAAGGCGATATTCCCCTCGATGGTACCAGTCTCACTTTATTTACATCATATCAATACTAAAGTGACTTGTGTCTTCTGACAGTATGAAAAAGAAGTAAAATGATTTCATCATCTAAAATTAAAAAGGTTGAAATGGTGATAGCTCAAAACTTTTACCAACTAATAGAAACAACCCAACAGATTTATCAGTTGGGTTTATTAATCCATTAGGAAATTGACTTGAAAAAGCATTGAATTTAAAAAATGAGGAACTGATGAAAAAAACAGTGACATTCTGGATAGGTCTATTTTTACTTTTTTCTCAACATCTAACATGGGGAAAAGATTCTATGGATAACTCAAATGTTAAATATCCGTCAAATCCATTAGTAAAACCAGGAATTGATGTTCTATTAGAAAAGCGGCTTGATTTGATCAAAGGCAAACGAGTCGGCTTAATCACCAATCAGACTGGGATTACCAGCAGGTTCAAATCTACAATTGATGCATTAAATGAGTTGCCAGATGTGGATTTAGTTGCATTATTCGGTCCTGAACATGGCGTCCGTGGTGATATAGAGGGGGGCAAGACCATCTCTCACTATCGGGATAAAAATACAGGAATTATGGTTTACAGCGTCTATGGAGACACACGTCGTCCAAAACCAGAGATGCTGAAAAATATCGATGTCTTGCTTTACGATATTCAAAATTTCGGATTAAGAGCTTATACTTACATTTCTTCTATGGCTTATGCGATGGAAGCAGCTCACAATGCGAATATTCAATTTATTGTATTGGATCGACCAAATCCTTTGGGTGGAACTCGGGTCGAAGGTAATGTGCTTGATCCAGATTTCAGGTCGTTTATCGGTATTTATCAGATTCCCTATGTTTACGGGATGACGGTAGGAGAGCTTGCAAAATTATTTAATGATCATTTTAAAATCAACAGTAAATTAATAGTCGTACCCATGGAAGGCTGGAAACGTTCCATGACTTACGAGGATACAGGATTACTATGGATTCCAATTTCGCCACACATGCCTCATGCTGAGACCGTGTTTCATATTGCCACAATTGGCGGTATCGGTGAATTAGGAACTGTTTCGGAAGGAGTTGGCACGCCAACTCCCTTTGAACTCATAGGTGCTCCATGGATTGATGGTAATCTGCTTGCAAGCGAGTTAAATTCAAAAAAGTTGCCTGGCGTTTATTTTAGACCAACCTATTTTAATCCTTATTATCACCCTCACTCCCCTCAATTTGTTGGAAAACAATGCAGGGGTATCCATATCCATATACTTGATAAAAATGAATTCCAGCCGATAGTCACACAAGTCTATATATTAACAGTAATTCAAAAGTTATATCCAGATCAAAGAATTTTTGATACCAAACGAGTAAAAATGTTTGATAAAGCATTTGGTACTGATAAAATTAGAAAAGCGATCCTTCGTGGAGACTCTGCCGAAAAAATTGTCGCGTCCTGGAAGGATCAATTGGAAGAATTTAAAAAGATCAGAGAAAAATATTTAATTTATTAATCTAAAATGAAGGGCGAGTTATGAATCAATCAAAAAGAAAACTACTAAAAGTAATAATGTTGTTTTTAGTGGTAATTATCCCATTATCTATTTATTCTCAAAAATTAAATCTGGAAGACCAGGTGATCGAGTACACGCTTAACAATGGACTTAAGCTGTTGATGGTGGAGCGTCATGAGGTGCCGAGAGTTGTTTGTCATATTTACTTTCGGGTTGGTTCTGTGTGTGAACGACAAGGGATTACGGGTATTTCCCATTTCCACGAACACATGATGTTCAAAGGTACCAAAATAATGGGAATTACCGATTTTGAAAAAGATGACGAAATCAACCGTCAGATTGATGAACTGATGGATAATATTTATAAGGAGAAATATTGGAAAAAGGATGGGAATCAAGGTAACATAAAAACCTTGGAATCAAAAGCTGATAGTCTCATAAAATTTGAGAAACAATACATCGTCAAAGATGACCTGTGGGAGACCTACATGAAGAACGGTGGTACAGGTCTTAATGCATCAACTGGTAAGGAAATCACAGGGTATTATGTAACATTGCCATCTAACAAAGTTGAACTTCAGATGTGGTTGGAATCCGACCGAATGATGAATCCCTATTTCAGGGAATTTTATTCAGAAAAAGAGGTCGTACGAGAAGAACGAAGATTGGGAGAGAACCGACCTGGTTATCTCTTTAGAGAACAGCTTAATGCAACGTTTTTTGCTGCTTCCCCTTATTCATGGGGCGTGATCGGCTGGGATGTTGATTTACAGAAACTTACTAAACAAGACATGATTGATTACAACCGGACATATTATGTTCCCAATAATGCGGTAGCTGTTTATGTTGGGGATATCAATCCTGATGAAATTATTGAATTAGCCAAAAAATATTTCGGTCGTGTTCCAAAGGGATCCAATCCTGAACCAATACGGACAACCGAACCCAAACAGTATTGCGAAAAACGAGTTTTTGGCGAAGCCGAAGCACCACCTTCGGTTACAATCATGTATCATATACCCCCTGAGGGTCATCCTGACGACGCTGTGTTTGAAGTGATCAGCGGGATCATGAACGGACGCACAGGTAGGCTTTACAAGAAGTTGGTTAAGGAGAAAGGTATCGCCATCAATGCCTACGGTTACGGTCGCGGGATGATGTATGCAGGGCAATTTTCTTTTGGTGGGCGACCCAAAGCTGTCGAAGGATATACCCCTGACGAGCTTGAACAGGCGATTTACGAAGAAATTGAATTATTGAAAAACGAGCCCGTATCTGATTATGAATTGCAAAAAGTTAAAAATCGGGCGGAAGCCAGCTTTATTCGAGGCTTAAGTTCAACCTACAGATTGGCCTCTCGATTGGGGAGAAATGAATTAGGATTAGGTTGGCGTGATATCCAACAGTCGCTGGAACGCATGAAAGCGGTCACGGCTGATGATGTGATGCGAGTGGCACAGACTTATTTCGTCAAAGACAATCGCACAGTGGGAATTCTTGTTCGCAAAAAAAAAGAAAGTAAAGAAAAAGCTAAATCAATGTAACTTTGAATTTCTCTATCGACTGTTTATAAGTTTCATCCCAACAAAGAAATAATTGATAAGGGAGGATACAATAATGGTTAAAAAGACATATATTCTCTGCATGATAACGATTTTATTTTTACTGATTTCTATAAATATAATTTCAGGTCAAATCCCTGATCATCCTTCGAAATTGAATTTTGAATTTTTAAAATACAATCCACCAAAGCCAGTTGACTATCGTGTTGAGTTATCGAATGGGATGATTGTTTATATTCAAGAAGATCATTCATTGCCCATATTCGATATAACGGCGATTATTCGCACTGGGTCAATTTATGATCCCAAAGATAAAGTAGGACTGGCATCGATGGCTGGCTCGGTGTTACGGACTGGCGGGACAAAAAACATCAGTGGTGATGATCTCGATGAAAAATTGGATTTTCTAGGCGGTTCCATCAGTACCCGTATCGGAAATACATCAGGACGAGCCAGTTTGTCCGTATTGGCAAAGGATATCGATGAAGGATTAAAACTATTCGCCGATGTATTAATGAATCCAGCGTTTGAAGAGGAAAAAATAAAATTGTACAAGGATCAGGCGATTGATGCCATTAAAAATAAAAATGATAATCCTCGCAGCGTGTTAAACAGGGAATTCGAAAAGCTTCTTTATGGTGACCATCCACTGGTATGGGAAGAAACAAAAACAACAATTGAAAATATTACCCAGAAAGACCTTTTCAATTTTCACAATAAATATTTTGACCCTAATAATATGATTTTAGCCGTCGCTGGCGATTTCAACAAAGCGGAGGTGTTGAAAAAGATTGAGGATGCGTTTGCAGGATGGCAGAAAAAGGAGATTAAATTTCCGAAAGTCCCAGATGTCAAAGTTAAAAATCGCTCAGGTGTTTTCATGATTCAAAAAGATATTAATCAAGGGTATATCAATGTGGGACATTTTGGTATTAAAGATACCAATCCCGATATTTTTGCCATTAATGTCATGAATTTTATTCTGGGCGGTGGTAGCTTTACCAGCCGTATCACTTCAAAAGTCCGCTCAGATGAAGGGTTGGCGTACAATACTGGATCACGCTTTGTAACAGGACATGAGTTTCCTGGTACGTTTTACGGATACGTTCAAACAAAGTCAGCAACGGTTCATTACGCCATTTCTTTAATTTTGAATGAATTCAAAGGAATCAGGAGGGAACTTGTTACAGATGAAGAAATGGAAACGGCGAAGAACTATTATCTCGATAGCTTTCCCAACCAATTCTCATCATCTATTGCTACCATGAGTATTTTTGCTAATTTGGAGTACGAAGGTTTTCCGATGGATTATTATGATACCTATCGAGATAAAATTAATGCTGTGACGAAAGAAGATGTATTGAGAATTGCCAAAAAATACATTAAACCAAAAGAGATGGCAATTTTTGTCGTAGGTGATATTGAAAAATGCAAGGCAGGATATGATAAACATCCAGGGAGTTTGGATCAATTGGGTCAGATTGCCGTGATTGAATTGAAAGACCCACTGACAGGGGAATAAAAGTTAAAATATTTACCGTTAATAATAAAACCATAGCCAATGTCATTAAGTTAAAGGTATAGATGTCATTCTGAGCCTTTTACGGCTATTGCCGTTTTAATTGGAAAGAGCTTAGACCTCAAAGGTCTCAGAGACCTATGAGGTCTGAAGCGTTTTTTAGAAGCGACCGAATGAAGCAAAGAATCTCCTGTTTTACCGAAGATTCTTGTGAATAATGAAACTTGAATTAAAACAATACTAATACTCTCACAATGAACATTTTCAATTGATCTGCGTCTTAACTATTACACACATATTAAAATGTGGAGTGCGGATGGCTGAACCAGTCTTTTTATTTATAAATAACCTTCGACCGCGCTACTGATCGCTGATTTTTTTACTCCACTTTAGCTTGACATTAATTATTTTGATCTTAAGAATATTTGTTTCAATATTTAATATTGTTAGAGAACATCAAATGAAGAAGCTATACTTTCTTAACCTATGTTGGCTGGTAATTTTAAACTCTATTGTTTATAGCCAGCATGCTGATCGGATCGAACAATTATATCAACAGGGTTTGCGGCAAATTGAACGCAACGAATGGGTTCAAGCTCAAAAAACATTTGAGAAAATATTATCCCTGGATTCCAAACATGTGAAAACTTATTTCCAACTTGGAAAAATATATGTTGCATTAAACAAGCCTGAAGAAGCAGAAAAGAAGTTTGAACAGGCAATTGAACTGGATAATAATTTTGCAGAGGCTTACCATCAACTGGGACTAGTCCACATGGAAACGCATACATTAGCAGGTCGTATCAAGGCACGAAGAGAATTCAATCAAGCTATCCAGTTTGATCCGAAGAACATAGAATATCGATTGAGCTTAGCCGAGCTTTATCTGCGAATCGGTCTGGATAATTATGCCAAAAGAATCTGTGAAAGGATTACAAAGCACGATTCCTGGGATGCTAGGGCTTACTACATCCTCGGCAGAATCGCCGAAGCCAATATGCTGAAGTACAAAAATATGAGTGATCCAGATGTGTCTGGTGGTGTGATTTCCTTAAAAGAATTTGCTGAAGAAGACTGTGAGGAAGCCATAACTATGTATAATAGTGCTATAGGTCTAAAACCTGAGGATGTCAACGCATATCATCGTCTTGCATTTATTTATTTTGAGAACGATATGCTACATAAAATGCGAGAAGTTCTCCAGCGGGCTGTGGCAATGGATCCTGATGACAAGAACGGACACTTATTTCTCGGATTTTGCTATCACAAACTTGGAGAGTATAATTTTGCTTGTCAGGAATATGAAAAAGCCAGAAACCTGATGACTGCTGAAGAAAGATCGTTTTTTGATTCGGTCGAACCTGTCGCTAGCTCCTAAACGGCGAAAGAACTTCAGTTGGCTACCGCAAAGGACAGTGCCTCTTTTGTCCAATCATTCTGGAAAAGTCGAGATCCTCTTTATTTAACCGAATACAACGAACGCCTCTTAGAACATTACGGACGAGTCGCGTATACGAACCTTCGTTTTGGCAAACCCGAAAAGGGGATAGAAGGCTGGCACACCGATCAAGGTAAAATTTATGTGCGTTACGGGGCTCCGTTATCAAAAACTCGCACATGTGCAGATTTTATCATCAGTATGCAGGGAGGTGAATTAATTCCTTCGAACGAAATTTGGAATTATAAAGATTTCAACTTTGTCTTTGAAGATCGTTTTCATACCGGTGATTACTTGTTAAAGTGGGGAAGTGGCCCGGGAACCGATTATCTTCACCGATTTAAAGAGATGTCTAAAATATTGCCAGACGCTTATGACCATGTTTATGGAGGTAAGAAGCTGGAATTACCTTTTTACCTCGCTAATTTCCGCAGTGAGGCAGGTTTGAATCGGATCGCTTTGTGTTACGCATTGCGGTTAAATGACATTAGCTCTACTTATAATAAAAAGCAAAAAACAGCTTATTTCAGGAGGGGGATATTCTTTTTTACACCAGGATGGGAGGAGCAAGTTGCAGTTCGCGATACGATAAGCATTCAGCTACCAGAATCATTTTCTACAAAAGTAAAGAAATATCAATCAAAATCGCGCACTTTTGCTTTAAGTGACAATCAATATATTTTAACATGGCTCTCCGTTCCTCCTGCAAAATATAATTTTGGATTAGAACTCCAGGATTTGATATCAGACAATGTTTGTGTCGAACATACTGAAGTGCAGATCGAAAATTATAACTATGAAGAGCTACAAATCAGCGATATTTTGATCGGATGGGGTATCAATGAACCAGAACAGGGTAAATGGATGACTCCTAATCCCAGCATGATATTTTTATCTGGCAAACCCTTTACGATCTATTATGAGATTTATAATTTAAAAACCGATTACGATGGCAAAACACGATTTCAAATCGAAGAGACTTTCCAACGAGTTGAAAGCGAAAAGCGCGGCGTTTTTCGAGTCTTAAGTAATTTTGGCGAGCTAATCGGCATTTCACGTAAAGGTGAAGAGGTATCTTCAGCTTTTACTTATGAAGGGGATCAAAGTTTTGAAAAAATATCTAAAACCCTTCAACTGAGTTCAGATGTCGATGGGTTATTCAAACTGCAAATTAAGGTAATTGATTTGAATTCCCAGCAAGCAGCCAGTAAAATGGTTGAGCTGACAATTGTGAAATGATTTATAAGTTAAAAATTTATGAATATACATTCAGTGTTAAATAGATTGTAATCCCACCAAGCTAAATTTAAAATGTTAAGTATTTCAACGTTGATGTAATCAATTAAGATTGATTATTTACCATCAGGAGCTTTTTAAGGAAGGAACCTGTCCCAATACTGCGCGCTATTGTGGCTGGTATAGTTTAGCTAGGTATTATTTAAATAAATCTTCGGCCATTTTCTGAAGTTCCTCAATCGTCAAAGGTGCACAACCTTCCGCCCGATTGTTAATCAGCAAATAAGCAATCTTCCTCGATTTGATAGCGATTTCGATTAGCTTCATCACATCCTGCCGCATACCAGGGATTGGATTGATAATTTTATCATAAGGCTCAAATTTGTTAACCGTTTCTTTGTATGACATGCCCAATGGAGTTAGAATGCGAGACATAATAAAATCTGCGGTAATGGAATCGTGCTTCAACTGCTCGGAAATGGGCGGTATGTATGACCATTGATTGAACACGTGGGCGACATGATGTTTTCTGAGCACTTCAAAATAATTTTGATGGAGAAAATTTTTATTGCGGATTTCAACGCTGTACTGAAAGTCTTTCGGCAGTGCAGCGAAAAATTTGTCTAAATCCTGTCTAAATTGCTCTAATGATTTATCTGCAGCTTTAATGTATTGAAATTCAAAAATAAAGGGACCCGTGTGCTTTTTAAAGACCCGTTCATAAGGCTTGAGAACGGTATTATTAAAAATCTCAAGGTTCAAAAAATTAGGATTGATCTGCCCTTTCATTTTACCATAACGAGCTTGATTGGGAAACCGATAGATGGACAATTGCTCCCAGACTTTGCTGCATGTTTTAAAATCTGGCGGTAATTGTCTGGCATAATGTTCGAGAAGGGATTCGGTCGGCGGTTGATAGAAAAATAAATCCATTCCCACCGTTGTAAAGCGTCCGTCTGCGGCATATTCAACCAGACAATCTCGTTTAAATCTCTTTTCAGGATAGTCTTTGAAATAAACAATTCCTTTCCAGCCTTCGAAAGCCCAGGAAGAAGTACCAAAGCGAATATATTTCTTGAAATCATCGTTCATAATTTCCTCATCATAATGATAAGAAAGATGTCATTTTTTCTGCAATCGTTTTAAAAAGATTAATCAAACTATACAATCAATCACAACATGTACAGGTTAAATTACGGACGCTTGATAACCACCTTCCCACTCGACGCCACCGAAGCCTTCATCGGCGCATACATGGCCTCAGCCCGAATTGGCGGTAAAATAAACGTTCCCTCTGTCACTGCGCGAAGTCCGTAATAAAAAATCTCATTACGACCATATTGAAAATTACCATAAAGGATCATCCGATCATCCCGAATGTCCATGTACATTGGTTGGACCGTCTTTTCTCCAATCCAGTCGACGCCTTTACGAGATTGCAAGCGTGGATTCTCAATTTCAAATCCAGCAGGCAGCATATCGACGATAGCGACATTATCTAATGATTCATTCAGCGCTTTAATTGTAATTTTCGCAATGACTAAATCACCCTGTTTAAAACTACTATAATCAACCGGAATACCTTGATCATTCAAGTAATGTCGGCGAACCATCAGATCATGATCATATTCATCAATACTCAATTTTGAAGGAATTCCATCAGCTCGCCAGGAATAGTAACAGGTTCCTTGTCCTTGAATTTCGATGGTAACTTTTTTCCCAGCCCAGTTTTTGCTGGAAAAATTTTGGCTCTGGGTATCGAATTTTGTGTAAAGCTTCCCATCGATTGTAGCGGTACCAGTATAATTTCCACCTGATTGTTTTTTTAAAATTTTACCCAAAGCGAGAAATGCAAAAGCATTTTCTTGTGTCGAATACCATCTCCCATTTTCTGAAGCTGATTTGGTAAGACTTTCTACTAAAACAGGAACCGAAGGATTGTTTTCATCGATTTGGGCTAATATATCCAGCATGATCGCCTTTGCGCGGATGGATGAATTGAAATTTCTTCCTGTCTCCCGTTGTTCTTGAATTGGAGTAACAGTTTTGGGCAGCAACAAACGCGCTGTCTGAAGATCGCCTGAAAGTGCAAAAGCACCAGCCAGTTGATATTGTGAATAGTCGCGCAGCTTATCCAGGGCATTATTTTTCAAATAAAGCATGGTGCTTTTATCGGGTTTCCCTGCCAAGGCAAGCACATAGCAAGCATAAACCACCGTCTGAAAACTGTAAGGATCATCGCCACGGTAGTTACGCACCTGGGACCGAAGGGCTTTAATCATTCGATTATAAACTCTATCTGAAACAGCATATCCAGCTTTACGAACCTCTACCAGAAAGTGCGATGCATAGATCGAGCTCCAATTATTGATATAATCCCCTTCTGGCCAATAGGAGAATGCTCCTGAAGATAACTGCATGTTTTCTAATTTTGAAATCCCTTCATCAATATAATAATCTGCACTGTTTACTTTAAAAAGCTCAGGTTCAGCGATTCTAGCCAGATCATTGAAATATAGCAATGGAAAAAGCTTGGACGTTGTCTGCTCGATACAACCATGGGGATAGCCAAGCAGATATTGAAGGCTATTGGTAAATTTCACCGCTGGAAATGATGAAATGGACAGGGAAAAATCTGTTGTACCCTCAATCCAATCTGAGGGGAACGTAAAAGTTGCCGGTTTTCCTTCGACTAAAGAGCCTCGGCCAGAAAGCGTGACAAATGGGACTGGAGGTCGAAGCGGAACATCAACTGTCATTTCCGTCTGTTCTCCTCCACCTTTGGCTGAAAGTTTGAATTTGACCTTTCCCATGGTCTCTTCGGCTTTGAGATGAAAATGGACCTGTCCTTCTTTGCCCTGAGGAATCGTAATAGAATAAACTCCCTCATCGATCAATTTCACCGGTCCTCTTGCTGTGAGTTTCACTTCAAAATCATTGGCAGCACCCGTTCCATTATAAATGTTCAAAGGTACCAAAAATTCATCACCACTGGCAAGAAAGCGAGGAAAAGTCGGGGTCAGTACAATCGGTTCGCGCACCAACAACTTTTTCTCCAAATTGCCAAATTTATCACCAGAAAATATAACAGCCATTACCCGAATTGTCCCGTTGAATTGCGGAATATCAAAACTGACTTTTCCATAACCCTTGTTATCTGTTTTCATTAATCCAGACCAAAAAGCGACGGGCTTAACCCTGGTAACACTTACTGGTGTTACATGTCGCTTTCTTGCAGCCTCGACATCACCAGAGGCAGATAACAAACTTGATTCGATTTCCGGCAAAACGACACCATAAATATCATGCGTTTCAACGGCAAGCCTTTTCTTTCCGAAAAAATAGGCATGTGCATCAGGGCTTTGAAAATCAGTCAATTGTAAAATACCTTCGTCAACAGCGGCAATTGTAATATAAGGCAGCCCGGCGCCAGGCTTTGAAATTTTGAAATTAACGGTTAATTTTGTTTTAGGTCGAATTTCTTCAGGTACATCTATTTCAACATTTAGCCTGTTAGCGCTATTATCGACATTCAGGGGAACAACACCAAAAGCCCGCACTGGTGTATTTCGTTCTAAAGATTCAGTTGATCGAATGAGATGG
>JABAOH010005620.1_pt2 | contig 14802 bp, 12 predicted proteins | sample 7062181 | NCBI WGS metagenome assembly JABAOH01 (sample SAMN14538630, study PRJNA623070) | marine sediment metagenome | biome: marine biome [ENVO:00000428]; feature: marine pelagic biome [ENVO:01000023]; material: deep marine sediment [ENVO:00002113]; isolation source: pool of 5 deep marine... | reverse complement strand
CCTTTCCTCCATACCTCTTTTTCAATATCTTGATCGCATCGATACAGACTGGAATCCGCCCCTTGTCAGCGAATTCAATGGGATCCTCTGGTATATCCATCTCGTAAATGTCGGTGGCAATGAATTTCTTCACCGATACCCACTTTATTCTTCCCTCAAAATGCTCGCAAGGTGCGCCAAGAGCCTCTGCCTCCAAGGCCATGTCAAACGGCACAGACATGTTCTCGTTGCCAGTTAGCTCGTAAAGACTCGCAGCCAATCTAGCCATTGTCTCCGGATCCTTATGAGCTTCTGGCCAATACGCATCGAAAATCTTCATGCCATCCAACGTGCATGTTCGAGTGGAACACCAAACTGGAAGTCGGTCGGCATCTTCTTTTCTTCCTTCAAGGCAAGCCATCAATCTTTCGTAAGGATTCATTTTTCCCCACCTGTATTTGTTCTTGTGGCTTTGTGGAAACAGTCGGATTAAAGGTTTTAAGCCAATGAATATCATATAAAGTTGGTGTCTCAAATGGGCATACCTATAAAAAAGAAGAAGTATGACATCAAAAGTAGGATAGGCGACAGCTTAGAGGTTAGCGTTGAAAAAGTCGGCACGGGAGAAAAGGCTGACATACTCTATAGGATAACTCGCGGCAAAGATAGACGAGCCACCTCTTCGGACACGGTTGTACTCTTTAAAGAGGAGCTAGAAGATTTAGTAGGGTTTCTGAAGAGAGATTTTCTGAATAGCGAATTTCCAGAATAGGAGCTAGCACGGCGCGCGCATCACATAGGGTAAAGGCTCTTTCTGTTACTAAGCCTACGTATAATCCACCGTCAAAAGACTGTTTCTCTACAGTGGTGGAGTTCCATGTTTGATGCAAGCTTCTACAAACGTCTTAATATGCTCCGTAGGGGTCTCTATCCAGAAGTCACATCCTGGAGCCACCACGCTGACCCCGTCCTCTAAGCACCCCTTCACAGCCTCACTAATCCTTTCTACAGGACCTTGGTGGATTACTCCATAGGAAGGAACGTTTCCGATTATCGGGTAATCCTGCCTGATTCTGTCAACCTTTTCTCTTGCCTCCTTGATCGGAGTTCTCTCATCTACTGCTATGGCGCTTGCGCCGCACTCAACCATCTTGTCCACGATCATTGAAGCAGAACCACATATGTTTAGGATCGTATGTGAGTTCAGACGCTTGATTATCTCTTTCAGGTACGGCTTGACGAATTCGTCGAAATGCTTCGGAGAAATGTTGTCGTTGGAGACACCCATACCATGTAGAGTGATTACATCAGCCCCTGCATCCCTGTACAAGGTCGCTATTTCAGCATATACATCAAGTGTGCTCTCAAGAAACTGGTGAACCTTCTCCGGTGCTTTTCTCAGCCACTTCAAAAAGGTGATGCTGTCCACTAAGTAGCTGCTGAGACTTGTGAACGGCGGGACTATATAGGCGTTCACTGGAACCTTGCCTTCAAATTCCTCCTTCATTTTTCTGATAGCCTCAACGACAACTGGAACTCTTCCAGTTTTTGACACATCCTTTGGGAATTTGAGATCAGACGGAGTTTCCACATGGAATTCTCTAACCGACGGCCACTTTATCTTATCTTCATGAAAGTTGATTCTAGCGCCTAATACTTCTGCTTCAACTGTCATGCAGAATGGAACCGACACATTGTCAAGGCCGCATAATCTGTGAACCGCTGAACCAAGCTTGGCCATTTTCAAAGGATCTTTGTGCGCTGCTGGCCAATAAGCGTCGTAAACCTTCATGAACTCGATTGTGCTGACGCTGACAGAGTTTATACACGGGATCCTGTCAACATCTTTTTTCTTCCCGTTCAAGATGTTCATGAATCTCTCGTATGAAGTCATTTTTCATCACCCATACCTATCATACTCATGTTTATGTGACTTTTTCCTTCCCTTAATCACTCTTTAGCCGCCTCGACCATAGCCTTGATGTTATCAGTCGGCGTTATCGGAGAGAAACCGCACCCCGGTTCAAGAAAGTCAACTCCAGACTCCAAGGCTTTTCTCGCTTCTTTTTTCACGTCCTCAGGGGATCCGAAAACTAAGGTACTCTTTGAAGATACGTTGCCCAAAATCTTGACATCACCTACAAGCGGCTTTATTTTGGCAACGTCCACGGCCTCGTCGATGCTTATTCCATCAAAACCAGTTTCAGCCATGTCAGGTACGATCGCCTCAGTTCTTCCACAAATATGTAGTAATCTTGGCCCGCCCAAGCTTTCGGCTATTTTCGTCAAAGCTGGCTTGGCAAACTGCTTGAAGGAAGCAGGCCCTATTAGCTCGGGTGACGCTGTTGGATCGCCGATTTGCACTATGTCCGAGCCAGCTCGGTACTGGGCCTTGGCATATGCCAAAATTACTTCTGTGGCGAAGGCAACGAATTCTTTTACATATTCAGGCTTCCTTACAGTCCATATCAGTAGCTTCTCTACTCCCGCTAGTTCTCCGGCGAGGGTGAAGGGCCCGAGTGCAAGGCTTGAAATTGGCAATAAGTCTCCCACCTCTTTTCTGACCATCCGGATGGCCTCTAATATGACAGGAATTCTGCTTGTCTCAAGCAGGTTCTTCGGCATCTTTAGGTTTTCGGGCTTCTCGAAAGGATGAGTCCGTACCGCAGGAACAGTTTCTGGACCTGTGCCCCAGCGAATCTCACACCCCAAAGCCTCAGGTTCCACTACGAAATCAAATGGAACTCTAACGTTTTCGATTCCCGTCAAATCATAGCTGGCAATTGCAAGCTTCGCCATCTTCTCCGCGTCCTTATGCGCCTCGGGACAATGCGTATCGACGGCATCTTGCATCTCAACCGATACTGTTCCCCCACAGCCTGCAAGAGAGGTCACTGGAACCCTGTCAACTTTTCCACCTAGCAAAGCAGTCAGAACCCTCCTTTTGTAGCTAAATCTCATCGACTTGCTTCCTCCTTCTACATCTTTCGCACGCAAATTCCAGAATAGAAACTGGATACGAGCACGATAAGAAAACTCTTCCTATCATCGATTTATTTTTTTGCCAGTTGTTTCCATATCCCGCCCAAAACCGAGAAGGCGGCTGGCAAGCCACATCATCTCTTCCTTATCCATCTTGTCAAAATGCGAAGAATCAAAAACAAAGCAGCGCTAACAAGTGCCAAACCTGCTGCGACCAACGCATCCGCAAAGTTTCTTGTGTGATAGAATTGAATTATGTAGGTTGCATCAATGTATAGAACTATAAAGAAAATGAACAACAGAACGGGGAGGGAAAGAAAGGAAAGCGTGACGATGATGAGGGCAAGGATTTTTTCAACATCTTCAGATACCATTTTCTTTCCCACACGAAGACTATCAAATAAACCATTTTATGCCTCGTTATTAGCTGTTTTTGTTTTGCATCATTTCTATAACTTCTTTGAAGTAAGAGGTTAGTTACAGGAGAATCCTATTGAGCAGAAGAAAAACCCTTAATATCAGACTACGATTAGAGATACAAGTGTCGTTAGTTTGCTGTGGGTCATCCCCCCCTCCAACTTTGAAGAAGAACACATTCAGAAATCTGTACAAAGGTTGACAAAGAAGAGAGGCCCCTTCAAAAAAAAGCCTTTGGAAGATATGATACATAAAAGCATGCTCTGGATGCCATATTATCGAATACATTATGATTATGAACAGTATGGAGAAGGCACTCGAAACTACAATGTCGCCGGGCGAGGTGAAACAGCCTTAAACGCGATGTTTTGTGGATCTGCCAAAAAGGAAAAGGAAATTGTGTCGTTGTTTAGACCGAACTATTTAAGACATGAAACAATTAAGCACTTCCCAAGATCGGAGGAGATTGTAGGTTCGACTGTAGATTTAGATTTTGATGTGTTCCTTAATGGATTTCTGAAACGTCTTCACGAGGTTGAAGATGAGCTTCACAAGCTTAGGTCGGCGCTGAGCAAGAAACGGGTACGCCTCAGGAGATATTCTATGATAGTGCCTTTGTTGCGGCATCAAAAACAGGATGAGGAGAAGCTCTCTGAAAAAGTTGCAGGGCTTATGGCAACCAAGAGCATCCTAAGCATGTGTTTGAATGCAAATGAACCTCCAGACTCAATCAAGGTCACATCCCACAGTGTCTTTTATTTTCCAACCTTACTAGTCAAATTAGTACATAGAGAAGATAGAACTGAGAGATACCTTATCATAAATCTCGTCAAGAGTGGTCTGGTAAATAGACACTTGAGTTGCGATAAGGGACTCACGAGACTCTGCAACAGAAACAATATGTGTAAAGAGATTGTCGCCGGAGTTCTCACGCCCACATCCGGGACCCAACTACCGTAGGAAATAGGATTGAACATTTTTTTGACGTTGTTCTGCGTCCGCGTAGTCTATGGGAGACTTGGCCTAGAATCGTTACTTCCTTGAATGGCAGGCTACGAAGTGTCCTTTTTCAACTTCGATTAATTCGGGATCCTCTTTTGCACATGTGGGTTGTTTGTGAGGACACCGAGGATTGAATCTGCATCCGGGCGGAGGATCAATTGGGGTGGGCACGCTTCCCTTTAAGATAATTCGCGTCTCTCTTGTTTTTCTGCCTGGGACAGGGATAGCGGACAACAATGCTTCTGTGTATGGATGCAGAGGGTTCTTGTAAATGTCCTTAGCAGGGGCTAATTCCATCAACTTGCCTACGTACATGACAGCTACTCTATCGCTCATGTGTTTGACTGCACTTAAGTCATGTGAGATGTAGAGATATGTGAGTCCAAACTCTTCCTGCAGGTCTTTCATCAAGTTGAGTATTTGAGCTCGAACGGAAACATCCAATGAAGATACAGGTTCATCAGCCACGAGTAACTTGGGATTACCAGCTAGTGCCCTAGCGATTCCAATTCTCTGTTTCTGGCCTCCACTGAACTCATGTGGATACCTGTACATATGAAATGGGGCTAACCCGACTTTTTTCACCAGTTCAATGATTCTCCTCTTTTTTTCGTTCCCCTTTGCTAATCCATGAATGTCAATTGGCTCACTGATTATGTCAGCAACGGTCATTCTGGGATTGAGTGACGAATATGGGTCTTGAAATATCATCCCCATTTCAAGTCGCACTTGGCGCATTTCTTTTGAGTTCAAACTCAAAAGATCGCGTCCCATGTAACTTATCTTGCCTGCGTCCGCTTTGATAAGTCGTAGGATTGTTCTGCCGAGAGTTGTTTTTCCGCACCCGCTTTCTCCCACCAACCCTAAAGTTTCTTCCCGTTTTATGTCAAAGCTTACATCATCGACCGCATGTATCGCGGCAACCTTTCTGAGTAACAGTCCTCCCCTTATGGGAAAATGTTTCTTTAGATTCGTGACCTTAAGTATCGTTTCTGACATCGTTATTCATCCTTCCGAAGAGTATCGGAAACAGGCTACAGTGTGCCCTCGTCCAATCTCGACAGTTGCTGGTTCTTTTTCATTACAAACTTCCATGGCATATTCGCATCTTGGGTGGAACTTGCACCCTGCAGGTGGATTAATAAGACGAGGTACCGTCCCAGGGATGATGCGAAGCCTTTCCTTCTCTACGTCAAGTCTTGGAATCGACTCAAGGAGAGCTTGAGTGTAAGGATGTTTGGGTTCCTCGAATATTGTTGTCATACCAGAATATTCTACAACTTTTCCCGCGTACATGACTGCAACCTTGTCGCAAAGCTCATTTATCACTCCCAAGTTATGCCCGATGAGCAAAATGGAGGCGCCAAAGTCTTTTCTCAATGCTCTCATCAAATCCAAGATTTGGGCCTGTATAGTAACATCCAAGTTTGTGGTCGGTTCGTCCGCGATAAGTAACTTGGGATTACACGACAACGCCATGGCCGTCATGGCTCGCTGACACATTCCTCCACTATACTCATGTGGATAGTCTTCCATTCTCTTTGATGGGTCAGGTATGCCAACCTTATGTAGTATCTCCACCACTTTTTCCTTCATTTGACGCTTTTGCACATCTTGATGTAGTTTGATGGCTTCAGCAATTTGACTTCCCACAGTATACACTGGGTTCATGGAAGAAGTGGGATTCTGGAATACCATCGAAATCTTTCCCCCTCTGATTGCCCTCATTTCTCCCTCGCTCTTGCGTAGTAGGTCTGCTCCCTCAAACCATATTTCACCTCCAACTATCTTTCCTGGAGGCCTAATCAATCGTAGAATTGAAAGAGCGACGGTGCTTTTCCCGCATCCTGATTCACCCACAAGTCCAAGAACCTCTTCTTTTCCTATCTCCAGATTTACTCCATCTACAGCTTGCACTACACCTTCTGCCAAGAAGAAATGCGTCTTCAGATCGTTGATGTTCAGAAGCAATGATTCGCTCATCTGCTAACGACCTCTCGTTGTCACGTCTAAAGCGTCTCTCAAACCGTCTCCAAACAAGTTGAAACCCAATGAAGTGAAGAACAATGCCAATCCTGGAAATGTTATTATCCACCACTCAATCCGAAAATGAATCCATCCTCTCCACAGGAGTACACCCCAGGAGGGCGATGAAGGATCACCAAAACCCAGGAAGGTTAGAGTTGCCTCCCAAAAAATGTACCATGGAATATCCATGGTTCCAATAACGATAATTGTGGACAGGATATTAGGCATGATGTGGCGTGTTATGATTCGCCAAGGAGTGGCTCCCATTGATCTGGCAGCCTCAACGAAGGTGGTCTCTCTCAAAGCCAAGAACTCACTTCGCACTACCCTCGCCATGAAAGGCCATCCAAAAATTCCCATCACAAGCACTATTATGTGCACATTTCGCTGCTCAAACAAAATGACGGTTACCAACAAAAGTGGAAGTGTGGGCAAGGTCATTATCAAATCTGTTAGTCGCATTAGTATTTCATCAACTATCCCTCCGAAATAGCCTGAGATCATTCCAATCGCTAGACCAATTAGGATTTCTAGGAAGACAGCCGCGACTCCCACGTATAGAGAGATTCTGGCTCCGTATAGAACCAAAGTAAACATGTCTCTGCCCATGGCATCCGTCCCGAGCCAATGCACCATGGATGGAGGCGCACGCACGCGCCCTATCGATTTAGGATCGTATGGGGCGATTACAGGTGCGAGAAGCGCAAGCAACGATACTAACAAAATTACTCCAAAACCAGCGAGGGCCATTTTACTGGTTTTGAGTTTTCTCCACACAATGAAAAGCCTGGTGGCCTTCGATGGTTCATAAATCTCTTCACTTTTTTCCTTCGACTTCGCGCGTGAGTTACTGGTCATCAATCGCTACTCCATTGGAAACATGATATCTTATTCATATTTTATTCGTGGATCTACTATCGCATAAGCGATGTCTGCACATAGGTTGGCGATGAGAACCATTACAGCAATTATCATCGTCAGACCCATTAGTGTAGGATAATCTCTCTTATGTGCTATCTCAACCATGAATCGGCCTAAACCGGGCCAACCAAATATTGACTCAATGACCGCTGCACCGCTGAGCAGGAATCCTATGGAATAGGCTTCATATGTTACTACGGGAAGTAAAGCGTTTCTTAGCGCGTGCTTGTAGATTACAACCCTCTCTCTCAAGCCTTTGGCTCTGGCGGTGACGATGTAATCTTGCCCTAACACTTCCAGCATGCTTGACCTCACCATTCGGAATAGATACGCTGTCCACCCTAGGACGAGGATGGAAGTTGGAAGTACGAGATGCCATAGGTGATCAAGTAATGCATGAAAAGGCGAAGGAAATGTTACGCCTATCGTATCAATCCCACCGATGGGAAACCATCCTAGCCACGATGAAAAAACTATTATTGCCATCAAAGAAACCCAAAAGTTAGGTGTCGCGTAGCCGACTAACGCCGCCAATGAAGATAGTGCATCAGCTATTGAGTAATGTTTGACGGCGGCAATGACTCCCAGAATAATTGCAATCACCACCGACACAGCTTCAGCTACGAGCATGAGTTCCACCGTGTACGGGATTCGGAGGCCTATCAGATCCATAACTGGCGCGTTATTAAGATATGAGTACCCAAAGTCGCCTCGCAACACTTTACCCAGCCATTTGAAGTATTGGACATAAATTGGTTGATCAAGCCCATATTCCAGTCTTATTTGTTCCATCACCGCTCGAGGCGCGCCGTGTCTACCGGCTATGGCCAACGCTGGGTCACCAGGAACAAGATGAATTATAGAAAATATGGCTATTGAAATCAAGAAAAGGGTGGGGACAACCACTATTAATCTTCTGATTACTAGAGTTCTAAGCGTCATGAGGCCAACCCACCAGCTTTTTCAAAATTCTCCGGCAAGGAGAGTGGTGAACCAGCAACTAGCGCGCGCACTTGAGCATCTGGCGGCATTACACTGCAATGCATTTTTCCTATTGACCAGCTGTTTCCCCGCCCCCGCATCTTAAACCACTGCCAGTTTGTATTATGCAAATTGCAGATTCACTAATTAGTGTTGTTCCATGCGCGCGTCTCCTTTCTTTATCTCCCTCTTCGTTTAGAAACATACCACACCACTGAGACAACTGCAACTGCTAATATCACGATGCCGATGATAAGTTGAATCGGTATAGGCGGATGTTCAACCCTCCTTACAAAAACCATTTCATCGCTCTCCAGTGTATTATCCACAGTATCTTCTTCTCCAGGTAATTGCTTCGCTATAGCGGTCATGGTGTGGTTCTTAGATGGTGTATCTGACAGATCTGTTGTGTCCCAAGCAAGGACTAAGGACTCAACTGCGCCCGCGTGTACACCCTCAACGGTCTCTGTGCCGATAAGCCAAAAGGTTATACCTGGTTCATAATCACGGTAAACCTCAACGGTAACATCTTCTTTCATCGTTCCTTGATTCTCAACGACAACAGTGATGTTTACGAGGTTGCCTGCTTCCACGTCGGTCAGGGATGGTGTGACGCTGATAACAGCTATGTCATGGATCACTTGCACTTCCACATTCAAGAAGTAGCCGTCTAGGACGGGTTCTGGCCAGTCCTTGTATATGATGTTGTAGTTGTACCACTCACCCCCCACTTCATAAGCACCAATAAGCCTTGTTTCATCTCCAAGGGTTATGTGGGAATCTCCATAGTCCACCACTGAGAAGGTTACGTTAGCCAGTGTTCCAGGTCCAGAAGTCACAGGCATTGACTCGCCTGGCTGGGCGAAGAAGGCGTTTCCCACGCCGACCAACGTGCCTTCGGTGTTGTCAAAAGTTCCTGGTTTCCACATAATGGTCTCATTGATGAGGTCTCCGTTGACGACTTCGATGCCTTCAAGGACATTAGGATTAAAGGTCAGATCAAACTCGAAGCCCCAAACATCGCTGCCATCGTAATCCGTATTGATAGAGATTGTGTAGCTCATGCCAGGCGTTAACGCTGGGTTCACAGTGCTGCCGGGGACAACCGCAATGTAAGGAGATGTGAAAACTCTGACCCTAGTAAGAGAGACAAGCGCGTTATCGTCTGTAGCTGTTTCTCCAGGTAGAGGGGGCACGTCAGCTTTTATGGTGTAGATTCCCGTGTTTGCGCCCGTGGTGTTCCAAGTGAAGATGTGAGATACATTTGTGTTGGACGCCAGATTCAGCACGGTTTTTGTTTCGATAGCGCTGGCGCTGTAGTAGGCGGTGAGGTTGAATGTTTCGGGCTCGGTCCCTCGGTTTTTGACAGCAACGGTGATGTTTACGAGGTCGCCTACTTCCACCTCGATTGGGGATGGTGTGACGCTGATAACAGCTATGTCATGTGTCTCTTGTGCGTTAACTTCAATCGCGTTTACACCGAGTAGACTGAGGATAAGCAATATGGTAAGAGACAGCCATAACAGTTTTTTTCTCATTTTTCCACCGCCAGAGAGTTTCGGTAATATATAAATCAAGGATTTATGAACCTTTCTCTTTTGCGGCCTGTTGACAAACCTTTGACGGTTTTTGATTTCGTGCGATCTTTCGTGTGCTTGTCTAGGAAGAGAAGATAAAGAATAGGTGGGTTTTTGGCTATTTTGTCTTTGGTTTCCTAATCCTTAGGAAATAGAAGGCTGCTGCCATGATGATGGCTATCACTCCGGCGGCTACGATAGCGACTGTATATAGGTTCCACGTGGTGCCTGAAGGCGGTTCTTGTACTGTGATTGTCTGCACGTCGCCTTCGGCGGGCGAAGTGTTCTCGTCGCCTAGCCACAGGGCTTTGACCTCAAAGGTATCTGCGGTTTCCGGCGTCCATTGGAAAGAGTATTGCCCGGACTCGTTTGTTGTCACAGTGTTGAGGTTAGTCCAAGCTTCCGCAGGGCTGAGTCGATACTGAATTGTTACGTTGACACCTTGGAGCGCTGGGGTAATGGATCCGCTGATGGTTGTACTCTTGCCAACCGTGATGGTTGCTGGGTCTACAGACATGGAGATGGTACTGATTACCCGCAAAGTGAAGTCGACGGTAGTGGGCTCTCCGGCGACCACAGTGATGCTGTGTTGAGAAGCGCTCTCGTATCCAGTAGCAGACACGGTGACCGTGTAGTTTCCAACTGATACATCCGTGATGGTGTAGTGTCCGTTGGCGTCGGTGTTGGCTTTGGTTTGGGTGTAGTCGCTTGATGTAACTGTAATGTTGGCTCCTAGTATCGGATCACCAGTCAAAGCATCCGTAACCGTGCCGGCAATGGCTCCACGCGGGTTAACATCAATTGATTTGGTCCTTAGGTTGTTGTCTGGGTTTACGTCTTCGATGTATTCGGGTAGAATTGCCTCAGCCGTTATGTTGTAGGAACCTGGGTCGACGCCTGTGGTGTTCCAAATGAACTCGACCCATTTCGAATCTCCCGAATCCAGTGTGACTGATTCAAGCTTTTCGATGGTGATGTTATTGTAGGTAACGTCCAAGTCAAAGGTTTCGTTGTACCCACCGAGGTTTTTGATGGACACTTCAATAGTCACGAGTTCTCCAACAATCACTGAGGTTGTCTCGAGCGCTCCAACCTTCACTCTGATGCGATAGACGGTCACGTCATGAGCTAGCGTGAGTTCGATTGATTCGATTTTGGTGTTGTCGCCAAGGTCTTCGTCCAAAGGAATTGTTGCCGTTGCATTTATCTGGTACCATTTCGGATCTAGGCCTGTGGTGTTCCACTTGAAGGATTCTGTTTTAGAACCCCCCACATTCAGCGTGAAGTTTCTGGTTGCATTGTCTATAGGACGTTTGTAGGGGAGCAGCTGAAGATAGATAACCGTGAGAGTGACGCTTTCGTTATAGTGGCCTTGGTTTGCGACAGTCACGTTAATAGACATGGGTGGTCCAATGATTGCTGGCTCTGAAAGCGCAAGCTTTGAAACAGCTACGTCATGAATCATTTTGAGTTTGATTTCTGCCGTCCCGGTGTTATCAATCGGGTCTTCGTCAACACCCTCGGGGTTCTCTACACTTTGCAGAACAGTTGCGTTTGCAGTCAGGGTGTAATTGCCTTCGGCGGCATCTGTAGTATTCCAGCTGAAAGCTAGAGGGGATGTCGCGTATCCTGAAGCTAAATCGGTGACTTTTTGAGTCTCTATCTCAGTTGCGTTGGCATAGACCGTTATGTTGAATGTTTCCGTGAAGTTGCCCTCGTTTGCAACAGTCACGTTTATGGTTATGAGATCTCCAAGGGTCACCTCCGCTGGAGCGTCGAGGCTGATAACGGCTACATCGTGAATAGGTAGGACATTCTTGAAGTAGCCGTGCTGTATATGATCTGGCATTGTTTCAGGGTCTATGATATTATATCGGGTTCCATGTCCATCTTCTGTGTATCCCATGAGTTTCGTTCTTTCGGGTCCCTGGGTTTCAAGGGTTATGTTAGAGATTCCTCTGCCAACCACCGCAAAGGTTATGTTGGCTAATGTCCCGGGTCCAGAAGTCACCGGCTTTGGCAAGCCGAAGGCGAAGAAGACATTTCCAGTCAGCGAAAGGTAGCCAGCGGTGTTGTCAAAAGTTCCTGGTGCCCATACAATGGGACCTACGTCCTCTGTGATGAGGTCTCCGTTGACAACTTCGATGCCTTCAAGGACATTGGGGTTGAATGTCAGCTTAAACTCGAAGCCCCAAACATCGTCGCCATTGTAATCTGTATTGATAGAGATTGTGTAGTTCATGCCAGGCGCTAACGCTGGGTCCACAGTGGTTCCGGGAACAACCGCAATATACGGAGAATCAGCAGCGGACGCCTTCATGATGGCCAAGTTAGGCGTACCAAGTTCGTTGAATGCAAAAACTAGAAGGATTGGTAACAGCAGTTTTCTTTTAATTTTACGTAATCGCATGACTTGCCTGAGTTTTTTGGAAATCACTCCTCATCACACTAGCGACGTAACTACACGCGCGTTTTGAATGCTGAGAATGGCAACTGCAGTTTTTTCCTTGTCTTTATCTGGCTCCTTCAAACGGGTATTCTTTGTTGTAGTTCAGACTCCACATGTCAAAGTCTGCCATGGTGACGGCGTTGTCGTTGTTGAAGTCGGGATCGATGTCCCTTCCTGGAATCCAAGGCCATTGATTGGGCGTCTTTCCGTAGTTCTTCCACCAAACCCAGAAGTCGTCAAGGTCAACACGTCCGCTGAAGTCGGCGTCGCCTACCGGTCCTTCAGCCACCTCTGGACTGCCATTTGGAGCGTATGCCGGCTGTGAATACAGCCACATCTTCATGTATTCTGTTGCCTTGGGGACACTGTATTCGTAGGGTTCAAGCACGTCGTTGAACAGGTGCACCGTTGTCCCGCCATAGGTGTAATAGTGGCTGGGCTGAATGTAGGTTTTCCCGGGATATGCGGTTTCGATGCCCCAGCTGGTAAGTATCGAAGCGATTGTGGGATATGGAATCGCGTGGGCTATGGCCTGTCTCACGTATCTGTTGCTGAGATATGGATTATTAAAGTTAAACCATACACCGTTGCTTGCAGGATAGTTGTATTGAAACACTCTAACATTATCCCACGTCATCATACCTTGGTATGCTTCCACTGATGCAACCGGGTACTCGCCTAAGTCAACATCATTATCCTGTAAGGCTTCTAGCCTAATAGGTGTATCTGGTATCCACTGGTAGATGATTCTGGAAACGTTTGGGCCAAGGCCCAGATTGTAGCCCCAGTGGAGATCGTTCCGTTCCAAAATGATGCTCACAGAAGGAGTATATCCCGTTACTCTAAAGGGTCCAGTGCTGGGTAACATCTGCGCATACTTGGTTACGTCGTTCGAAGCCTGACCCGCTATTTGGCCAGGTACGACGCCGGCCCCGTCCAGTGCGTGCCAAGGTACAATACTGCCGCCCCCCCAGTCATTTGCAAGTATTGACATAAGGTCGGGATGGGGTGCTTTGAGGATGAAATCAACCGCGGATTGGTTGATAAACTGCTCAGTATACGGATCCCAAGCTCCTCCAAGCCCCTCCGCCAGGGGTACAACTTCCACAGACTCTATGGCAATAGTGAAGTCGCCCACCCCACTACACTTAGCAGCTGGCGTAAAGGTCATGTCAAACGTGTACTTCACGTCCGTTGCGTTGAACTTCACACCGTCGCTCCATAAAACGTCTTCCCTTAGAGGAACTCTCATGTGCGTGAGATTACCATTGACGGGTATTGGGGGGCCAGCGGCCAACTCGGGCTTTATGACGTAATCCCAATAGTTGGGCTCCTCCACACCTGCGAGCGTGTGCCACTGCTCATCTGTGTAATCGAGCGACCACGTGTATAGGGTGTCATAGACGAGACACCCAATCCCCTCATCCGTATAGGTTTCCATAAACATCGGGTTACTGGTCCACCACTCCTCAGTAATGGCGTATACGATCGTATCATTTCCTTGCGCATAACGCGTTGGGTTCGCCCCACCCCCTACAACCTCCTCAAATTTTGTTACGTTGATGTCCAAATGCTTAATGTCATACCACCAACATCCGCTTGGATCGTAGCCCAAAACGTAACTCCCCATTATCTCGTAAATCCTTGCGTAATAGATTTCAGCTATAGGAGGATCGTGCATGAACTCTTCTTGCCACTTCCACAAGTAATATTTCCTCTCCTCTGCGTCAAATGTTTGCATTCCAGCCAACAGGTAGTTATCTGCTCTTTCATTCATCCAGGGGTGGATATTGAAGCCTTCCGTGACAGGCGTCTGGTCGTTAAGAGTCATCGACGCAAACCAAGGTTCCAACGCGTGGGGTTGGAGCCACCATTCAAGCATGGTGACGTCCCATCCTCCGTCAGGATATGGGTTATCACCAGTAAGGTTCCATCCCTCTTCCCAAACCTGGTCCCACCATTCCAAGTCATCCCACGGGTCTAATGTAAGACCAATACCAATATCTGCAAGTGCAGGGTCGATGGCCGCCCAAACGTCATCATACCCACCATAATATCCAAAATAGGGGTTGATGTAGCATTTAGTCGCTTCTATGGAGAAGTAGATGGGCGGCGGTCCCGCCACTCTTAATAAGCTGCTTCCCAAAAGCGCACTAACCAACACTAGACAAATTAGCGTAACTTTCATAACATCTTTACCAATCTTAATTAATTTCACGTCTATTCTCCTCTCTCTCCGTTCATTCCCTCGAAAGACATATAAAATAAGATGGAGGAGAAAGATTTAAATCTTGTGCGCGCGCTAAATCTGGCGCACGGGCACTGCATCCATTGTCGGTGTTGCACACCTTTTTAATATTGGAGTCTCGTGTTTTGTCTTTTTGACGAGTTGATGTTCCGAGTTTTGTGCGTGCAAATAGTTTATAATCACGGGTTGGTAGTAGGAGGCATCAGGGTGCAAAAGCA
>JABAOH010000963.1_pt1 | contig 14803 bp, 9 predicted proteins | sample 7062181 | NCBI WGS metagenome assembly JABAOH01 (sample SAMN14538630, study PRJNA623070) | marine sediment metagenome | biome: marine biome [ENVO:00000428]; feature: marine pelagic biome [ENVO:01000023]; material: deep marine sediment [ENVO:00002113]; isolation source: pool of 5 deep marine... | reverse complement strand
ATGGGTTATATCCATGGGATCATGGAGAGGATCGGCCTGGAGAGGGAGAGATTGGAACTCTGCAATGTGGCCACCAACGATGGCGCGAAGTTCGCCGCGGCGGTTCGTAGGAAGTATGAAGATTTAAAGGGGCTTGGCTCCAATCCCCTCAAGTGACCGGGAAGAGATCTCCGAAATAGGAAGGAGTGCGGATCAATGATTAAAGCCGAACAGAAACCCCTCGATGAAATCCTCGAGTTTCTCCAGCCTTACAACAAGCTTCTCCTCGTTGGATGCAATGCCTGCGTTGCGGTATGTCATGCAGGGGGAGAGAAAGAAGTGGGGATCCTTGCTTCGGCACTGAGAGCGGCCCGGAAAAAGTCAGGGCAAAAGCTGGAGGTCCTTGAGGACTGTTCAACCCGGCAGTGTGAGCCCGAATTCGTCGATGAGCTGAGGGAGAAAGTCGAAAACGTGGAGGCCGTTCTCTCCATCGCCTGTGGGGTTGGGGTCCAGACCGTGGCCAAGGGATTCCCAGACACCCCCGTTTATCCCGGTGTCAATACCACCTTCATGGGCGAGACAGAGGAGCTCGGTGTGTGGGTTGAACGGTGCCAGGCTTGCGGCAACTGTGTGCTCCATATGACCGGGGGACTGTGCCCCGTGGCACGGTGTGCGAAACAACTCCTCAACGGTCCCTGTGGCGGATCTCAGGAGGGGAATTGCGAGATTAAAAAGGATGTTCCCTGCGTCTGGCAACAGATCTATGATCGCCTCAAGACCATCGGCCAGCTCGATAGAATGGAGCAGTTCATTCCAGCCAAGAAATGGGGCAGTGAAAGCAGGGACAGCGGGCCAAGGACCATCGTGAGGGAGGACCTAAGGGTATGAAATCCGGAAGTAATTTGGAGAGGATTCTGGAGAAAGGGCTCTTTGCCGTAACGGCGGAGTTGGGTCCCCCCAAGGGTAACGACATCACTGTCGTTGAAAAGAAGGCCAATCTGCTCAAGGGATACGTGGACGCCATTAACGTCACGGATAATCAGACGGCCATCGTCAGGATGTCCAGCGTTTCCGCATGTTCCCTCCTGGTTCGAATGGGGTTGGAGCCGGTAATGCAGATGGTTACGAGAGACCGGAACCGCATCGCCATGCAGAGCGATATCTTTGGGGCTTCTGCCCTGGGCATTAAGAACCTGCTCTGTCTGACAGGGGATCACCAGAGCTTCGGGAATCAGGTTGATTCCAAGAACGTTCACGATATGGATTCAATCCAGCTCATCGACTGTGTCCGGACCATAAGGGATGAGAAGACCATCCTGGGCGGTGATGATGAGGTCGAGGGTGATGTTAAGATGTTTATCGGGGCTGCCGCCAATCCCTTCGGCGACCCTTTCGCATTTCGGGTGGTCCGTTTGGCCAAGAAGGTGGCAGCTGGGGCCGACTTCATTCAGACCCAATGCATCTATGACATGCCCCGGTTCAAGGAATGGATGAAGATGGTCAGGGATAGGGGGCTCCATGAAAAGGTTCATATCATGGCAGGTGTAACTCCCCTGAAATCCGGAGGTATGGCCCGATATATGAACAATAACGTCTCCGGGATTACGATCCCGGAGGAGATCCTCGATCGAATGGTCAAGGCTCCAAAGCCCGCGGAGGAGGGAATCGGGCTCTGCTTGGAGCAGATCCAGGAATTGAGGGGGATCGAAGGGGTTCATGGGGTTCACATCATGGCCATCGAATGGGAGCACCGGTTGGCCGAGATTGTCGAGAAGGCCGGTTTGTTGCCTCGTCCAACGGCTTAGTCCTTCGATTCATAAGTTCGATGACGAACTTATTCACTCAGGACTAAGTGCTGAGTGAGCGATATTCTTGAAATAAGTCGCGAAAATACGTCATCGTCATTGCGAATCGAAGCACTTAGGCAAAAGGGAGGGTGAGATGAGCTTGAGAGAGCAATTGGAATCGGGCAAATTCATCATCGTCTCGGAGATTCAGCCCCCCAAGGGCATCGATACGAGGGAACTCCTGGAGAATGCGGATTTCCTGAAGGGAAGGGTGGATTTCGTCGTCGTCCCGGACCTTCAGAACGCGGTGATGAGGCTCGGGTCCCTGGCTACCTGCCATCTCCTCAAGCAAAAAGGGATCAGGCCCATCCTTCAGATGGCTTGCCGGGATCGAAATCGTTTGGCCTTGCAATCGGATTTGCTCAGTGCGGCGGCCTTTGGTATCGAAAATATCATCGTCGTCGAGGGGGAAGATCCCTCCCTGGGAGATCATCCCGAGACCAAACCCATCTTCGATCTCACCTCCATCGAGCTCATCTCCGTTATACAGGGGTTGCAGAAGGGCCATGACATGGCCGGAAACGATCTCGATGGCTTCCCAAAATTCTTCATCGGGGCGGAGGTGAACCCGGGTTTGGAACCCGCTGCCCTGGAGTTGGAGATTGCCGATATGGAGAAGCGGATTCGAAATGGGGCCAATTTCTTCTTAACCCCTGCGATCTTCGATGCCGTCCTCGTCGAGAAGTTCGTGAGGAAGGTGGAGCACCTCAAGGTCCCCATTTTTGCCGGAGTCACCATACTCAAATCAGCCGGCATGGCACGGTACATGAACCGTGTCATGAAGGGTGTTTTCGTTCCGGAGGAGACCATCACGAAACTCCTGAAGGCCCCGGATACGCTCAGAGCCAGCACCGAGATCGCCTCTAACTTCATCAAGGAGATGAAGGACCTCTGTCAGGGAATTTACATGATCCCCATTGGGTGGGAGAAGCGAGTTCCTGCTATCCTCGATGCGGCGGGCCTTTGAGGGCTTCGATCTCCTTGTTTCGATACCGATTCTATGATACGGTTTCATAGATTCCCTTCTCCTCGAGCCCCCAAAAGGAGATGTCGAAAAAGCGTTTAACAGATCGATATCGGAAGGAAAGTGGAGAGGATGTCCCATTCAGGGCCATCGCCGAGATGGGCAATGATGGGATCCTCGTCTGTAATGGAAGGGAGAAAATCGTGTTCGCCAATCAGGTGGCGGCGGAGATCACGGAGTACCCACGAGACGAATTGATGGGCAAGGGGCTGTCGGCCCTTCTGGGGAAGGAATACAGGGCCCTCCTGAAGGACATCCAGACCAACAGGCGCAAATACGGCGAGAAGCTTTGCACGGAGATGCGGATCCTTACGGCCGGGGGGGATGTAAAGGAGGCTGAGGTCTGCATCGCATCCGCCGAATCCAACGGGAAGACGAAGACGTACGTCTACCTGAGGGATATCACCGAGCGAAAGCGGTTCGAGAGGGAGATGAGGGAATCGGAGGAGAGGTACAAAAACCTCTTCGAGCGAGTGCGACACGGCATCTTCATCAGCACCAAGGGGGGAAGGTTTTTGGATTGTAACCCGGCATTGTTAAACATGCTCGGGTATCGAAGTAGGGAGGAATTCCTCAAAATCGATATCGGGAGGGATCTCTACGTCAACCCCGAGGATCGAAGGACCTTCCAGGGATTGGTTGAGAGAGATGGGTTCGCCAAGGACTATGAGGTGGAATTCAAGCGAAAGGACGGGCGGAAGATTACCATTCTCCTCACGGCCCATCCCATTCGAAACCAGGGGAGGGAGATCGTCGGCTACGAGGGATTGTTCATAGACATCACCGAGAGAAAGGAGATGGAGAGGAGGATCCAGGAAGCCGTAAGGAAGTTCCAGAAGATCTCCGAGATGGGGGAGGAAGGGATCCTCGTGATCGATGAGGGGAATCGGATCATATTTGCCAATTCCATGGCTACGGAGCTGACCGGCTACGGGAACGAAAGGCTCCTGAAGATGAAGTTTACCGATCTGCTCAAGACAAGGGACAGAAAATTCCTGGCGGAGATGCATGATCAGGTTGGATTGGACGAGAGTAGGCGAGTTTGCACGGAGATGGACATCCTCAAGGCTGCCGGGGGGGCTATGGATGCCGAGGTCTGCATAACCATCGCTCGGCCCGAAGCTGGAAGAATTGACACCTATATCTACTTGAAGGATATAACCGAACGCAAGAGGATGACGACTGAAATCGGCCAAACCAACGAGTTCCTCACCAAGCTCATCGCCAGTTCCGTAGACGGCATTATAGCCGCCGACATGAAGGGGAACATCATCATATTCAACAAGGCGGCGGAGGAGCTCCTGGGCTACGAAGCTGAGGAGGTGATGGGGAAGGTCAACATCGTTGACCTCTACCCTCCGGGAGAGGCAAAGGAGGTTATGAGAAGACTGAGGGATAAGGAGCACGGAGAAGTGGGGAAATTCACGCCTCAGCGGGTCACCCTCGTCAATAAATCTGGAGAGCCCATCCCGATCCAGCTCTCCGCGTCACTGGTTTACGATGAACAAGGGAAGGAACTTTTCAGCGTGGGTTTTTTCACGGATCTCCGCCCCAGAATTGAGATGGAGAAGCAGTTGGAGGAAACTCATCTTCAATTGGTCAGCTCGGAAAAAATGGCCTCTTTGGGGAAGCTGGCCGCCGGTATCGCTCATGAAATCAATAACCCCATGGGTGGGATCCTTATTTACTCCAGCCTTCTGATGGAGGCGTTGGAGGGAGAGGATTCGAGAAGGCAGGATCTTGAGAAGATCGTGCATGAAGCCACCCGATGCAAGGAGATCGTAAAGAGCCTGCTGGAATTCTCGCGGCAGACGGAACCCAAGATGGAGCCGACTGACATTAATAAGGCCATCACCGATGACCTCTTCTTCCTCGAAAACCAGGCCCTCTTCCATAATATCGAGATCGTCAAGAACTTACCACCCGAACTGCCCAGGGTTCGAGGAAATGCCGGTCAGCTCAAGCAGGTTTTCATGAATATCATTGTGAACGCTGCTGAGGCGATGCACGGAACCGGTACCCTTACTATTACCACGGGCCTATCCGGCGATGAGAAGGAGATTTGGATCGATTTTGGCGATACGGGAGAAGGGATCCTCCAAGAAAACCTCTCCAAGATCTTCGACCCTTTCTTCACCACCAAAGAGGTGGGAAAGGGGACTGGCCTTGGGCTGAGTACATCCTACGGGATTATTGATGGGCACGGGGGCCGGATCGCGGTCAAGAGCCGGGTGGGAAAGGGAACCACCTTTAGGATCGAACTACCTGCGGGACCTGAGGATGCCGAATCTCTCTAGGGAAGGGATCGAGACAATGGAGGCGAAAGAAATGGGAGGCAAGGGGATAAATAGGGGAGGAGATGCTGCCGGTATGGACCCCTCCTTTTCGGACCTGTTCGTCCAGGAGGGCGTGGAGAACCTTTTGGCCTGCTATCAATGTCAGAAATGCTCCGCTGGGTGCCCCGTTGCCTATGCAATGGATATCCTTCCCAATCAGGTTATTCGAATGGTTCAATTCGGCCTCAGGGAGAAGGTCCTCGCCTCGAATACCATTTGGATATGCGCGTCCTGCTACACGTGTAGCGTTCGATGTCCCAATGACATCGACATCGCAAAGATCATGGATGTGCTGAGGCATATTGCGTTGAGGTCGGGGGTTAAGCTCGCGGAGAGGGATATTCCCATCTTCCATTCGGTCTTCCTCGATTCCATTAAGTCGAAGGGCCGAATTCACGAACTGGGATTGATCTGGCAGTATAAGGCTAAAACCAGGGATTTTATGAAGGATATGCGTCTGGGGTGGAAGATGTTCAGAAAGCGGAAGATCAAGCTCCTTCCCTCCAAGTTTGGAGGGGGGAAGGAGATAAGGGGTATTTTCAGTCGTTACGAGAAGGGGAAGTGAGGTGAAAGAGCTCTCATACTATCCGGGTTGTTCCTTGGACGGCACTGCTCGGGAATACGATGAATCGATTCGCGGTGTCTGCAAGATGTTGGAAGTTGACCTCCATGAGCTCAAGGATTGGACGTGTTGTGGGGCAAGTTCAGCCCATTGCACCGATGAGCATCTGGCCATCGAATTGGCCTTACGGAATCTCGCCATAGCCGAAAAAGGGGAGGGGGAGCTCCTCGTTCCCTGTGTTGCGTGCTACAGCCGGTTCAAGGCAGCGGAGAAGGAGGTTCGGGAGCACGGGGAGGAGTGGGAAACCCCATACCAGGGTAAGGTTCGGATCCGATATGCCCTGGACTTCTTCTGTGAGGATTCATTTCTGGCTGCGGTCAGGGAGAAGGTGGTTAAGCCCTTATCAGGCCTCAAGGTGGTCTGCTACTACGGATGTCTCAGCGTCCGGCCTCCCGATATCACCGGGGTGAAGGACTACGAAGATCCTCAACATATGGATCGGTTGATGGGAGTGTTGGGGGCTGAACCCCTTGCGTGGTCTTATAAAACGGATTGTTGTGGGGCGAGCCTGGTCATGACCAGGACCGATATCGTGAGGAAATTATCCCATGGTTTGTTGGAGATGGCCAAAGAGGCGGAGGCGGACTGTCTGGTTACGGGTTGTACCATGTGTCAGGCAAACCTGGATACCCGGCAGGAGGAGATCGGCAGGGAATTCGGCCAGAAATACGACCTTCCCGTCTTCTATTTCACGGAACTGATGGGCTTGGCCATGGGGCACCGGGATGTCGAAAAGTGGCTTCGTCGACACCTCACCGACCCCAAAAAGCTGCTCCGTTCCAAGGGGTTGATGGGGTGATTTCGAGCCCCATGGATAGGGATCGATGAAACGTCGAGCAAGGAAAAAATCCAAGGGCGTCATTTCACCTCTCGATGAGAAGGCCGAGAAAGTGGGGGCGGTCCTCGTTGTCGGGGGAGGGATCGCCGGCATCCAGGCCTCCCTTGACTTGGCGGAGTCGGGGTACTACGTTTACCTGGTGGAATCCTCTCCGGCCATCGGCGGGGCGATGGCCCAACTGGACAAGACCTTTCCCACCAATGACTGCTCCATGTGCATCCTCTCCCCAAAATTGGTGGAGTGCGGAAGACACCTCAATATCGAACCGCTCACCTATTCGGAGGTGTTGGACGTTGAAGGGGAGCCGGGCCATTTTCGAGCGACCATCAGGAGAAAACCCCGGTACGTGGATTTGGCAAAATGTACTGGCTGCGGGGAATGTCCCGATGTCTGTCCCGTCGGGATCACCAGTGAATTCGACGAGGGCCTGGTGGCTCGGAAGGCCATCTACCGTCCCTATGCCCAGGCATTCCCCAATATCTTTACCATTGACAAGAGGGAACGGCCCCCTTGTGTGATGGCTTGTCCGGCCCGGGTAAATGCCCAGGGCTACGTCGCCCTCATCTCCCAGGGGAAATATCAAGAAGCCCTCCAACTCATCAACGAGAACCTTCCCCTTCCGGGGGTATTGGGGAGGATATGTTCGCATCCCTGCGAGGTGGAGTGTAACCGGGCCTCCCTGGATGAACCCCTCGCCGTCTGTGATCTGAAGCGATTTGTGGCGGATCGAGCCGAGAGTAAAGCGCCAACGAAGAGGGAAGAGAGGCCGGAAAGGGTGGCCATCATCGGCTCCGGACCTGCTGGATTGAGCGCGGCCTACTATCTGTCCCTGGAGGGGTATCGGGTAACCATCTTCGAAAAGCTCCCGTCCCCTGGGGGAATGTTGCGTGCGGGTATTCCGGCATACCGCCTTCCCCGGGATGTNNTTCATCCAGAGCCTTGGTGCCGAGATTAAGACGAATACCGCGGTCGGAAAGGACATAACCATAGGGGAACTCTTCTCCCAAGGATTCAAGGCTCTCTTCATAGCGAGCGGTGCATACAGGGATCTCAGGTTGAACGTCCCCGGCGAGGATGCCCAGGGAGTAATCACGGGTGTGGTCTTTCTGGGGAAAGTCAACTCGGGCGAGGAGGTTCAGGTAGGGGAGAGGACGGTGGTCATCGGGGGCGGCAATGTGGCCATCGATGCGGCCAGGTCAGCCGCGCGGATTGGCTCAAAGGAGGTGACCATCCTGTACAGAAGGTCCCGGCAGGAGATGCCCGCCAACGATGAGGAGATCGAGGAAGCCCTTTCGGAGGGAATCAGGATCGAGTATCTTACGGCTCCCACCGAGATCATTCCCAAGGGGAAAAAGGGGACCGAGGTACGCTGCATTCGGATGCGGTTGGGCGAGCCCGACAAAACGGGAAGGAGAAGGCCCGTCCCCGTCGAGGGATCGGGATTCTCCATCGAAGTCGATACCTTTATCCCCGCCATCGGCCAGGCGCCGGATCTGTCCTTCATCTCCCCGGAGATGGGGATAGAGGTGACGGAGGGGGGAACATTACGGGTTGATCCCGTCACCCTTCAGACCTCCCGGGAGGGGATCTTCGCAGGAGGAGATGCCGTTACCGGGCCGGGTTATGCCATCGAGGCGGTTGCAGCGGGGAAGGAGGCGGCCATCTCCATCCATCGGTATTTCAACCGGCAAGACATGAGGGAGGGTCGGGAGGCATCCCCGTGGCAAAAGGTCGACGTGGACGATCTCTTGGCCAAGGCCCAAAAGGCTCCCAGGGAGAAGGCAATCCTCCTCCCGCCCGAGAAGAGGAGGGATAACTTCCAAGAGGTGAGGGTGGCCCTTACCGAAGAGGAGGCTCTGCGGGAAGCCAACCGGTGCCTCAATTGTGGGCTCTGTTCGGAGTGCCTTCAGTGTGTTTCCACCTGTAAGGCTGAGGCCATTGTTCACGATATGAGGGAGGAGATCTTCGATATCGAGGTGGGATCGGTGATCCTATCCCCGGGCTTCGATGAGTTTGATGCCACGGGGCTGGCCAGCCATGGGTATGGTCGGTACCCCAACGTGATCACCAGCATGCAGTTCGAGCGCATCCTGAGTGCATCGGGTCCTTACCAGGGGGCGCTCGTCAGACCCTCCGATGGAACCTCGCCCCGGAAGATTGCCTGGATTCAGTGTGTGGGGTCCAGGGACATGACCGGCCGGGATGGAAATGAGTTCTGCTCCTCGGTCTGCTGTATGTACGCCATCAAGGAAGCGGTTATCGCCAAGGAACATCAGGGTGAGGTTGAACCGACCGTCTTCTACATGGACATCCGCTGTCAGGGAAAGGATTTCGACCTTTATTTCGAGAGGGCAAAGAGGGAGTATGGGGTCCGCTTCGTGCGATGCATGATCTCAAGGGTTGCCGAGAAGCCCAGGTCCAAGAACTTGGCCATCTCCTATATCGACGAGAAAGGCCGGGTAGTGGAAGAAGAGTTCGATCTGGTCGTTTTGTCCGTTGGCTTGACACCACCCAAGGGTGCGAAGGAATTGGCAGAGAGGTTAGGGTTGGAATTCGATTCCTATGGGTTCTGCAAGACCCATGAGTTCTCACCCCTCGCAACCACGAGGCCGGGGATTTACGTCTGTGGGGCTTTTCAGGGACCCAAGGATATCCCGGAGACGGTGGCTCAGGCCAGCGGGGCCGCTTCAAGCGCCTCATCTGCACTGGCCTCGGTGAGGGGAACGCTCGTAAGGGAAAAGGAATACCCCCCGGAGAAGGATATATCGGGGGAGGATCCGCGAATCGGGGTCTTCGTCTGCCATTGTGGGATCAACATCGGGGGCGTGGTGGATGTGCCTCAGGTGCGGGAATTCGCCAAGGGGTTGAAGGATGTTGTCTACGTGGAGGAGAACCTCTACACCTGTTCCCAGGATACCCAGGAGAAGATAAAAAAGGTGGTGGAGGAACACGATGTGAATCGGGTGGTGGTTGCCTCCTGCTCTCCCCGTACCCACGAGCCGTTGTTCCAGGAGACCATTCGAGAGATAGGCCTCAACAAATATCTCTTCGAAATGTCCAATATCCGGGATCAATGCTCATGGGTTCATATGCACCAACCGGCAGAGGCAACGGAGAAGGCGAAGGAACTGGTTCAGATGGCGGTCGCCAAGGCCCGCCTCTCCCATCCCCTGGCGGAACCCGTGGCAGAGGTCATTGACAAAGGCCTCGTCATCGGGGGAGGGCTGGCGGGGATGACCTGTGCCCTGGAGATAGCCCATCAGGGATTTGATTGCTATCTCGTCGAGAAGGGTCCTGAGCTGGGGGGGAACCTGGGCCACATCTATGAGACCCTGGAGGGGAATGACGTCCAGCAATTGCTTCGCCAGACGGTCGAGGATGTGGAGAATCATCCGCGCATCCAGGTGTTCACAGATACGGAGGTGACCGGGTTCTCGGGTTACATGGGGAACTTTAAGGCCAAGCTTCGGAATCTCGACAGCACGGAAGAGGAGCTCGAGCACGGTGCGGTAATCGTGGCCACAGGGGCAGAAGAGCTCAAGCCCTCCGAGTATCTATACGGGCAGGATGAGCGGATCATGACCCAAAGGGATTTTGGGGAAGCGATCGCCCGGGAGGACGGTTTTCTTTCCGAAGCAAAAACCATCGCCATGATTCAGTGCGTGGGGTCAAGAACCGAGGAGAGGCCCAATTGCAGTCGCATTTGCTGCGGTCTTGCCATCAAGAACGCTTTGAAGATCAAGGAAAGGAATCCTCAGGCGAAGGTCTATATATTCTTTCGGGATATTCGAACCTATGGCCTCATGGAGGAATACTACACCAAGGCTCGAAATGAGGGGGTCGCCTTTATTCCCTATGATCCCCAGGATAAGCCTCAGGTCGACATCGAAGCGGGCTCGATGAGCCTTTCCTTTGTGGAGCCGATCACCAATGAGCGGATGGTGCTGAACCCCGATCGGCTTGTCTTATCGGCCGGCATTATTCCCCGGGGGAATGATGAGTTGGCAAAGCTGCTAAAGGTTCCCCTGACTGGGGACGGCTTTTTCCTGGAAGCCCATATGAAGCTCAGGCCCGTGGATTTCGCCACCGACGGGATCTATTTGGCGGGTATGGCTCATTTCCCCAAGTTGATCAGCGAGTCCATCTCACAAGCGAAGGCCGCTGCGGCGAGGGCTGCCACGTTACTCTCCAAAGGGTACGTCAGCGTATTGCCCATCATATCATCGGTGGATGAGACGAAATGCATCGCGTGCGCCCTCTGCGAGTCGCTCTGTGCCTACAGTGCCATTCGGGTCACGGAGACCGACCATGGGGATAAGGCTGAGACCATTGCCGCTTCCTGCAAGGGATGCGGCGTTTGTTGTGCCAGCTGTCCGCAAAGGGCGATCACCATGAAACACTTCTCTGACGAGGAGCTGGTTGCCCAGATCGAGGCCCTTATGCCGATCCATAAGAGGGCCGGGAGGGGCTGAGGAACGTGACCCCTGATCCCCAGAAAGCGAAGGAGGCTGTTGGGACGATGCAGGAGAAGGACTTTGAGCCGAAGATTCTCGCCTTCCTCTGTAACTGGTGTGCGTATGCCGGTGCAGACCTGGCTGGTATATCCAGGTTCCAATATCCTCCCACCATTCGAGTCGTCCGTGTGATGTGCTCGGGGAGAGTTGATCCCATCTTTATCCCCGGGGCCCTGCTGTCCGGGTTCGATGGGGTGATGGTATTGGGATGCCACCCGGGGGATTGTCATTACCTGACGGGAAATATCCAGGCCGAGAAAAAGATGCGCCTCACGCGAGAGGCTTTGGAGATGGCCGGGATAGAGACGGGCAGGTTTATGCTGGATTGGGTCTCGGCAGGGGAGGGGCAGCGGTTTGCGGAGGTGGCAAGGAATTTCACCCAAGCCCTCAGGGCTTTGGGACCGTTGGAACTGGAGGAAAGCCTAAGGTTGAGACTCCTCGCCGCAAAAGGGGCATTAGAGGGAGAGAAGGTCAGATGGCTGGTGGGAAAAGAAGAGGTGCTCCTGGAAGGGGAAAATGTCTACGGGGAGACCGTGAAACCCGAAGAGTTGCGTAAGCTCATGGAGTCTGTCCTGCGGGATGAATACGTCAAGAACCGCATCATGTTGCACCTTGATGGAAAATCCCTCTCCGCCGAGGAGATCGGATCGATCCTGGGTCTCCCGGTGAAGAAGATATTGGCCTTTCTCGTTGATCTCATCGGGGAAGGGAGGATAGCTGTGCACGAAGGGGAAGGGAGAGTTCCCATATACGTGCGGAGTGGATGAAACCCATGGAAGCGGTGGAGAATAACAGCGCTAAGATAGGGGCAGTGCTGGTGGTAGGGGGCGGAATCGGTGGAATGCAAGCATCCCTCGATCTGGCCGAGGCGGGCTTCTACGTTTATCTCGTCGATAACTCCCCGACCATCGGGGGATATATGGCCCAACTCGATAAGACCTTTCCCACCAATGACTGCTCAATGTGCATCATGTCCCCCAAGCTGGTGGAGTGTGGAAGACATATCAATATTCGGATTATTTCCAATTCAGAGGTAGAGTCCGTGGAAGGGGAACCCGGTAACTTGAAGGTCACCCTTCTGAGAAGGCCTCGGTACATCGATGAGGAGAAGTGTACTGGATGTGCCGAGTGCAGCAAGCATTGCCCCGTCAGCGCCATCGATACCTATAACGAAAGGATGAGCCGCAGGTCCGCCATCTACATCAAATACGCTCAAGCCGTTCCCAAGGTATTTGCCGTTGACCGGGAACAGTGCATAGGGTGCGGTCTCTGCGAGAGGGTTTGTTTGGCCAAGGCCGTGAATTACGATGATCGGGAAAGGATGGAGACCATAGAGGTCGGCAGTATTATCCTCTCCCCGGGATATGAAGTCTTCGATGCCAGGGAGAAGCCGGAGTTTGGATACGGTGTCTTTGACAATGTGGTCACCAGTATTGAGTTCGAGAGGTTGCTCAGCGCCTCAGGCCCATACAGGGGTCACCTCTTGAGATCCTCCGATGGAACCATTCCCGAAAGGATTGCCTTCATTCAATGTGTGGGGTCGAGGGATACCGCTTGCGGCAACGACTACTGTTCCTCCGTTTGCTGCATGTACGCCACTAAGGAAGCCATCATCGCCAAGGAACACGTGGGGTTCATCAAACCCACCATCTTTTACATGGATGTAAGGGCTCATGGGAAGGGCTTCGACCTCTACTACGAAAGGGCGAGGGATGAGTACGGGGTTCGGTTTATCCGGTGCATGGTCTCCCGGATAAGGGAGCGGTTTAAAACGAAGGATTTGGTCATCACCTACATCGACGAGACGGGAGAGATCAAGGAGGAAGAGTTCAATCTGGTGGTGTTGTCCGTGGGCATGGTTGCCTCCCGGAAAGTGGTCGAATTGGCCCAAAGGATAGGGGTCGAGGTTGATCGATACGGGTTTTGCAGCACGAATGCCCTCGCCCCTCTCTCCACTTCGAGGCCAGGGATTTATGTTTGTGGGGCCTTTCAGGGTCCCAAGGATATTCCGGAAACAGTGGCTCAAGCCAGTGGAGCCGTGGCCTGCGCCTCGGAGGTCATATCGGAGGCCAGGGGTACCCTTACCGTAAAGAAGGAGTACCCGGAGGAGTTGGATTTCAAGGATGAGGAGCCCCGCATCGGAGTCTTCGTCTGCCATTGTGGAATCAACATTGGGGGCTTCGTGAGTGTTCCCGAGGTGATGGAGTACGCGCGTTCCCTCCCAAACGTGATCTTCGCCGACCAGAACCTCTATACGTGCTCTCAGGATACCCAGGAGAAAATTAAGGGAGCTATCGAGGAACACCGCCTCAACCGGGTCGTCGTTGCCTCATGTTCGCCCCGGACTCACGAGCCGTTGTTCCAGGAGACCATACGGGAGGTCCAGTTGAACAAATTCCTCTTCGAGATGGCCAATATCCGGGACCAGTGTTCCTGGGTTCACATGGGCGATAAAGGGACTGCTACGGAGAAGGCCAAGGACCTCGTTCGGATGGCGGTGGCCAGAGCTCGATTCATCGAACCCTTGGCCGAGCAATCACTGGAGGTTTTCCAGAAGGGATTGGTCATCGGTGGAGGGATAGCAGGGATGACGGCCGCTCTCAGGTTAGCCGAAGGGGGCTTCGAGGTATACCTGGTTGAAAAGGAGGCCGAGCTGGGGGGGAATCTGAAGGATATCTTCTCTACCCTTGAAGGCGAGGATGTGCAAAAATTCTTGGAAGAGACCATTGAACGGGTCCGCGAGAATCCCTTGATCCACGTGATCACCAACGCCCTGGTCGTGGACTTCAGCGGGGCCCAGGGGAATTTCACCACGGGATTGATGATCGCCCCGGGTATGACGTACCGGAAGATCGAGCACGGCGTTGTAATCGTTGCCACGGGAGCCGAGGAGGCGAAACCACGGGAATATTTGTACGGGCAAGATCCAAGGGTCATGACCCAGATGGAGTTTGAAGAGCTGATGGTTAAGAGGCCCGAGGAGGTCGCTGAGAAGAAACGGGTAGTGATGATCCAGTGCGTGGGCTCAAGAGATGAGGAACGGCCTTACTGTAGCCGGACCTGCTGCGGCACGGCCATCAAACATGGGCTGAAATTGAGGGAGATCAATCCCGAGGCTGAACTCTGCATCCTCTATCGGGATATTCGGACCTACGGCCTCATGGAGGAACACTATGCCAGGGCAAGGTTGGCGGGAATTCGATTTGTCCCCTATGAGCAGGAAAAAAAGCCCGAGGTTCGAATCGATGAAGATTCCCTCATGGTTTCGTTCATGGATCCGATTCTTAAGGAGAGGATGGAGGTTAGCCCGGATCTCCTCGTATTGAGCTCGGCCACCGTCCCAAGGGAGAACGAGGAATTGGCCAAATTACTGAAGATTCAGCGGACCGCTGAAGACTTCTTCCTGGAGGCCCACATGAAACTCAGGCCCGTCGATTTGGCCTCCGATGGAATGTACGTGTGTGGATCTGCCCACGCCCCGAAGCTCATCAGCGAAACCATCTCACAGGCGAGTGCCGCCGCTGCGAGGGCTTTGACGGTACTCTCCAAGGAGAGAATCACAGTCAGCGGCGTGGTTGCCCGGGTCGATGGTGAGAGGTGTGCAGCATGCCTCACGTGCGTTCGGGTTTGCCCTTATGAGGTT
>JABAOH010001119.1_pt4 | contig 14807 bp, 15 predicted proteins | sample 7062181 | NCBI WGS metagenome assembly JABAOH01 (sample SAMN14538630, study PRJNA623070) | marine sediment metagenome | biome: marine biome [ENVO:00000428]; feature: marine pelagic biome [ENVO:01000023]; material: deep marine sediment [ENVO:00002113]; isolation source: pool of 5 deep marine... | reverse complement strand
GTCTACGTCTAGTCTTGTTCTGCGCATTCTTCATAGATGCGAGATTTCGAACAGTGTGTAACAGTGCATAATGTGGTCGGCCAGCAGCTCTCTGGGTAGCGATGGGGGAACGAAACAACGATTGTGATGTCCAAGAGGAGGTTAATCCCTATGGCACAGATGGAACTCGCCGGCAAGATGTACGAAGTTGATGAGAAAGGCTTTCTGCAGGAACCTGAGAAATGGAATGAGAGTATCGCAGAAGCTTATGCTGAAATGGAAGGTGTAGCGGAATTGACGGAAGAGCACTGGAAAGTGATTCACTATCTGAGGGATTACTATCTCGAATTCGATATTTGCCCGATGGTGAAGAAGCTTACCAAGCGGACGGGTGTAAGCCTGAAGCAACTTTGGGAACTCTTTCCCCAAGGACCCGCGAACTCCGCATGTAAGTGGGCGGGGGTACCAAAGCCAACGGGATGCGTGTAGGTTCAAGCACCTCTCGATTAGATCATGATCAGGTTTGAGAATACTTTCCAATGTCGCTGCCAAGATCCTGTCGAGCAGCGGGTCATCTCAGTGACCGATTGGCTAGGAACCCGAGCAGCGCAAGCCCCTCTCTAGTGGTTCTTTCCCTCTGCAGAATCACGTCAGTGCCACTCCCACTGTATGAACGGCTGCTTGAGATCCGCCATGGCATTCACTATCAGCTCAGCCAAGCCACCGTAGAATATGTTGTACTTCTCTCTTGCCTGATAGTAGCTGATCAGGTCCCTGAGCTGCCCCTTGCAGTTTGAGCAAGGGGCGCACACATATTTCTTTGTTTCAGGGTCCTTGACATCTTGGAAGGCATCCAAGACCTGCTGGAGTTTCATTCTCCCGGAGATAGTCATCTTCCAATCAGGGAAATTCCTGGAGGACATTATCGCGAACCCACTGCCGCCTCCGCAGCAATAATTCTCAACACCGTGCGGCTCCATCTCTCTGAATTGCGGGCAGATCTTCCTCAGTATTCGTCTTTGTGGCTCAACGATGCCTGTCAGCCGCACCAGGTTACAGGGATCATGAAGTGTAGCAGGAAAATCATTCCTCGAGGGGTCAAGCTTGATTCTACCGTCGCAGACGGCATCTTCCAGCAATGGTAGCGCGCTCTCTCGAGGGATATTCAACTGTCCGGTTAGTAGCCTGTCAGCGAGAACCAGCAGTGTCTTGTGCGCATGCCCACATTCTCCGACCACAATCTTCTTCACCTTGAGTTTCTTGGCAATCTCGGCGTGTGTCACCACGATTCGAGCGAGCTGGACATCGTCGTACCACACTCCGTAGTTGACCGAATCGTAACCCGCGAGATCACTCGAGAGTGTCCAACTTACTCCCAAAGCATCGAAGATGATGGCAAACGCTTCAGTATTGTCGGGCCACGAGAGGAATTCCCCGGCATTGTGGAGGAGTAGAATATCGGCCCCCTCTTTGTCAAGAGGTATCTCTATCTTCCTACCAGTAATCTCCTCGATCTCCTCCTCCATGAACTCGACATTGTCTCTGAACGCAGCCGGTGTCATACCCGTGCTGGAGCCTTTCCTGAGTTGCTGAATCGTACCAGAATCGTGAAGTTCGCGGGGTGCGATTCCCAACTCCTGGCTGAAGAGCTTCCTTATCTCACGGCTTATGAGAGCATTATCGACACCTAGGGGGCACCACTGAGCACACCTTCTGCACAGTGTGCATCGATAGGCCAATTCTGCCAATCTGGCAACGGTCGGCCAGTTCAGATCGATGTCTCGGCCAGTCAGTTTGGAGGAGAGCCTTCCTCCCTTCTTGATATGCTTGTCGATGATCTTTCGCAGAACCTCCCCCCGGTAGCTGGGTCGGTAGATCTCTTGCTTCCCACTTGAGAGATAGATGGGGCATGCGTCGCTGCACGTCTGACATTGGACACAGCTTTCAAGGCTGTACACCAGAGGCTGCCAGAAGGTCCAATTGTCGTCACGGGAGAGCAGTTTCCTCAGCCCGCTGAGAAAACCCTGAACCAGTCTATCCTCCTCGCCCCTGCTTCTCGGCTTGGGAATCCCCAGAGCCGATATGCCGTCTAGGGAATGCTCGACTTGGTCCCTTTGTTCATCGGTGAGGGGCCTGATGGATAGAGGCTGGTCAGAAGGATAGGGCGGGATCACCAAGTCCTGGCTCGAAATCTCAACGAGTTGCTCATCCCCTGCCCTGCTGATATCACGGACGTCAGCCTCACTCGTTTTCAACAGCCTGCCACTCCTATAGGTCTTTCGTCTCTCCAATCACTTCCCCCCACGCCCTACCTGATTTGATGTGAGGGGCTGACCAGCTAATGGGTCGCTTGAGATGTCCTTTCACCTTTGTTTCAATGGCACTTCCTTTCCTATTGGGGACATCATCCCACCTAAGATACTGATAGTATCTCAAAGAGATCCGCAGGATATGACTGAATGGCAGATAGAGGAGCAAGAAGGAAACGAAGAAAACGTGGCTCGCTGGCGCCAAAGCAGGACGAAGTTTGAGCTCCATGTCTTGAAAGGTAACTTGGACCCTTACGTACCTCAGGAGTTCCGGGAGGTTCGAGTCGAAGTGAAAAAGCACAGCCAGGAATCCTCCGAGCAGGATGAGGAGGACCAGGACCCATTTCAAACAGTGAACACGAGGATAATAGATCCTCAATTCGGGATCGACAATGCGTTTGAAAAGAATCCCACTCCCTCCGATCAGGCTGAGCACCGTGGCAACGTGTCCGAAAGCTAGCCCCCCGGTCCAGGCAGATTCGAAGGGCAGAGTCACTGCCGTGATGAAAAGCCAGAGGTGCCAGAGAAAGAGGAGGTAGAGACCCACGTGGAACAGGAAGAGGAAATACCAGAAGCTCTTATTTCGACGGTAGAATTCCCTCAAGAAGAGAATATCAAGGATCACCCCGCTCAGTTTGTCTCGGAGACGGCTAGGGCTTCTATCCCACCAATCTGTCAGTTCATAGACGGAGCTCCCTCGATAGAGTTCCCATCGGAGGTGCAGAGGAGCACTTGCATACTTCGTCACCCTTATAGCACAGGCGATGACGCAGAACAGAATGCTTCCATAGAACAAAAAGAGAACAATACCACTCATCTCGCTTTCTCTTTGGAAATGGAACTCAACGACGATTTGTCAGCCAATGGACATGCAACGAAACCCTCCGCCACACTCTCATTCCATCGTACCACGCTCAAGTAACATGTGCCACAGTCTCGGAAGCATCAGGCTCGTTGCTCCAGCGCCATCCGCGATACCCGGTGAGGCGGCATGCGCAGACCGCTACCGCTGTCTGGATCTCGACGCACTCTACGAGTCCACCTCGTGCATTCCTGTTCGTCGGCGAAGACGAGGATGGCGGGAGCCGTCCAGCCGTTGCTTTTGCTCACGAGGATGTGCGAGGATTGCGGTGGTCAAGGAGGGGATGCACGGCGGCATCAACGTGCTCTTGGACAAGAACGGGCTAGCCGCTGAGGAGATCGATCAGGTGGTCGACGCCGGAGCTTCTGGAAACTACCTCCCGTCTCGACGTCAGGGGCGGCTTTCCCGTGACAGGTTGGACCAGTTCAGCTACAACCCCAAATAGGCCTTCTTGATGATCTCCTCCTGGAGAAGCGCCTTACACTCTCCTGACAAGGCAATCCGCCCGTTCTCCAGTACGCACGCCCGGTCAGCTATCTCCAGACTCTGTCGCACGTTTTGCTCAACGAGTAGGACGGTGATCCCCTGGGCGCGCAGATCCTGTATGACGCGGAAGATCTCCGTGACCAACTTCGGGGCCAGGCCGTAGGAAGGCTCATCGAACAGGCACAGCTTTGGCCTGGACATCAAACCCCGACCCGTAGCCACCATCTGCTGCTCACCACCGCTCAACGTGCTGGCCAATTGCCCCTGTCGTTCTTTCAGCACAGGAAAGATCTCATAAACCCTTTCAAGTGTTTCCTCTCTCTGCTTCCAGGCTTCTTGAACGTACGCCCCCATCTCCAGGTTCTCACCCACCGACATCTGTGTGAACAGCCTTCTTCCTTCAGGTATGTGAGAAATGCCCATTTCCACTATGGAGTGAGGTGCCATCCCATCTATCCGCTGGTCCAGGAACGTAACTGCACCTGAAGCCGGCCGCAGCACACCTGATATGGTCTTGAGCAGTGTACTCTTGCCGGCTCCATTTGAGCCCACCAAGGCGACGATCTCTCCCTCATCGACGTTCAAAGAGATGTCCCACAAGGCCTGAGCCTTCCCATAGAAAACCTGTAAGTCTTTTATCTCCAGCATGGGCCTACTCTCCTAGGTATACCTCGATGACTGTCTTGCTGGATGCAATCTCCTGTGGCGTTCCCTCGGCAATCTTCTCGCCGTGATGGAGCACCATGATCCGGTCACATGCACTCATGATGGCTTTCATGACGTGCTCAATCATGAAGATGGTGGTCCCCTGGTCCCGAATCCTGGCCACCAACTCCAGGGCCTCGGCTATCTCGGTGTGGTTCAAGCCCGCCATAAGCTCATCAAGCAGCAATAGTTCCGGTTCCGTGGCCAACGCTCTGGCTACTTCAACTCGCTTCTGGTTGGCCAGGGTTAATCCCCCAGCTGGGGTCCCTCTCACTGCTGACAACCCCACAAACTCTAGCGAATCTGTAGCTCCCCTTGCAGCATCCGCTGATGACATACCAGTTGAACGACCAAATACCGAGCCCAATAAGACATTCTCAAAAGTTGTCATATTGGGGAAGACCCTAACGGATTGAAACGTCCTCGCCAACCCCATTCTACAGATCTTGTGCGGGCTTGTCCCAGTGATGTCTTGGCCGTTGAATCTTATTGCTCCTTCCTTGGGTACGAGAGCCCCCGATATCAGATTGAAAAGCGTCGTCTTGCCAGCCCCATTGGGACCGATCAAACCGACGACTTCACCTTGGTTCACATTGAAGTCTACGTTTGCGACCGCCGCCAACCCGCCAAAGTGCTTCGTAACCCCTTCGCCCTCAAGTATTGGCATGTTGCACTCCCGAAACTCGCTTCCACAGCTTCTGTATTAGTCCGACAAGTCCGTTGGGCAGGTATAATATGGCAATCACCAATATAATGCCGAAAATGACCATATATAATTCGGGAAGACGGGTTATTAGAAATTCTTCCAGGTAGGCAAAAACAGCTGCACCTATTACCGGACCATAAAGCTGGCCCATGCCGCCAAAGATGGCCATCAGAACGGGCATAAAAGAATAGTTCAGATTAAAGGCGATAAACGGGTCGATATACGTCCATCTTGTGGCCATGATGGCTCCGGCTGCCCCCATGAAAATAGCGCTGATGGCAAAGGTGACAACCTTCACCATGGTTACATTAACGCCCATATGAGCCGCCGCCTCCTCGTCTTCACCGATACTCCGCAGGGCCAACCCGAATCTAGAGCGTCTGATCAAGTAGGCGGTAAGCATTGTCGCCACAAAAATGGCGAGGATGGTGTAATAAACCATGTCAATACTTTCTAGGACAACGAATCTGCCACGCGTGCCGGTTACATTGATCTCCCAGAACAGGAGAAGATGCGCGATGAGCATAACGAGGCCGAAGGTAAAGATGGCAAAATAGATGCCTCTTAGCCTCAGAGTCAAAGCACCAACGAGAAGGGCAAGACAAAAACTGGCCAGACCACCAATCAAGATAACAACAGGCAAGGGTAACGCCATGCCCAGTATAGCTGAAGTGTATATGCCGACCCCGAAGAATGCCGCCGGCGTCAGTGAGATGTAACCGGTAGGACCGGAAAAAATAGTCCAGCCCACGGCAAGGATGACATACATGAATATGTTGCTCAGTAGTACGGGAGTATAACCTGGCGCATAGAGGGGTAAAGTAGCTAACAGAATCAAGGGAAAAAGAAGTAGTCCCAGCAAGAATAGCCTTCTTGAGATAGCACTTTCAATATTCATCTCTCTACTTCCCCAAAATACCCGTCGGCCTTACCAGAAGCAGGAATGTGAAGATGAAATAATAGGCAGGCAGTGCTAGGCCTGGTTCTATATAGGTTACTATACTGCCAATGATACCCAGTATAAAACCCCCGATGAAACTGCCCGGGATACTGCCCAGCCCACCCAGGACGACTACGATGATAGCAATCACGGTATATTCCAGACCCATGGTTGGCGCAATAGAAAAGCACATGCTTATAAGTAAACCGGCAAAACCAGCCATCAACGCGCCGAGGCCAAAGCATAGAGCCAGCACCTGGTTGATGTTTACCCCCATGAGGCCTGCGGTCGCCGGGTCCTGGGCTGCTGCCCTGATGGCTTTTCCCATGCGGGTGCGGGCTAAAAAGATATAGAAGATTAAACCTGTGGCTAAAGCAAAAAAGAGGGCCACTAAACGATTGGCGGGAAATATGGCTCCCGCAATATCGACCGGAATAGCTAAATAGGAGTATCCCCTTATATCAGCCCCCCATATTAATATGGCCGAATTCTGAATGATGAAAAGAAGACCAAAAGTGGCTAGCATAGAACTGCCCTCAAAGACAGCTGGGGATGGTGACGATCTTAGGAGTCTTCTGAACAAAGTTCCATGAAGGGCAAAGGCTATCATGAATAGAACAGGGCCGACAATGACCAGAGAAACCAGCGGGTTGATGCCAAGTATAGTGTACAGCGTCCAGGTGCCGAAAGCACCGAGCATGATAAACTCGCCGTGAGCTATGTTCAGCACCCGGGCAACACCATACTGCAGGCTGAACCCCATGGCAATCAGGGCATAAATGCCGCCAATCAGTAACCCATGAATCACTATATCCAGGGTTGTTACTAACATAAGTAGTATCCTTTCTTGCTCTGGCTATTACAGGTGCAGGCTGCCTAAGAGGTGCAGGAACATTCCTGGGAGAAAATAATCATCCTTACAGGTGTTATTTTCACACCCTTTAGACAGCCTGCTCAACTACTTATCGTCGTTGCTGAACTCAATGTCTACTCTGACTATTAGCCTGTTGGCCACGGCGGCTTGGGGTAGATAGGCTCTGCGGTAGCCTTCTCCTTGGGGCCTATGACTTCCCACACACACTTCCCAGCCGTCTCATCCCATTGCCACTGACCAATCTGGCCGGGATGGCACTCAACTGCCAGGAGACAGCCGCCATCACCGAATTGGTCAAACCAAGTCGGTCCCAGAACGGTATCGAACGTACTGGTAGCCATTACCTCCCTTATTACTGACTGGTCGAGGGTGCCTGCCTTCTCGATAGCCTGCTCAAAGAAGGACAGCCCTCCCCAGTAGAATAGATGCCCCCACATGTCTATGTTTTCTTCACCCATGCGGGCGATGAATTTATCATAGAATTCTTGGGCTCCGGGAGACTGCTTCGGGCTCCAGGCACCTTCACCAATTACTCCGTCAAGCGCAGGGCCGGCCATGTCTCGTAAAGCCATCGAATAACCCCCAGGGCCGAGTACAATGGCCTTTGGACTGTAGCCAATCCCTATTGACTGCATGACAGCCATAAAGGTCGTAGGGGGATAGACAAAAGCGCAAAGGACATCCGCCCCAGAATCCCTGGCCTCCTTCAACAGGAGCTCTAACTCCGTAGTGAAAGGCGGGGAGCTCTTAACCATAGCTACCTCAATCCCTACCCTATCGAATTCTATACTCGCCACGCCGGAATACTCGATGCCGTGGAGGTCAGCGATGTAGATTATCGCCGCCGTCTTGGCGCCCCATTCCGCAAGAAGGTCTGCCAGAACCGGTATCTGGTTGCGGTTGGAATAGTTCAAGACGCCAAAGAAGTAGGGCATACCAGGAAGCATTTGCTCGATGGTCGTGGCGCCACCCTCGGTTGTCATCATTATATACCCGTGCTTGTTGCATATGGCGGCGGCAGCGAAATTAAAAGCGGTACTGGCGGGGGCGAACACAAAGTCAACCTTGTCCTCTAGGATCAACCTCTCCAGCAACCTCGTCATCGTGCCCATGTCGCTTGTATCATCGTATACGAGCATCTCTACCGGTAGACTCTTGCCATACTCCTCCACGTATATCCCACCCTTTTCATTGACCTCCTCAACCCACATTTTGTAGCACGGCCCGAATGCCGTTTCTTCAAAAATGGCTAATGGGCCTGAGATAGGCCTGGCCGCACCAATAACAATCTTGTCTTTGGTGGGCGGCGCCACGGTAGGCACTACAGTGGGCGCTTTGGTGGGCGTTGGGGCAGGCGCTTCGGGAGGCGCCTCTGGTGTCGGTGTCGCCGCTGGGCCGCATGCCGCTGCAACCAGTCCAGCGCCGGCTGCCGCTGCTGCGCCGCGAAGGAAATCACGGCGGGTCAAGTCTTTTTCTTCCATTTCTTCCTCCCTATTGTCTTCAAGCTCTGGAACGCGCGTCGAGCCGTTGGCACTCATTTCTCCCTCCTTTTCGTATTCGGGTGCTGAAATGCGGGTCAGACACCAGGCACTCATTTCGCACTCACATCTTGCCCTCCTTTAGCCCAATTGGAAACCCTTGACCAGCGCTCGAAAGGCTCACGTACAGGCTACCGCAAGCTACTCATTTCCGGTTGTCTATCCATTGCCAGAGCTTCAACCGGACGCATATGCTACTGGTCAGAACCGGCCAAAGTACACGCGTAGAAAAGAGTCGCAAACGCGCCAAGGCGGTCAGTTTCATCACACAGGGCGTGATAACCGGCAAACTGAGGAGTCTCGGCCAGAGAGGCGCATCGAGATTTCCCGGGGTGGAGCGCGACACAGCCGTGGCTTGTGTTAGTCACCTCCGTAGGCTCCCTGAACACTAGGGTCTATTTCAACTGCGAAGTATGTGGTCCAGTGGCTGTGCTCGGAAAATCTAGTCCCTAGGACTGAATCGTATCTTGCTCAGAGCCCTGCCCGGCTCGCCAGGAGGCAGGAGCGCCCAACTGCGTGTGGTAGATGCCAGGATCCAGCCTTCTCTTGTAGACCAGCCGTCCAATGGGACAACTGACTTTTGGTGGATTTCGGAGAGAATAATAGCACATTTCTGGATAGGTGTCAAGTAAGTGACGCAAGCGGGCGTCCTGTGGTTGACAAAATAGCACAAGCATGATATCGTGTGTCAGATCGAATGTCGAATGCAGCAAAGAGGCAGGCATCGCCAGCTATAGCGACACTCGGCGACTCCGCTTCGTCTTTCATCAATCAGTCCAATACCTAAGGGGCCATCGTTGATGCAATCTGGGATCTGATTCTCAGCAACGAACTGAAGACCGGCGACGGCCTGCGCCGAGATCACTTGGCCCGCACCCTGTGCGTCAGTATTATACTAATCCGTGAAGATATGCGCCAGTTGCAGGCAGAAGGCCCTGTGGTTGTTCACCGACGTCCTGGCACGTTGCACCAGGACGCGCTCCCGTCATCGTGCAGGGGAAAAGTGTCGACATGGACCATTGCGATTTCGTTCGACGGCATCGTGCGGGCGCAGCCGGTGAAGTGAGCTGCGCGCCCCAGGAAGTAAGACGAGTGAGTTCCGAGGCACCGATCTTCACGCGTGGTTTTGTGCTCATCTGCCTCGCGACGTTCTTGTCCGGGTCCGCGCAATCCTTGGTGCTCCCAGCGATCCCGCTGCTCCTGACGCAAATGGGTCTCGCGCCCGAGTTTGTTGGCTTATTCGTCGGTGCATTCTCGCTGGGCGCCCTGATTGTGCGGTTCCCCGTGGGAGCAGGCGTGGACCGCCTCGGCTGGCGAGCCTTTGGGATGGGTGGCGCCGGATTGCTAGGTGGCGGCTGCCTGCTGTATGCCCTCGTACCGTTCGTGCCCGCGCAGGTGCCATTGACCGCCACGGTGCCGCTCCTACTCCCGCTGGCCGGCATCGCCCACAGCGTGGGATTTAGCAGCTACGGTACGTCAGCGAGCTCGTTCGTTGCGCACACTGTTCCTGCGACGCGGCGCGGCGAAGCGGTCGGCTACTACGGGATTGTGTCGAGTGTCGCCTGGGGCTTGGGAGCCGGCGTGAGCCTCTTGATCGTCGGGACTTGGGGTTTCTCAGTCCTGCTGGGCACCGCCGCGCTGATGGCGGTGCTCGCGGCTATCGTGTCCTTCTGCCTCCACGACACCCCTCGGACAGGGGATAGCGCCTTCTCCACGGCTAGCGCTTTCCGGATCGAGACCAAGGTGCTCGTGCCTGCGTTGGTGAGCGCCGCGCTCGCGGCAGGCGCTGGTACGGCGCTGGCCTTCATCCCATTGCTCGGAGTGGAGCGTGGCATAGCAAACCCAGGGATCTACTTCACAGCCGTCGCGCTGACTTCCATCGCGTTCCGGATCATCGCAGGAAGGCTAGCCGACATCTACGGCCGTTTCGCGTCGATCATCCCAGGGATGCTGTTGGCGACCGCCGGACTCCTGCTCGTCGCCAGGGCATCCTCGACGCAGACGCTCGTGCTGGCGGGCATAGTATACGGCACCGGTTCGGCAAGTGCTGCCCCGGCACTCCTGGCTCTCATCATCGACCTCGCCGGCCCGGCACGACGAGGCGCGGCAATGGCTATCCATTGGGCGATGCTCGACGTGGGAGTGAGCGGTGGGTCGATCATTACAGGGCAGATCGCTCCTCTAGTTGGCTACGGGGGCGCCTTCGTTGCCGCCAGCTCTGCGCCGCTCGTCGGGCTAGGCGGGTTTCTGGCCTATGCGGGTCTTCGCCGCATGCGTGCGGGCGGCGATAGCAATACCCGATACCATGCGGATATGTGAGATCGACCAGTGTTCTTGGCACGGCGCTCGTGTTCCGGGGGGCTGGAGCCGGTGCCTTCGGCACGGATACCATGGCGGCTGCATCGCTCGCCAGGCGGTGGACGGGAGCCCTTGATCACGGAGGGCGGCACGCCATCCGCCTCCGGAACCTGGGCGTCACTTGGCGCCCGGTTCAGCCACGGGGACACTAGTCAGGGAGGCAGGAGTGCTTGACTTCAGCCTGAGTGAGGAACAAAAAGCCCTGCGGGATCTGGCCAGGGACTTCGCCCAGCAGGAGATAGCGCCCCTTGCGCCACAGCTGGAGCGGGAACAACTGCACTCTGATGAGCTCGTGGAGAAGTGCTACGAGCTTGGGTTGCTTCACTATGGGGTCCCCACGGAGTACGGCGGGGGAGGACTGGGCAGCCTGGAAGGGTGTCTAGTGGCCGAGGAACTGGCCGCAGCCTGCGCGGGGGTGGAGGTGGGTCTCTATGGAAACATCCTAGGCCTGCTACCTCTTCTGATCGCTGGCAGCCCGGAGTTGAAGCGCGAACTCCTGCCGCGCCACTGCTCAGGTTCCAACCTGGCGGCTCTATGCTTGACTGAGGCGGGGGCTGGCTCCGACGTGGGATCCATACGCACCAAGGTTCGTCGTGTCGGGGACGAATACGTAATCGAGGGCACCAAGCGTTTCATCACCAATGGAGGGGTCGCCAGCCTCTACTCGGTCTTTGCCAAGGAGCGACCCGAACTGCGGCACAGGGGGATATCAGCCTTCATTGTCCCCCGCGATACCCCTGGCCTGTCCTTTGGCAGGAGAGAGGACAAGATGGGCCAGCGCTCATGCGACACGCGAGAGGTGATCTTCGAGGAGGTTCGCATCCCGGCCCGCTTTCGCCTGGGTCAGGGTTTCGACGGGTTCAAGATTGCGATGATGACCCTGGACGCCTCTCGGCCCGTGGTCGGCGCGCAGGCGGTAGGGATCGCCCGTGCGGCATTCAAGGCCGCGGTTTCCCACGTCAAGCAGGGAGTTCCACCTGATGCGCCTATTGTCGCCTCTCAAGGCACACAGTTCATGTTTGCCGACATGGCGACAAAGATCGAGGCAGCCCGATTGATCTGCTGGCATGCAGCTTGGCTCGGCGAACACGGTCAACGCAACACGAAAGAATCGGCAATCGCCAAATGCTTCGCGAGCGATGTCGCCGTCGAAGTGACCACTGATGCGGTCCAGGTGCTGGGATGGCCGGGCTACATGAAGGACCATGCGGTGGAGAGATATATGCGCGACGCCAAGGCACACCAGATCTTTGAGGGTACGAACGAAATCCAGCGCCTGGTGATTGCCCGTCAACTTCTCTGCTAGCACTGCGTATCTAGACATCTCTCGGATGCTTCCACGGAGTGTATTGAATCCAAGGGCGGACAAGGAACGGTGGACAGGATTGTTGGGCAGAGCGATTCTCTTCTGGTGGGGGAGGTAAAATGCGGACTCTAGGGGACATGATCTACGACAATGCGCAGAAGTACGGGGACAAGACTGCTTTCATCTTCGAGAACGCAAGCTACACGTTCAAGGAGGTGAACCAAAGGATCAACCGCCTGGTGAATGCCCTGTCAGATCTAGGGGTCGACAAAGGAGACCGGGTAGGTGTACTGGCCCACAATTGCCCACAGTATTTCGAGGTCTTTGGCCTGGGCAAGGCTGGTAGGGTCTGCGTGCCGCTGAACTACAGGTCCGTGGGAAGGGAACTTGTCTACCTGATCAATAACTCTGAAATCAACACCGTGATAGTGGAAAGCGAATTCGTCGATATTATTAACTCCATCCGTCACGAACTCGACTTGGTCCGCAATTACGTCTGCCTTGATGCAGCGGTAGATAACATGATGGGCTATGAACAGTTGATCAGCCGTTTCCCTGCTGACGAGCCTACGGGTGACGTGGAATCGGATGACCCTTGTGTTCTGTTCTACACCAGTGGCACGACCGGACACCCCAAGGGAGCTATTCACACTCACGGGAGTCTGGTGGCGGAGATTAAGGTCCGCCACGATGACTTCACTTCTGGTGATGTCGCCTTGTGCGTGATGCCTTTCTTTCATGTTGGCGGCTCTGCGGCCAACCTGTTCCCTGCTTTTGCGGCGGGCGCTACGCTAGTGATCCACCGCGAATTTGACGAGACTAAAGTGTTGGCAGCCATCGAGAAAGAAGAGGTGACCTATGTCGGTATGGTACCCGCAATGATAATTCGTCTTCTGGAGCACCCTGACTTGAGTCGATATGACCTCAGCAGCCTGCGGACCATAATGTACGTCGGAGCGCCGATGCCGCTAGAGGCGTTGAAGAGAGGCATCGAGCATTTTGGTGCAATCTTCACCCAGCTGTTCGGACAGACCGAAACCCTCAATGTGGCTGTGCTCGACAAGGAAGAGCACAAAGTGGAGGGCTCGCCGAAGGAGGTTAAGAGGTTGGAGTCTGCAGGAAGGCCACTCGGAGAAGGTGAGATGAGAATCGTTGACGAGGAGGGTCATGAAGTTGCGCTGGGAGAGGCTGGCGAGATAGTAGTTCGCAGCGATAGGATGATGACAGGATACTGGAGAATGCCCCAGGAGACGGCAAAGACCATCAAGGACGGCTGGCTCCACACGGGGGATGTGGGCAGGATGGATGAGGATGGCTATGTCTATCTAGTGGACAGAAAAAAGGATATGATCATCAGCGGAGGAGAGAACATCTATTCTCGAGAGGTAGAGGAAGTACTATATATGCACCCCGCGGTGTTGGAGGCGGCGGTCGTCGGAGTGCCGGATGAAAAGTGGGGCGAATCTGTGAAGGCACTGGTAGTCTTGAAAGAGGGGGCGGCGGCCTGTGAGGAAGAGATTATTGACTTTTGCACAGAGCATATGGCCAGTTACAAGAAGCCAAGGTCGGTGGAGTTTCGGGAGAGCTTGCCCAAGACGGCCAGTGGTAAGATCAAGAAGAGCGAGATCCGAGAACCCTATTGGGAAGGGTATGACAGACGGATTCATTAGCCGGGTCTGAACACGACCGAGAAAATGGGCGAATGGAGGCCTCACCGACATGGTTGAGGTGCTCGCTTCCGCAGTCGTGGTCCTCAACACACAGCGCTGTTCCATTGAGGAGGGCTCTGGAATTCGAACCACTGTCTTGCTCAAGCGGTGCCCGCCGAGGTAGCTGCGGTGTTTGTGGTGTCACGACCCCGCGTCGCAAGGCTGGGACCTGAGATCTGTTCTGATGGTGGGAAGTGCTTCGATGAAACCTCGCGTGGTCACGGTTTGAGGGGAGAAGATAGCAATGGCTGAGGTAGAAAGGATTCGGACTTCTTGTCGCGGTTGCCATGGCGGCTGCGGCGTCAACGCCTATGTCAAGGATGGCAAGGTCACAAGGGTGGAAGGTGATCCTGATTCGCCGATCAATCGTGGGACTATGTGTTCCAAAGGGCTGGCGGTCACTCAATTGGCCTATCATCCTGATAGGGTCCTTCATCCCATGAAAAAGGGCGAAAAAGGATGGGAGCGGATATCGTGGGATGAAGCCCTGGATACGATCAGTGAACGCTTCCAAGGCGTCATCCAGGAGATTGGTGCCGAGTCCATCGTCATCGGTCAAGGGACGGGCCGGGACTATGAGAGCTTTCTTTATCGGTTTGCCAACCTCTTGGGCACACCTAATGTACTCACAGCGGGACACATGTGTTACGTCTCCCGTGTTGGGGCAACCCTGATCACCTGCGGAAACCTGCCCGTCTGTGACTATGAGGGTGAACCCAAGTGCATCGTGGTTTGGGCCAATCGCGTGCTCTGGACCAATCCGGATGAATACAAAGCAGAAAACTTCTGGAGAGCCTACCAGAAGGGGAGCAGACTTATCGTCATAGACCCTCGAGAGGACTTTCTTGCCAAGCGGGCTGACCTGTGGCTCCAGCTTCGTCCGGGGACAGATGCGGCCCTGGCTATGGGTTTTCTCAACGTGATTATCGAGGAAGGGCTCTACGACAAGGAGTTCGTGGAAGGGTACGTCCACGGATGGGATGCCTTCGTAAAACGGGTCCAGGAGTATCCGCTCGAGCGAGTGGAAGAGATCAC
>JABAOH010051396.1_pt1 | contig 14817 bp, 14 predicted proteins | sample 7062181 | NCBI WGS metagenome assembly JABAOH01 (sample SAMN14538630, study PRJNA623070) | marine sediment metagenome | biome: marine biome [ENVO:00000428]; feature: marine pelagic biome [ENVO:01000023]; material: deep marine sediment [ENVO:00002113]; isolation source: pool of 5 deep marine... | reverse complement strand
ATGGCATATTTGGTCTTATTTTCTCTTGGCATATATCTTCTCGATATATATCTAATAGATATATGCTCAAAAAATACAAACTTGTCAACCTTTTTTAAAACTCGAAAACTCCGACAGTGGACCCAGGGGTTGACCGACTGATTACGCAGGCGGGATATCTCTTCAGATGAAGGGAATACTAGACTGTCCGACGGGGATTGGCTATTTCCCTCTTCTTCGGCCTAACTCTCTTCTCCGCCACTCATCTGGCGGGAGGATAGGCTCCGGGCGGTAGTTTTCATCTTCATATACGTCGACTTTGACGGGAGTGCACTTCCCCCCACAACACGGTTCATAGGGGCAGTTGCTCAGCCCGACGAGACAGTTTATCTCGGCACGGAACTCCACATAGTCGCCCGGCCGACTCACCGGATCCAGAATCTCGAAGTGGTTGGTTCGACAACTGTGGGGGTATTTCATAAAGAGATCAAGCGTGTCGGGTATATCTTCAGGGAGTAAACCGTATGGAGCGACGGCATTACTGATAATCTCATGGCACCCATCTTTTTCAATCCCGTAGAAAACCTCATATAGGAATCTGTCGCACATACGGTTGCAAGCGTCGTGTACGCCTTTCGGCTCAGGTGTCTCTCTCACAATGGTCATCAGTGGACGGCAAAGCGTTGACATTAACCAGTCGCCCTCCTCCAGATGATCGCGGGGGGCATATTTCTCCCCTGGTCTCGGTAGGTATCGATTGCGGGAATTTGAGGTTGAGAGTTTCTCACGCAGGTTATCGCGATTAAACACAGCCATGTCGACGACCTGCAGACCCTCTAAATCAGTGACACGCAGGTGCCGGCCTTGCCTCACTTCTACGGCCAATCCACTTCCCGGCGCCATCGTTTGTTCAAACATCCTTTTCATCCTGTCCTCCCTAAAGAACCGATCGATTTCGTGAACTGGCGTTTTGAATCTGATGATACCCGACTCGATTCCCCTATCTCAATCCATCCTCTTTTTTGGCCTCTTCCTTTGTGAGACCTCCTATTCTCGCATGAGGACGTCCTGAGTCGGTCACGGCCAGTACCACGACAATTTCATCCGGCTTCGGCGCATCGTGCAGCCTCACCGTCATGGCATCGAAGTGGGATCTCACAAAGGCCGCATCCTTATAGTGAAGGGGAACATCGATTTCCGCACCTGGGCCTCCCATTTTCTTTGCTGACGGGATGATGGCCTTTCCTCCGCCTACGGCGTCGCGAAACGGTTTCCCGAGTTTCGGGTGAAGGATGGCACCGGCATGCTCGAGTTCCCCGTCCATCCCCACGATCGCCGCCTTGCCATAACTCTCGACCTCTTCCATTGGCTGGCCCAGGGCCTCAACAGCCTTCTTTCCCAAGATTGCCCCCAGTTCCTCTCCCACAGCCGTCAAATCATCCAGATTCTCCTGGTACGCGCCCGTAAAGGGGTTCTTGATCACTGCCAAGGCCGCAGCCTTTCGGGTGGGTTTTGAAACCTCTTTCCCCCCCTCGATAAGGGTCTCTTCGACAAAAGTCGCAAACTTTCGGATTTCCATGTGACTTACCTCCTGGTTAATTCATGGACCGATCCGTTTTCAAAAACGATCGAATGCAAGGGAAAACACACCGGTGACCGCAAAACTCCCGCTCGCTTCCTGGGTCAAAACGAGTCGGTTACGTAGAAATCTCTCCCGAGGCATTCAAGATTTGGAGTCCATCCCACCTGCCCTTTGACCGCGACGATGGCGCCTCCAATTAACTCCTTCTCAGTCAGAATACACGCGCTTTTCAGTCCCTGTTGGATGGCCTGTCCAATTTTCTGCTCTCCAATGGCTCCAACCCTCGTGACAACGCGCTGACCCTTGATGTCCGTGTCCGGATAAAGATCTTCCGCTAACCCTGTTTCAATGCTTGGGTCTTCGACCCAAGTCGAATTTCCAACGACCGTTGCTGCAGCATCCGCATAGACCGCTGAAGAACCGATACACACAGCCGCTGACGCCACGCCTTTCGTAAAACTCCTCCCACCGAGTCCACTCGTAGCAATCCCACCGACTCCCGACCGGCCATCGACGACGAGACCGTACGTAACGTCCGGCCTTCTGACGTCCATCCGAATGCCCACTTTGACCGTTTCATCCCGATGAAGCCGCAGCGCAATGTCTCCCCCATTGTTGACAATAATACGCGTTCCACCGCATGCCTCCAAAAAGCCGGCGACCTGATCCGAGACCGCACCGGCAACTGCAACAAGCGGAGTCACATCGGGGTCCTCTGTCCTTTGAGCTGCCAGAACCATTTGCTGGACGATGAGCGGTAATCCATTCAGATTCTTGATTTTGGTCCAGCTGAGTTTGATGATGTTGAGCCACCCGGCCAGTTCCTCGAGGACTTCAAGGGCTTTCTCCGCTCCCCGCCGGGCCAGTTCCGACGACGGTGTTCCATTCATGGAGACGCCGATCATCATGTGAAGAGGTCCCTGACTGACCAAGACAGATCCGTTCCGAAGTACTTCCATAGGCCCCTGTCAATCCCTTTCTTCGATTTCTATGAGAATCTCGTGCATCGGTCTCATCGCGTCCCTGTGTCCCCCGATTTCCAGGTAATCCTCTGTCCGCATCGTATACTCGATTGGAACGACGGGGGCCGGTGTCGGCACCCAAGTAAAAGCGCGGACCTTGACCTTTTCGACATCTACAAGGAAGTTGATTCCACCTCCGGGAAGGATGAAAACCGGTGCTCCTCCCACAGTGAGTTTTGCTTTGTTACTATGGATGGCTTCATTTAACCTGACCGGATATCTTGTCACTCCGGCCCGGGCACTCCCACCCGTCCCTCCGACGAAAACCGCGGAAACCCGGGAGGGCTGGCAAGATTCAGAGATGACATTCACCGCCTTCCTCGCCTTTTCCGAGAGGTTGATGGGCTCAAATCTCCCGCGCTCATTCAACCGAAACATGGCGGAGCGCTCTCCCGTAGTTTCCGTGATGAGCAGTGTCATTCCTCGCCTTGCGACGTCATGATCCACCCCTTCGATAATATCCAGTGGATTCTCAATCGGGGTTCCCCCCCACCCCTTGCCGTGCTCACCAAAGTATCGTCCCGGTGTGCTCTTTCGAGCTTTAAGGTGAACGCCGCTGTATCGAGCGCCGATGAATTTGCCTGCTGTATGCTCCGTGAAAAGTCCGATCAGATGAGAGTCCAAAACAACCACTTCATCGGCGGCTTCCAAAAAGTATGGCGCGAAAAGACCCATTGAGGCTGATCCACACCCCACCCGCATCAGGTGTGTGGTCTCTCCATCAATGAGAGGGCTTCCGCCCACCTGAAGATCCAGTTCCGCACCGTCTTTCACACTCAGGGAAAAAGGCTCTCGGTTGGCAATATCCGCAATGAGCCGTGCCACGATCATCCCGTCTTTCCCAGTGAGTAGGTTGACCCCTCCCAGAGATAGCATCTTTGATCCATATTCTTCGCTGGTGACGTGACCCACTTTCTTTTTGCGCAAGAGGACACGGGAGATCCCTCTTGCCCGATATTTCTGTCCGTGTCGATTTTCACTTTGATACCGCTGTAACTCAACGGTGCCTCCGTCACGACGGTAACCACATCGACACCTTCAACCTTTGCCCTCACGATATGGGGCGCTGGCTTATAATCGGGATAGGTGGTCCCGGCTCCGATTCCTGTGATCAGCGGCTTTCGGATGGCTGCCTCATGATCCGGTCCGATTCCCTCCTCGACGTCCTCAAACCGATGTAAGGGAATACTGCGAACCAATATCCCATCCTTGTTGATAAACCGCTGGCAACCACCCGTTTTCCCGGGTTTGATCTGACAAAAAATGGGGCACGCCGCGCATGGAACGGCGTTTTCTATGGGCGTTTCTTCCCTTTGAAGCGCACCTTTGGGGCATACCTTTTGGCAGGCACCGCATTCGACGCAGTCCTCTCCAATCAAAGCTTTCTTCTCAACGAGACCAATCGTCTCCAGAGGGCACACCTCAGTACATGAACCACAACCCGTGCATTTTTCAAGATCGACCCGCATTTTATTCAAGATCTCCTCTTACAGTTTCTCTTCACCGCCCTGGTTTGCCTGTGGCCCCAGGGCATTGGACACCCAAATCATCCCTCTTTCCACATTCTGGTCGGAGGCGGGGTATTCCGGCTCTTCTTGACCAAAACGACCCCATCGACCATCACCAAGCCGACACCTGGGATATCTCCTGTCTCCAAACAAGAGAGCGCATCTTTACCTGCGGAGCCCATCGCCGCGTCCATGATGACAAGATCGGCGTCCATTCCTTCTCGGATCATTCCGGTATTTAACTTATGGACCTTAGCCGTATTGCCAGTCGCCATCGCAAGGGCCCTCTCCCCTGGAATATCTGAGAAAGACGATATGAAACTCACCACCCGCAATATCCCCAGCGGGACCACGCCTGTACCAGATGGAGCATCATTTCCGATGATTACCCGATCCAAGGCATTGGCCTTTTTGGCGATTTCCATCACTTCGGCCGCCCGCTTCATGTTTCCACAGTGTACAATCTCGAGGATGTAGGAAGTCTCCTCAACCAGCCTCTTGGCTTCCTCAAGGGATAGCGCTGTCGGTCCCCCGTTGATATGGGTAACAATGTGAGGATCGGTCGCCACGATCTGGTCTGCCGTCACGACACTGCTTCCAGGAATCGAGGTTCCCCCACTGTGCATCATGACGACCATCCCGTATTTCTTGGCCCATTCCACCATCGGGGCCGCATCCTCAGGCCGTTTCACGGCTCCTAACCCGATCTCCCCGACGATTCGAACCCCCTCTCCAGCTAACTCCTTGAAATCCTTCTCCTGAAGGCCAGGTTCCAGAATGAGGGCACCTCCATGAACCTTGACCCCGCCAGGTCTCGCATTGGCGAAAGATTTTGCCGCCAGTATTGCCAGCGCTTTTGTCCCGACTACATCCTTGGGCCTCCCGGGAAGGTGCACCTCTCCAGCAGAAATCACCGTTGTCACGGCTCCATGAAGTGAACTCTCGATGAAACCGAGCATCTTCTGCCTCGGCGTGTAGTCACCCAGAACCACGTGGCAGTGGGAATCAATCAGGCCAGGGGTCACCGTCATTCCCTGGGCATCAACAACCAGATCAGCCCCCGAAGTGTCCAGAGCGTCCTCTTTCCCGATTTGTGCGAATTTCCCATCTCTGACAACGAGGGTGTCCGCTTCTACCAGTGGTTGATCGATATCCCCAGACACAAGGGTTCCGATGTTTCTAATCACGGTCACGGCCATCTCTTTCCCCCTCCTTTCTAGACCTTGGCCCCTGAAGACTTCCGGTGAGCGGCGTTCCGAACCCTCTCCAATGCAGCCGGAAGTTCATATATTCTCGTGCCGATCGCATTCGCGATGGCGTTCAAAACCGCGGGCGCTGTGGGAATCAGCGCCGGTTCTCCGATCCCCTTCGCCCCAAACGGACCTGTGGGTTCCTGATCCTCCACGATGATTGACTCAATCTCAGGAACGTCCTTGATTGTAGGGATAAAGTAGTTGAGAAAAGAGTTCGTTTCTCCCGGGACGAACACCTCGGTCAGCGCCAGGCCCAGTCCCATGGCCACCCCACTGTTGATCTGTCCGATCACATTTGTGGGATGAATCGCCTTGCCCACATCATGGACCGCCAAGATCCGCACGACATCGACTTGCCCCGTTTCCTCATCGACCACAACCTCGGCAAGGTGAGAGGCGAACGCATACGTCGCATAAGGGCTCCCCTGGCCAGTTTCCGGATCGAGCTTGCTCGTCTCAGGGTCAAAGAAACCCTCCCCTCGCAAGCTCCGCCCCTCCGGATAGACACGGCCCGCGACATCGGCCAGGGAGATTGAAATCCCAGGGAAATCTCGAGAGACAACACGTCCTTCCGCCAGGAATGGTTCACCATCCCCGAGATCGAGGAGCTCCTGGGCCTCTTTGAAGAGGACCTCCTTCAGACTCATGCACGCCGTTCTGATCGCATTTCCCGAAATATAGGTTTGTCGACTTGCCGAAGTCGCTCCGGCGTTTGTGCTAAGTGCGGTGTCTCCCCGCACCAGGCGAATCTCCTCTGGCTTCACGCCCAATTCTTCAGCAGCCACCTGAACGAGAACAGTATCCGAACCCTGACCGATGTCAGCCGTACCTGTGAAGAGTACAATATTGCCTCGCTCGTCGATCTCGATCTGGGCCGTAGAGGGGTTAGCGATCCCGGTATTCCCAATGCCGTACCACATCGAGGCAACACCAACCCCCCTGGCGACCCGCCGTTCCTGGCCACGGCGAGTGGGGGCATCCTCTCTGTCTCTATGATGATCTCGCCGTTCCCGCAGTCGCTCGAGGGTCTCGCCAATACCCACACTTGCATAAAGAATCTGACCCGTACCCGTTGAAGACCCCTCCCTCAGAACATTCATCAACCGGAAATCGATGGGATCCATTCCGAGTCTCTCAGCCATAATATCCATCTGCGATTCGTGGGCGAAGGCAAGTTGGGGGACTCCAAATCCCCTCATCGCACCGGCCCAGCTATTGTTCGTGTAAACCATTATACTCTCTGCCTTGAAATTCGGTACCTCGTAGGGACCCGTGGCATGGACGGCCGCCCGGGTGGCAACCGTGGCTCCGTAGGATGCATAGGCCCCTGTATCGCCCAAAATTCGCACTTCGATGGCTTTCAATTTTCCATCTTTCGTGGCGGCTGTCCTGTAGTGAATTTTCAAAGGATGTCGTTTCGAGGTTGCCATGAAGACCTCTTCCCGGGTGTACACCAATTTGGCCGGTCTCTGGAGGTGAAGTGCCGCCAATCCCAGGTAACACTGGACAGAGACGTCCAGCTTACTCCCAAATCCTCCCCCAGTGGCAGACTGAATCACCCGGACGCGATTCAGGTCCAGGCCGAGGACAGCCGCCACCTCAGTCTGGTCGTAGTGAGGGTTCTGAGTGGAAACGTGAAGGACGATCTTTCCCTGATCGTCGACATACCCAAAACCGGCATCTGGCTCCAGGTACGCCTGCTCCACCCTCGAAGTCGTGTAGGTCTGATCCACGATCACATCGGCTTCTTGAAAGCCTTTTTCGACGTCCCCCTTCGTGATGAGCNNGCAAAGCCTCTTCCGCTTGTCCCTCTGACTCAGCGACGACCAGGGCAATTGGGTCGCCGACAAAGCGAACCCTGTCCTCCGCCAGAACAGGCTGGTCTTTTGTGATGGCTCCGACCAGATTCCTCCCAGGGATATCCCTCGCCGTGAGAATCCGGACGACTCCCCGTCGCTTTGAGGCCTGGCTAAGGTCGATGGCCTTGATACGAGCATGGTGCTTCGGGCTTCTGAAGATCTTGAGGTGGAGAAGTCGATCTTCAAGAAAGTCATCAGAGAACTTCGCCTCCCCCAACACACGTTCCAGAGCACCCACTCGCCTGATGCTCTTTCCTACGATCTTCAGCTCGCCATCCTTGAGATTCCTTTTCATAGACCTCTCATTTTGCCAGAACCTCTTCGATGGCTCGACGGACCAGCACACTCACAACCGCCTTTTTGTACTCTGTGGATTTCCGAATTCCGCTCATCTTTACCATTGTCTCTCCGACCATCGAACAGGCTTTCTCTATGGTTGGGCCAGAGGGGACACCTCCCGTAAGGAATTTTTCTGCCTTTGACATCCGGCATGGCCTCGGCGTCACCGCGCCGACTGAAATCCGGATCTCCTGAATCGGCCCCCCATCTCCCTTTTGTCGCAAAAGGACCCCTCCATTGATGCGGGCCGTAGCCATTGCCTTGCGTCGGGTTAACCGGAAAAAACAATGACGCCCGCTCTCAGGGATTTTCTCAATAACGATGTGAGACAACAATTCATGGGATTTGAGATTGGTTCGATAGGGTCCGTCATAGATTTCGGGAAGTGAAACCTGTCGCTGGCCTTCCCTGGAGACGATCTTCAACCGGCCGTTCAGCACCATCAGAGCCGGCACCGTATCAGCCGCGGGAGAACCATTGACGACGTTTCCTCCGATTGTTCCAAGATTCCGGATTTGGCGGGAAGCCACCCACCCAGAGGCCTCTGATAGGATTCCGCCATATTTCCTGAGGGTTTCTGATTCGGTAATCTGTGTATGGGTGCAGGCGGCGCCGATCAGTATCTCATCCCCAACGTCTCTTATCTCCCGAAGCTCTTCAAGCGTCGAAATATCCAGCAGAAAGCGGGGCTTCACTTCTCCTCGGCGAAGACTCAGAACGAGGTCCGTCCCTCCTGCAATGATCTTCGTGTCTGAGCCATGGGTCTCAAGGAAGCCACAAGCCTCCGAAAGGTCTGAGGGGAGGATGTATTCGAACTCAGGAAGCATTTCGGATTGACTCCCGCACGGCAGCCTCGATGGCTTCGATGATCTGCAAATACCCCGTACAGCGGCAGAGATTTCCCGCCAGAGCCTCCTTGATCTCCTCTCTCGAGGGATTTGGCTCACGATCAAGGAGCGCCTTCGCTGCCATTAACACACCCGGGGTACAAAACCCACACTGAACAGCACCATGGTCGATAAAAGCACTTTGCAAGGGATGCAACTTCTCCCGGTTCCCCAATCCTTCGACGGTCAGGATTTCTTTTCCCTGGGCTTTCGGAGCCATGACGAGACAAGAATTAACGGGTTCTCCATCCATCAGCACCGTACACGCTCCGCATTCGCCGATTCCGCACCCCTGTTTGGTCCCGGTCAGCTTCAGGTCATATCGGATCATTTGAAGCAGCGTCTGGTTGGATCGAACCTCGACATGCTTCTCGATGCCGTTGACTCGGAGATGAATTCGGGTTTTCCGGCTTTTATCAGATCCTCTCAATATCTCCCTCTACGAACATGTCCTCGAGACCCCAGATACCCGGACCGTTCAGCGCTGCCCTCCCTTGCGCGGAGTTCAGCCACAGGCTCGATACACTCCTTTGTCAAGTCGGTGCGATGAGGAACCCCTTCAGTCACGGGACACGGCGGGGTTTTCGTGGACAGGTCAGGACACACGTCATGACAGACCCAAACGACACCTGCCAGACGATCCTGTGGACTCCGAATAGCTAACCCCTGAAACGCCCCCGACAATCAAAGCGAAAGCGGTGAGCCTGTGGGTGGGCAATGAATCCCTCTGGCGGCCATCATCGCGGCTTGTCAGTTTCCCTTTTTCGACCCTCAGAAACTCGCTATTTCTTGAAGATCCAAGCGCTTGAAGATCTTTACCCCTTTTTCCTCCATCTCCTTCAANNAATTCCATAAACAACGACCCTGTCAATACCATTTCTCTTGAGGATCTTGTCCATTTCTGTCTTGTCGCCTCCATCGTCCTGGAATCCGGAATAGCTGTCGTACCTCGGGTCCTTCCCCTTTTTGACGATGGCCAGAAATAGATTGTTGTCCACAAGGACCCTCGCCTTCTCTGTCCCCTGCACGCAATGAGGAGGCCAGAGAACCTGGGTTCTCCCTTCGATCTCGATCGCCTCAAAAGGCTTTTTCCCCGCATGGTTTGTAAAGAAGGATACGTGGTCTGCAGGGTGCCAGTCCTGGGTGCCAAAGATCGGATACCCCTTGCTGCTGAGCGTCCTCGTTGCCTGCTCGACCCGTCCAACAAAGGCCTGGTCCGTTCCCGCGACAGCCAAAGACCCTTCCTTCCATGTGGTGAAATCCCCCTGGACATCCACGACGATGACCCCTATCTTCCCCCCGGCACTGACCGGTGTTGTCAGGGATGCAAGAAATACCCCGACCGAAACTACAGCCAACATACTCAGAATGATGTGCTTCATGGCGATCCTCCTCCGTCTTTTTTGTGTCGGTTCTCCCTGTCATTTCCTCAGAACGTCCGCGCTTCATCCTCTTTTCTGTCCTGAGGCGATCGATCCCATTGGGCTCGCCTGTGAGGAATTGGAATTCCCGATCACTGGACAAAAAAGCGCAGCCTGTCTCCAATAGGCCAGGTTGCCCTTCTCTTGGCTTTCACCCCCTTTCTCATGATGATTTTGGGAAGCCTCCTCGACTTCAGATAGATCTTTACACCCAACGGGCGGTAATTGTCTTTTCGTCCATAAACAGCCTCATGGAGGCCATTCGTGACTTGGCCCTTCCGACGAAGGACCCCCTCCTGGATCCCAAAGGGAAAAAAGCATAGGGTTGAGCAACACCGACATTCACCCCCACGTTGCCGACATTCACCTCCCGGATGAACTTGCGCGCGTTTTTACCGCTTGACGTCATGATGCATGCCGAGTGTCCGAGGTTCGTCTTGGTATTGATCCAGTCTATCGCCTCATCGAGACTCCTGCCCCTGATCAGGGCTGCGACTGGACCAAATGCCTCCTCTTTTGCCATGGACATATCGACATTGACATCCTCAAGGATCGTGGGAGCGAGAAAATAGCCATTCGAATATCCGTCAACCTTGACCATCCTGCCATCGAGAACCATCGTTGCCCCTTCTGCCAGAGACTGGTCAATCCACTCGAGGACCTTATCTTTACCGGCCTGAGTGGTCATGGGTCCGAGTTCAGTCTTTTCATCGAGTCCATAGCCGAGCTTCATGTTCGCGGCTGCTTCCTTAAATTTGGTTTTCACCTCATCAAATCTGTCCCCGATGATGACGACGTTATCAACGCCCAGACAGCGCTGCCCTGACATACCGAAGCACCCTCTCAGGAGCCATTGAATCCCCGTGTCCAGGTCAGCGTCCGGCATAATGACAACGTGGTTCTTTCCATTGCCATTGATAGACGACGCCTTCCCAAGTCTTCCACAGAGTTCGAAAAGCTCCCAGCCCGCTTTATTCGATCCGATAAATCCAACTCCCTGTATCTCCGGTTGCATTAATATCTCTTTGTTGATATTTCTCCCTCCATGGACCAGGTTTATGACACCAGAGGGAAAACCCACCTCCTGGGCTACGCGACAGATATAATCTGCCGCCACAGGATCCTGTCGGCTAGGGCTCACGACAACTGTGCATCCGGCAGCGAGGGCATACGGCACAAAAGAGGACCAGGCGTGCATGGGGATGTTCCCTGGGGTAACGATAAGAAAAGCACCTAGGGGTTCCCAAACGAGGTACTGATCAATACCAGTCGCCAGCTGATCGATGTATTCGTTCCGATCGGGTAAACCATACAGCGCGGAGCATGCCGATTCGATGTTTTCAATAACCCTCCTCAAAGAACCCCGCGATTCCTCTATCGTTCGTCCGTGATCTTGCGTGAGGACCCGGCAGAGCTCATCAAAATGCTCCTCAAATCTTGCCCGCATGTCGAAAAGTAAACGCCCTCGATCGCGCAGGGGGAAATCCTTCCATTCCCTGAAGGCCCTGTGAGCTGATTCAACAGCAGCACGTGCCTCGTCTCTGGTCGCCGAGGGGAATTCGGAAATCACCTCACCCGTGGCCGGATTCGCGTCTTCGTTTATCACGGTGGATTTTGATTCCATCCACTGTCCGTCGATATGGAGTTTTAGCCTTCCATAATGTTTTTTCACCTCTGGAAATATCGCCATGTTGTCCTCCTCAAGGTCAATAAGGCCCAGCACCCATTGATATCATTCTCCTTTTCTCATGGCACCTCGTCTATCACCGAGGAATGTTTTCCGAATCTTAATCATGTACTGGTAGCCACCTTCATAGCTACGGGTCTTTTCTCGACACCGGGCTTTACTTCCTCCTGATCCAGGAAGAGCTTTTGAAGAACCTCCAATCCTCTGAGAATGTGCGCTCGATTAAGCCTTTCGGCCGTTTGCTCATCCTTGTTTTTGATAGCCTGCAAAAGCTCCCTGTGATATCGGCAGGAGGACAACAAGTGTCGCCTATCCGCCAAAGATTTGTAGCTGAACCTCCTCACTTGGTTTTGCAGACCGGAGGCGATTTTCTTCAGTCTTTCATGTCCGGCAATTTCAATCGTCATATTATGGAACCTCTCGTTGAGGGTTTGATATTTGATGAGATCGGGCGGCTCTTTTCGCACGCACGCTTCCATTTTCTGGACCTCTTTCTCCAGTCTCTTGATCCCTCTGTCAGAGATCTTCTCGATGGCCAATCGGGCCGCCAGACCGTAAAGAGCCATCTTAAGGGTGTAAATCTCCCATATATCCTTCGCAGCGATCTCTGAAACGAATACCCCTCGGTTGGGCTTTCGGATGATGAGCCCCTCAGTCTCGAGAATCTTGAAGGCCTCTCGAATCGGCGGGCGACTGAAACCCAGATGGGAGGCGACGAGCTCCTCTTTGATCTGCTGGCCTGGAAGGAAATCACCCCGAATGATGCCATCCTCAATGTATTGCTTGGCATAGTCCACAAGGGATTTGATCTTCATCGCCAAAACCTTCTTGTTTTAGGGACGGCATATTGTATACAATAGACAAATTTTGGGTGTCAAGGAAAAAAGAGGCGCTCCTCGAGCACTCTTGGTCGGGCTGTCAACAGATGACACCATTGGACCTGGCGGTGTAACCTGGATTGAGACTTGGGATAAGCGCTTGGGGCTAGTATTCGATCAACAGAGGACTGGATCTCAATAAAATCCTCGTCATTACAACGAATTCGACAAGAAGTCATTGACATTAACAAAGGGATTTGCATAATTAGGAGATGATATCTTAATCTGTCAAGGGAGGGAGGTGAATTTCGAAATCAGAGCGAGGACGAATCTATTGAGGGAAAGGGGGTTATCATGAAGAAGGCAATGAGGAAGAGGTTGTTATTCACGATCTCTGTCATGATTATCGTTTGTCTATCCTGGGCCGGATTCAATTCGCCTGCAGTTGCAGCCGAGAAATTCCGAATAGGCTTTGCCGTGGCGCTGACCGGGATCTTTGGCAAGGCGGGGGCTATGGTTAAGGATGCCTATCAACTCTGGGCCGACAAAGTGAACGAAGAGGGGGGAATCCTGGTCAAGGGTAAAAGATATCCCGTCGAGTTAATCTTTTACGATGATCAGAGCACACCTGCCACAAGTGCGAAACTCGTCGAGAAACTGATCACCGACGACAAGGTGGATCTCCTTTTAGGCGGATACGGGAGCAGCCAGGTCTTTGCCGCCAGTGCGGTCTCGGAGAAATACAAATATCCGATGATCAGTGGGGGGGCGTCGTCGAACAAACTCTTTGAGCGGGGATTCAAATACTACTTTGCAACACTCGGGAAAGCGACGGAAGAGGTCAAAGGGTGTGTCGATATTGTCCAAACAATGGATCCCAAACCCAAGACCGCCGCGATCGTCGGGGCCGACATTCTGTTCACATCTCTTGCCGCGGAGGGTTATAAGAAATACGCCCCTCCGAATGGCTTAGAGGTGGTTCACTTTGAACTGTTTCCCTTGAGTCTGGCCGACTATAACTCGATGTTAATCAAAGTCAAGGCCAAAAACCCGGATGTTCTGCTGGTGGGATCTCACCTTATGGTGGCCATTAAGACCATGAAGGCGCTCAAAGAGATTGACTTCTCACCGAAACTGGTCGCTTTCAGCTACGGACCCACGGTACCTGATTTTGTCAAGCAGCTCGGTAATGATGCCGAGTACGCCGTGGCCGCTTCCGAGTGGACCCCCAATTTGCCTTACAAAGGGCCTATCTTTGGCACAGCCAAGGAGTTCAACGACCTCTACATCAAGACTTACAAACGGGCTCCTGATTACGTCGAGGCAGCTGCGGCCGGGGGCGCTGTTGTGCAACAATTGGCCATTCAGAACTTAGGCATCGCCCCTCCCGTTAGCGAGAAGGACCGGGTCGCCCTTATGGAGGAACTCCACCGAATCGATGCCGACACGTTCTATGGACACATCAAGTTCGGTGCAGACGGCGCAAACGTGGCCCATCCGCCAGTAGCCATTCAGATCCAAGACGGGAAACGTGTTAACGTATTTCCCACTGAGGCGGCTGAGGCGAAGCCCAGGCTTCCTTTTAAACCCTGGAAGGAAAGATAGGTCCACCTAGATCGATAGATAGAAGTCAAATTAACAGGCTGTTGTCCAAATCTCTTCGACCGGCACCCGGAAGGCCCTCGTCGAGAGGTCTTCGGGTGTTTTGCCAAATCGTCACCATGCAATTGGGATGTGGCAAATGATTTTGGACAACAGCCTGTCATTTGAAGACCCTGAAGGAGACGAGGCAGATGGCCGCAATCATCGGTCAGGCCCTTGTCAACGGAATCCTGCTGGGGGGCATCTACGCCGTGTATTCTGCAGGCTTCTCTTTGATTTTTGGCGTCATGGGGGTGGTGAACCTCGCCCACGGAGAACTCGTTATGGTGGGGGCCTTTATCACCTATTGGATCTTCTTCCTTCTGAAATTCGATCCTTTCCTTACAATCCCCGTCTCAATGGCTGCCCTATTTATCCTCGGGTACCTCTTGCAGAGATTTATCATCAACCGGGTCATCGAAGAGCCTCCGATTATGTCCTATCTGGCCACTTTCGGCATTCACCTGCTCATGGCAAACATCGCCCTACTCTGGTGGACAGCCGACTTCAGGACGGTCACGACAAGCTACTCAGGAGTCAATTTTAGCGTCGGCGCTATCATTATTCCCTACGCTCGGCTCGCAACCTTTGGTATCGCCCTCGTGGTGGTCGCCTTACTCTACTACATACTCAACAAGACGGATATCGGTCGTGCCATCCAGGCCACGGCCCAAGACAAGCAGATGGCGCGTCTTATGGGAGTCAACGTGGGCCGTGTCTATGCAATCACTTTTGGCCTGGGAGCGGGTATTACGGGACTTTCAGGTTCCTTGGTTTCCACTTATTTCGTGATCTTTCCTTTTATGGGATTGGAATATACA
>JABAOH010119022.1_pt1 | contig 14821 bp, 12 predicted proteins | sample 7062181 | NCBI WGS metagenome assembly JABAOH01 (sample SAMN14538630, study PRJNA623070) | marine sediment metagenome | biome: marine biome [ENVO:00000428]; feature: marine pelagic biome [ENVO:01000023]; material: deep marine sediment [ENVO:00002113]; isolation source: pool of 5 deep marine... | reverse complement strand
CAAAATACGAATTTTCAAAATTCAAAACAAAAGCAGCATGGTACGATACCCTAGAGTTTTTTTTGTTTTGTTCATTTGTATTTTGTTCATTCGAATTTGTTTCGAATTTCGATATTCGAATTTCGAATTTATTATTCTTTATAGCCCTTCGGGCGGTTGGTTTAACGTTATTTGATGGTTGACGTAACACTGGATTTGCTTGCAACGTTAGAACCGGGGGTTGGATTCAATTGTGCTGCCTAAAGGAGAGGAAAGGGGGGAAGATGGAAAGGCGCGCAGCCCGGACAAGCCGGGAAATTCCAAATCCCAAATCCCAAATTACAAACAAAAGAGGTGGCCTATGGACATAATTTTGACGCCTTCGGCGAGAATTGCATAAAAATTTGTAGGTAGAACAAGTTTTAGCTATACCTTATTGGGGCTTGAGAAATTATATTTCGTCTCCCCCAATCCATTGGAAAAGCTAAAAAAAAGCTTTTCCACATTCACACAAAACCTTTTTTTCGCTGAAAAGAGTACGAAAAAAAATTTTTGCGGGCAAGCCCGCGTGGTGACGTTGACTGATTGAGTGAGCCGAAATCCTCCCCAGTTAAGCCCCAAAAAGGAAAAAATATTTTGGGGACCAAAATATTCCTACAACTTAAAGGCCTGGAGAACCACTCATAGTAAAGATTTTACCTGGATCGGGTCATTTGATTACCCACAAATTCTTTTGAGGAGGCGAAAATTTAATCAAGGGGAGATTATCAAGATTTTTTTTGCCTGTAAGCAAAAATTCTCGCGATTTTTTTTGCTTATACGCAAAAATTTTAGACAGTTATTTTTTGCCCAGGATTCACCTCTAAAAGCCATCGGCGAAGTGGCAGTCAAAGATGAGGAAAGTAAAAAAGCGACAGGCCACTTCGTGCCCCTTCGTGTCCTTCGTGGCTATAATCTATGCCTCCGGCGGCCAGGGGGTTCTTTTGAAAAACCCCACTGCGTGGGGGAACATTTGCAGTGCAAAGACGGCGTACAGCGCTTCAAACGACATATCGTCTCCATGGATATTCCTTAATACCGCACTGTAAGTGCCCCTGGACCCCCACAAAACTTTTCATAAGCCAGAGTAAGATTTAAGTTCCTTCTCAATACTAAACAACTGCCTCAACACTCGCCTCATCGCCTCCTCAATCTGTGCCTTCCTCTTAAACGCACGAGCAGTCTCTATCTGCTCCTCCACCCTGGCNNCAAATCATTCAATACAACAATCTGTTCGTCACAAAGCCTGATCTGCCGCCGGATACGCTGAGACATCCTCCCTGCCTTTTTGCCTTCCTTCAATAACCGCCGCTTCGTGCTTTCCAAAAGAATCAACTCCGTCCTCAGCAGGGATAATTTCTCCACCGAAGAATCCGCCTCCCTGATCTTCTTGACAACCTTTGTATCTACTCTATAATCCACCTTTATCTCTTTCAATTCCTCCAAAAACCACTGCTCCTTCCTTACCCATTTATCCAACTCAATATACAAAGTCATCCGTTCATCAAAATTCCTTTTCCCGTCTTCCAGCAGCACCTTTTTTTGAGCTTCCAATTCCTTTCTCCTATTAAGTAAATAAGCAATGATTTCACCTTTTGCTGTTTTGTCCCTGTGCTTTAAACGGCTCAACACCTCCCCGGCTTCTTTTACAGTCATGCCCGCCAATATTTCCGGCCGATAAAGCATCTCCACCATTCGTGCCGCCATTTCACCAAAAACCGCATCCGAAAAAACACCGGTCTGACCTGAATATGCCCGTACCGGGAAAGGAAATAAATTGCTTTCATAATAAGGTGAATGACCAGGAAAACCAATGGCATGAAATAATTCATGTACCAGCGAATTATACCGAACCATGGGATCCAATACATTCTCAATATAAACCTTTACCAGCCGGTTCTCCTTCCTGAATTCATTCTCCCGGGCAGTAAAATGAATTTGCCTGGTTTTATTGATCAGCTTTCCCAAACCTGCTTTAAACGTTTGTACCTGTACTTTCGTATTGTTAATGGTTAAGCGAACCATGAGGTTATCATCCAAAATAGTGGTCTCTCCAAGATATTTCGGGATTATAGGGGTATTGTCAGGCAACGCTAACTCAATGATAATGTTAGCTGCTTCCAAGCCGGGGTTATAAAGAAATTTCTTTCTACCGATAACCTGGTTAATCCGTTCAAAAAACCGTTTGATCACTTTAGTATCCAAAACAGTGACGTTGCCTTTGGACGTTACCGTGACTCTATCTTCAAACCATTTTCTTATTTCGTGATTTTCCATCGGCTCTGTCTGCTCCACAATCACCGGGTTGGCTTTAACAACGTAGTGACCGTCAGTTGCGATTCTGTACGTACTTTCGGACCGGATATAATCGGGAATACACGCACATAAAAAACTCTCAACCTCTCTGCGCGTATATTCATCCGGTTTATCAACTTTAGGCGGGGAGAGGGTATAGGTGTATTCTTTTCCTTCTGTCTTAACTTCGATTTTTTCACGTTTCACGCCTACCAGGCCCAATGATGTTTCCGAATCATAATTACCTGGCAGTTCGACTCCTGTTTCTAGGGGCCGCATATCACGTGGCCCGCAACATCCGGTTAAATGAATAATAATTGGAATCAAAATGAAAATGATACCTTTAAATTTGTTCTTCATCAATTTTTTCTCCTTACGTTTAAAATGGAAGCGGCTGATTTTTGTCCAATATGTCCAATATAATGTTCATGGTGTTATTTACCTGGTCTTTGGGAACCGTGCAAGCCCCTGCACCCCGGTGCCCGCCGCCCCCAAACCGGGAGCAAAGCAGCCCGGCATTTACATGGCACTTCCGGTTAAAAATACTATGCCCAATACTGATTCTAACTTTTTCTCTGTCGTTATTGTCAACCCGTACCCTGACATTCACCACTGTTTCGAGAAAGAGTGAAAAAACCTGGAAACGATTGCCTTCAGGGTTTTTATCTAAAACCCGAAAGTCAGTGACGGTAACATGGTTATAGATAGTGGTATGTTTTTTCAAAAGTTCATTATAGGTCTTGTTGGCTTCAACGATTTTGTTTATACGGATTTTCACCTGCGGGTCTTCCAGGACATCTTCTATTTCATAGGATTTCAGTAAATCCACCAGCCGGTTCCAATAGGGTTCGTCCGCCCGGTTATGACTGGAAATAGTAGTGGAAATCGCTGTGAAAGGATATTTTTCCGGATAAAGCACTTCATCCCACGAAAGGTCTGCCGAATCGATTTTGTCTGTTGCCTCGATTAACCGGGTATAGTCTCGTTTAAATCGGTTCTTATTTTTATAATAGTCGAAAACTACCCTCGCTGCTGAAGGAGTAAGATTAAACACGCCGTTAAAAGATTCATCGATTTGGTTTGACACGTGATGGTCAAACCACAGGGTACAATTTTCATGATAGGATAAATTGGCGATAATATCTCCCGGTTGAACATCCACCAGGCGGTGCTGCATGTCATTGGGTTCCACCCACAGGACCGGTTCTGTGATTTCTGCACCCAATACGTCATTCAGCAGAACAGCACACACGATACCATCAAAATCGGGCCGCGTCACAATCCTCATTTTATTTCCTCCTTGTTCATTCCTCAAGAAGGGGCATTACCAGGACGTTTCTAAACATATCCCTTCACAACCGATTCTACATTGCCTTTTGAGCTTTTCGGAAATATTAACATGAGAGTATATCAATACTCTTCGAGAAAATCAATAGATTGGACGCAAAGTGAATATTTTGTTAAAATAACCCTGGCTTAATCTTACACAACCATGAATCAACGAAGACAAAAACCAAAGAGGTGAATGAACATGAATACGAAAAACAGTTCAATGGAAAAAATAATGGTCAGGGACAATCTATATCAGTATTTTTTTACCGGGGACAAAGACCCGTCGATAAACAGTATTTTTGCCTGTATTAACCGCAGTGAAAGCCCGGCTAAGGCGCTGTTAATCGATACCGCTTTTCCGGAATATGCCCAGATGGTAAAAAAAGACCTGGAAGAAAATGGCATTCAGCCGGAAATAGTCGTTCTTTCGCATTATCACCCGGATCATACGGCTGGGTGTACGGTTTTCCCGGGATGCCCCATTTATGCCAGTGAGTTCTACGAAGATAACCTGGAAAACTGTAAACGATGGCAACCCAATTTCACATTCCTTCCGGCCACACATGTTATTAAAGATGGTGACACGCTCTCATTTGGCACTTTTCATATCAGATTCATCCATGCCCCAGGGCACAGCCGCTGCCATCTCATGTCAGTTATTAACAATGATATTTTACATGTGGGTGATTTACTGATGTTTGAAGCCGATAACAAAACCACCCTTCCCTATATCAGCATGGGAGGAAGCTTTAAACAGCATATCAACAGTTTGGAGCGTATCAAAACCCTGGATTACAATATAATGCTCATTCCCCATGGACATGTCTTCACCGGCAAAGATAAAACCATCGAAGAAATCGACGACCGCATTTATTATTTGAAACGGGTATTGAATTCAAAAGGCACACTGCCCGTGGCTGTTTGCCTGAAAAAAGACATCTCCAACTACGCCCATACCGAATACCATGAAACCAATCTCATCCAATTAATGATAGAAGAGTAAAAAGCCAGGTTAAGGTTTGTGATCGTGCTTGTGGGCATCCTCGTGTTTATGCTCTTTTTTATGCTTTTCGCAGCCCTCTGCATGCTTTACCACTTTCTTTAATTTCATACCGCACTTCGGGCATTTTCCCGGTTTGTCGCTTTTGACATTGCACTGCTTCATGGGGCAGACATAATAAATTTCACAGCATGCTTTGGCATACTTTTCCGGATTCTTCTGGAATTCAGCTTTGCATTTTTCACTGGCAAAATAGAAGGTTTTCCCTTTGTATTCTACCTTGAATTTGGCATCCTTCTCATCGATTTCCTTTTTGCAAACCGCACAGCACATATGTTCGCATTCATGTTTGTCTTTGTGTTCGTGTTTGGCCTTTACTGCTTTTTTCTCCGCTTTCTCTTCTACATCTGCATTAAGCACACCACCAGCGGCAAATGTGAACACCAAACTCACAAAAAAGAACACAAATAGAATTTTAGTTAAAGTTTTCATTTTCATAAGCTCCTCCATTGAACTTGATTGTTAAATGTTATACTGTTCATTTCAAATGTAACCTTTTTTGTTAGGGTTGTATTTTAAATGGTCTTCAATTAAATGTCAAGTGTTTTCAAAACTTGGAAAATATGGTATTCTATTCCCTACAAAATTGTTAGTTGATTTTGAAAAGGGATATTTAAAAATTAACAATTAATAATTGTGAATTGTGAGTTTGATAACTGAAAATGGATACATATTTAGACAGGCTTGAATTGCACGGTTTTAAATCATTCCCGGACAAAACCGTCATTAAACTTCACAGGGGAATAACCGCAGTAGTAGGGCCCAATGGGTGTGGTAAAAGCAATATCGTGGATTCCATACTTTGGGTATTGGGGGAGCAGCGCATCAAAAGCCTCAGGGGTGAGAACACCGAGGACCTCATTTTTAGCGGCAGCTCCTCTAAAAAACCCCTGGGAATGACAGAGGTGGGTGCGTTTTTCACCAACCACACCGAAGAAGTTTACATCGCCCGCCGCTATTTCAGAACAGGCGAAGGGAAATATATCTTGAACGAGCGGTATTGCCGGAATAAGGATATCCAGGATACCTTGTTTAAATTGAGCCTGGGAGGCAGGAATTATTTCATCTTTGAGCAAGGGAGCATCGAGAAACTGGTTTCACTGAAACCCGGGGAGAAACGCATACTGATCGAAGAGGCTGCAGGTATCTCTCAATACCTGCTTCGGAAAAAAGAGACCGCCAATAAGTTGATCATTGCCCAACAAAACCTGGACAATATTCAAATATTGCTTCTGGATAAAGAAAGCCGACTTAGAGATTTAAAAAGGCAGGTCAATTTTGTGCAGCGTTACCGGCAGGTCAAAAATGAAAAAGTCAATCACTTGAGGACCCTTTTAGCAAGGAAAAAATCGTTGTTCCTGGAGGATTTTGAAACCGAAAAAACAGAGATCGAAAATTTAATCAATCACGAAACCGTTGCTGTCAAAGATATTACTGCCCTGGAAAAAGACCTGTTGGGACTGGAAGAAAAACGGTGGCTGGTAGATAAAGATTTAAAGCAAAACCAGCAGCAAATATTTGATTATAATAAAAAAATACTTTCCAGCAAAGGTGAAATCGATCAATCCCGGCAGGGTCGAAGTTTTAAGAATCAGAAAGTCGCTGATTTAAAGCAGGGGATTGAAACAAATAAAAAAGAGATTGTCAACATCGAAAAGCAAATGCAAACCACCGAGAGCAAGGTAAGAGAGCTCCAGGTAAAATTAAATGAAGAAACCAGCGAATACGAAGGCCTGGAGTACAGACTGGAGGAGCTCAATGACCGGTTGGAAAATGCCCATAAAGATAACGCCGGATTAAAAACAGATATTTTTAATGTCCAGGCAGAAATGTCTCAGGTCAACAATAAGATTAAAGAGATCGACAAGCGGATGATGCGCATTGAAAACGAGGTGGCCGGCAAAAAGAATTTTGTCACCCAATTGCAAGAACAGGTCAGTTCCAATGAAATTAAAGAAACAGGAACCGCCATCGCTGATTTAAGCCGGCAGTATACGGAAAAGGAAACTCGTTTTAAGGAAATTGAAACCCAATATGAGGAAAATAAACAAAGAATAGACCGGTTGAATACCGATCTAAAAAATTACAGCAATGAGATCAGGAATCTTGAGAACCAGAAGTCAAAATACCTGGAAATCAAGAAAAAAATAGTGGGGGAAGCAGTCAAAGCACCCGGGGTCAAGCACGTTGGTTATTTGCAGGACCTGATCCAAGCCGATAAAAAACATCACAAACTCCTGGAAAATTTCTATTATGAGGAGATGGATGCCATCCTGCTGGAGCAGAATGATGATTTTTTCAAAACCAATTTAAACAAGTGCTTACTGCAGCGAGAAATCGAAAACATGCCGGCGGAGAAGAAAGAGAAAATTGAAAAAGAAACCGGTTTTATTTCCTGGGTAAAGGATTTATTTAGCCTGGAAGAGAACTCCCTTAAAGATTTTTTTAAGAATGGTGTCCTTGTGGACAACCTTAAAAGTGGGATGCGAATTTTTGTTACTTATGGAATCGATGTCGTCACTGAGAATGGCGAGACCATTACCAAAGACGGGTTATTGATCCGCAGCAGGGAAAAAGGAATCCTGGATGTCCTTGATGAAATCCGGGAAATCGATGATAAACGAATCCAACTGATCCGGGAAAAGGAGAAAGTAAAACATGACCTGGATAAGGAACAGGAAAAACAGCCGGAATTGGCCAAAAAAATCAATGAGTACCGTGACCAGCTGCGGCTCATGGAAAAAGAGTTGATGCAATTGAAAAGTAAGTTGGACACCCTGGAAAAGAACAGGGAAAACAATATGAAGCGCGTCACCTTTACCGAATCTGAAATTGATCTGCTAATGGTAGAAAAAGATAAATTGCAAGAAGAATTTGAAGTCCTTGACAGGAAAAGCAGCGAGCTGGAAGTGTCCAATAAAGAACTCACTCAAAAGCGAGAACAATACCAGGAGGAAGTCCAGTTCATAAAAGAAGAAATCAATGAAATTGAAAAAGAATATTTGCAAAAAGAAAATGCCCTTAACCTTATTAAAGAGAAAATCAATTCTTCCAATTCTTACTTGAAAAATCTAAAGAACACCACATCCAAATTGGGAAATACCACTGCCGCCCATGAACAGGAAATTCTAACATTAAATGGTGATATAGCAGCGTTAAAAAGCAGGGAAGAGACATTAGCCAATGATTTGGTCCAATTGAACCGGCAAAAAAGTGAGTTGGAAGAAGTGGTCAAGAACCAGGAAGAGGAATTTAGCCGGTTGAATGCTGAAATAAAAGACAAATCTGTGGTTCTAAATGATAAACGAAAATCCCTGGAAGAACTCAAAGAAAATAAAAAGCAAATTGAAATCAACCTTTCATCTATCAAAAAGGATCTTTTCCAGTTGGAAGATCTTGCTTTTAAAGAGTTAAATACCGAACTAAAGAACCTGGAGCCTGTTCTTGAGCTAATGGAGCTGCCGGTAGCGGAGCTGGAGACAAAAATCGCATCTCTTGATGAACGATTATTTAAAATGAGGGACAGCAATCGGTTGAATTTTTCTGCTGAATCAGAGTATGAATTGCTGAACAAAGACTATAATTTTTTATTGATCCAAAAAGAGGATGTTGTCAAGTCCATTGAAGACATGAATGAAGCCATCAAGAAAATTGATGAGGAATCCCGTACCAGTTTTAGGGAAGCCTTTAAACAGGTGCAAAGAAACTTTAAGAAGAATTTCCAGATTTTATTTGAAGGTGGGGAAGCCGAACTTGCGTTAATGGATGAGAGCGACATACTGGAGACCGGGCTTGAGATTAAAGCGCAGCCCCCAGGCAAACGGCTGCTCAGTTTAAATCTGCTTTCCGGTGGTGAAAAAACATTAACGTCCCTGGCCTTTTTATTTGCGCTCTTTCAATACAAACCGTCTCCTTTTTGCGTATTCGATGAAGTGGACGCCTCACTGGACGAAGCCAATATCCAGCGGTTTTTAAAATTCCTTCATCAATTAAAGAAAAACACCCAGTTTTTAATTATTACCCATAATTTCAAAACCATGGAAGAGGCGGATTTTATTTATGGAATCACCATGGATGAACCCGGGATTTCCACGATATACTCCATGAAAATGACCGGGAGGGGCGAACTGGAACCAGCGTAAAAATACGGGTCTTCACCTTTTCCTTCTACCGTCGTGCTTTTTACCGCATTGTAAATGTCTTCGTGTCTCCGGCGGCCAAGGGGGTTCTTTTGAAAAACCACCCCCTGGACTCCTGCAAAACTTTTTATTTAGAAAATAAAAAGAATAAAAAATTAAAACATCAACTTTTCTTTCAATTGTCCTGTATATATTGTATGATGAGGGCATATGAACAACAAACAATGAATGACAGACGAGTAATCAATGGAAAAAAGAACGGATCAAGAATTGATGAAACTAATTACTGAAAAAAATACCCTGGCTCTGAAGGCGCTGTATCGACGCTATGAAATACCAATCTTTAACTTTATTCTCAGATATACAGGAAGCCGGGAAATTGCCCGGGAACTGATACAAGAAACCTTTACCCGTCTTTGGTTCGCATCCCATTTGTTTGATCAAAAAAGAGGAAATTTTAAAGGATGGCTGTATACCATTGCCCTGAATATCACCCGTAATGAAATGTCAAAAAAAGAGTATACATACCAATACGTAGAAGTCAATGAAGCCTGTAACCCGGAGAATGAGGGGGATAGGCGTGAAAAAGAAAGCCCGGAAACAATTTTACAGCAGCAAGAACTCCAGCATACGGTTGCCAATGCCCTGGGGCAGCTGCAGCCTTACCTGAGAGAGGTGATTATCATGAAAAATTACCAGCATTTAAAATTCAGGGAGATCGCCAAAGTGACCAACGTACCGGAAGGCACAATAAAAGCCAGGTATCACCGGGCCATCGCCCTGTTAAAAAAATCCCTGAACCCGGAACCCAATAAAACATGGAGGACCGAACCATGTGTAACATGAATAAAAATCACCTGCTGACGTTATTTTTCCACGAAGGAAGCCGTCGGCAAGAAAAAGAAATACAAACGCATGTCAATCAATGTAAAGAGTGCCAGGATTATCTTTTAATATTACAGCAAACCCATCAATCCTTGCAGCAGTGGAACGATGAATCCCCCCCGTCCAACACATTGGACTCAATCTTGGCAAATATACCCGAAGTACCTGAAATCCAAAAGAAACCGGCTGCTGCAAAACCCGGTTTGTCCATTACCCCTGTATTTATGATACCATTTGCTATTGGGTTAATCCTGGCGATTATCTTTTTTCTCCGGGATAAAATCACATTGCTGCCTTTCCTGGAAACATTAAAAACCAGTTGGTTGGGACAGATATTGGGTTCCTTCGGTGTGACAGCGATGTTGTTTTTCCTTTTGGGAATTTGTGTGACGCTGGCATTAACACCGGTTCTCATCATGGAGAGCCGATCGAATAAGCATAGATATAAATATAGTTTCATTTGAAATATAAGGAGAAAGAACCATGGATAGAAAAAAATTGATCACCAAAATGGCGTTGGCAGCCATTTTTATTCTTATCATTTCATGCGGCGGTCTGATATATGAATCGTTACATGAAATCAAAATTGAGAAAAAAAAAGCTAATAAAAAGAATTACAGGATCGAAGAACTAACCAGGCAGTGCCAGAAGTTCCTGGATGAAACCGCTGCAAAAATAAAAAGTTTGCCTGTCAATCCCTTGGTGCTCAGTCAAATCAAATCCGAGATTTTTAAAAAATCAACAGAAGCAAAAGCCTATCTCTGGATGAGCAATACAAAAGGAGAATTCATTTTTGGCGTGCCGCACCCGGTATTTACGCGGTTGAACGGGATTTTCGATAAGAACCGCACTGTTATTGAAAAAAGAGGATATATTGTAGACAGGAACGATTTCCTGTTGAAATTCGTGGACAAACATAATAAGATAAGGTTTTCTCACTACGATTTCAGCGGTCCTTTAGAAGAAAGAGGGTTCCGTTATTCAAGTGGTATGCTGGTGGTGTTTTCATCGCCGGTTATCGACCAGGAGCAGCAAGTTATTGGTGACCTTTATCTAAAGGTGGATGATTACGGTTACCGTTACGATTATAGGGATAGGTACTGGATTCAGCCGGTACTTTTCCAGTTAGCTCACATCTTGCTCGGTATATCTGCGGTGTTCCTTTGGCTCTTATTACCCTCCTGGGTGTACATCGATGCCCGGAAGCGTGATGTGAAAAGAGCCTTTATGTGGGCTATTTTAACGGTAGTTTCCTTTGGTTTCGCCTTCATTGTCTATATCATTACGCGGCCGGCGGAATTAAAAACCTTTCATTGCCCGGAATGTGAGAAAGAGTTAAACGGAACCAAAGCCTTTTGCCCCTATTGCGGCCTGGACCTGTCAAGTACGATTTGTCCGCAGTGTCAATACTCTATAAAGCCGGATTGGCAATTCTGTCCCAACTGCCGCTGCGATTTAACACAGAAGTCCCACGAAGAGATTCCTGGGGAAACAGATAAACCAGCCGAGCCAGAGGCAAAAAAGATCGGATAAAATCAGATTAAGGTTAAGGTTCAGGTTAAGGTAAAGGAGGAAACGCTCTTCCTCAACCTCAACCTTAACCTCAGCCTTATTTTTCAAAGGGGAGAAAAAATGAGAACAGTAATCATATTAGTTATTCTTTTGGTTTTTATATTTATATTTACAATGATTTAGGGTTTTGGTGGCAGGTAAGTTATCCCTTGTGCTTGAGGAGCTGGGACTTTTGCCCTTCCATAAGAGTGGTTTTGGAGATTGGCTAAACCACTCAAAATACATTTACAGGAAAATCCTGGGCACTCCTGACGCTCTTGCGGGATACGCCAATTACAATATCACCCAGGAAAAGCTTGAAGCCGGGCAGCAGAAAGTGCTGGATACCGAAGCTGCTCATGCCAATAGGCAGCGATTGAAAGCCGATGCGGAAAATGCCACGGCAGAGAAAAATAAGGCCTTCAGGAAATTGGAAGCCTGGATGAAAAAGTATTTGAAAGTGGTGGATATCGCCCTTGAGGATGCACCGCAGTATAAAGAAAAGGTTGGAATTGTGGTGCCTTATCTTCAACGGTAATGGTTTCAGGGGGTCGAGCTGGGTGAACACGAAATACCGGCCGAACCCCTACGAATGTCAGAAAACGTTTATCAGACGTAGGGGCGAACCTTGTGTTCGCCCCATGCGTATTTCCTCAACCGAATTATGCATTTTTGCAAGAGGCTCAATTGATTATTGACAATTAGCAAGGTGCCCTTCGGGCAAATTTAAAGCGCCTACCGGCGCTCTTCCCCTTCATCGTTCATCACTCATCATTCATCATTCATATTGACTCCCCTGGAAGCGGGTTTAGCGGTAATCTCCGATTAATACGAAGGCCGCCCAGTAATAGGGGTGCCTTTTGCCGTAATTTTCGATCATGGTTTTTCGCGCGGTGTGCAGCGCTTCTATTTTGTCTGTTGTTTTTAAGGCGCGGTAGAAGGCCACCATGAGCTTTGAGGTATAATAATCGTCCACTTTCCAGAGACTGGCCAGGATGCTGGGGGTACCGGCATAGATAAAGGCGCGGGTCAGCCCGATGATTTCATCCCCGGGCCGGATGCCGCCCAGGTGGGTTTCACAGGCACTGAGGGTGACGAGATAAGCGGGTTTTAGTTTTAATTGAAAGATTTCCTGCACTTCCAGCCTGCCGTCGTCATTTTGATCCGGGGATAATATAAGGGCGGAGTACATGGGATACGCCGCATTAAAACTCCCATGACAGGCAAAGTGGAAAATATCCGGGTAAGGGGCATAATATTTTACCCTGGATTCCTTTGCAGCTTCACCAGCGAAAACACTTGTGTTTTTCGGGTTTAGCAGTTTAAGCTCCTCGACTTCTTTTTCTGAAAAAGGGAGGGTTCCGTCAGGGTTGCCAATGCCAATGAACTGCTCTTTTTTGAATTTGTTTTTTTCTTTGCAATATTTATAGGCACTTGCACTGGGGAGGTAGAATAGTTTTATATTTTGTTCGACTAAGAATTTCCCGTTATTCATGAGGGCTTCAAAGGGGAGGTAGTGGAGATAGCCGTGGGGAATCACGGCGATGCGCGATTTTCCCTTTATGAGTTCTGCCACAGGTTTAAGTAAGAGATCATACAGCTCTTGTGCGCTGCCTGCCAGGGTATTCACGCCAAAGGTTTCGTTGGCAGCCAGGGTGCGAAATTCGTGGATTTTGTTATTTAGCACCGGCTGGGTGATGTCTATTTTATAAGGATGGATTTTTTTGCCGTCAAGGAACCAGAGGTATGTGGCTTCCAGGGTGGTGTAATATTCGATAAGTACCATATTACCCTCAGCCCGGATGAATGCTTGTATCTCATCGACGGGCAGTGAATTCACAGATAAAAATGAGGCATATTCAGGGGAATTTAGTTTTATCTGTTGTAGTATGCCGGTGTGTTGTTTTTTTAATTGAAGGAGTTCTGCTTTCAGTTTATGGGGAGAAACCCGATGTCTGACTTCTTTTTTTTCATTCTCCATGATTTTCTTCGTTAATGAAGTGATTTCCTGTCTTAATTCTTCTTCTTTTCTGACCAGTTTCAGGGGTATCCCCAGCTTTGGATCGATTCGTTTATTGCCCAGGAGGTAAAGAAAAGCCCTGGCTTTTGAGCGTTCGGCATAGGGAAAAGCATTTTCACCTTTTTTAAGTTTAAATAGAAGTTCGATGAGTGCTTCGTATGGTCTTACCTTTGAAGCAAAATAGCCTGTTTTAAATTCCTCTCGCTTCATCTCTTCCCAGACTTCTTCTATTTTATCGATGCTGTTATTGTAATTCTGTTCAGCTTGTTTATATTTTTTGAGGGCTTCAAAGGTTTGGCCCAGGCGGTAATAGGACCATAACATTCCCTGGCGGTCGGCGATTTGATCTTGAATAGAAAGGGCTTGCTCGTAACGCTGACAGGCCTTTTCATACTCATCTAACATCCGGTGCATATCCCCCAAACATAGAAAACAGTTGGCCTCGCCCAGGCGGCCCTTAATCTCAATATATATCTCCAACCCTTGCTCATAACGCTGCCGGGCCTTTTCATATTCCGATAAACGAATGTGCACATCCCCCAGACTTCTCAGACATTCAGCCTCTCCCAGGCGAGCCTTTATCTCCCGAAATATCTCCAGCCCTTGCTCATAACGTTGACGGGCCTTTTCATACTCCGATAAAACCCGGTGAACATCCCCCAGACCTCTCAGACAGTTGGCCTCGCCCAGGCGACCCTTAATCTCACGATATATCTCCAACCCTTGCTCATAACGCTGACGGGCCTTTTCATATTCAGATAAACTCATGTGCACATACCCCAGACATTGAAGACAGTTGGCCTCGCCCAGGTGAGACTTTATCTCACGATAGATTTCCATCCCTTGCTCATAACGCTGACGGGCTTTTTCATTCTCAGATAAACTGTAGTGCACATCCCCCGTGTCCTTTCGGCAGGTGTGCGTGACAGGGTGCTGGCAGTGGTGCTATAATTTACCTTCATTTAAGGAGGTAAAAAATGCCATTGTCAAGGGAACTAAACTCAACGGAAATGGATTCCGCTATCCAGGCTTTCAAAGATTGGAGAAGTAGCCGTGAGAAAATGTGCCGCATCCCGGAGTGCTTATGGGAAATTGCAGTTAAGCTGTCACCGCAGTACCCAATAAACACAATTTGCAAAAATCTCGGTTTAAATTGGGGAGCCCTTAAAAAAAAGATTGATCACTTATCATTATCATCCAATGCCAATCATCCTGTTAAACCCCCAAAGCAGCCCTCATTTGTTGAATTAAAATTGAACAGCCAGGAGTTGGCACCGTCTTTGTTTTTAAATGATTCCCCTTCCCCCCGTTGTGCCATCGAATTAACGAAACCCGATGGGACGGTAATGAAAATATTTGCTTCAAATGATGCCCCACTAAACCTATTAGAGCTTTTTCAAACTTTCTTGGGGACCGGCGGGAATAGCAGGACTGGCAGGAAAACCAAATGATTCAAATAACACCACACATGAGAATATTTTTATGTATAGCCCCTATAGATTTCCGCAAAGGTATAGATGG
>JABAOH010001543.1_pt1 | contig 14828 bp, 12 predicted proteins | sample 7062181 | NCBI WGS metagenome assembly JABAOH01 (sample SAMN14538630, study PRJNA623070) | marine sediment metagenome | biome: marine biome [ENVO:00000428]; feature: marine pelagic biome [ENVO:01000023]; material: deep marine sediment [ENVO:00002113]; isolation source: pool of 5 deep marine... | reverse complement strand
CACGTACCGCAACGTTGGTCGCCATTTGGGGGCCGTTGTTGGTCAGCGAAATCGTGAACGTCACATTGTCCAGCAGATTGGGGGTCGAGTTGTCGACCGTCTTGGTCAGCTGCAAATCGGCCTCCGGCGTGGCCAGCATGGCATCATCCTGGTCATCCTCGTCGGCCACGTCATTGTCGGGCGTGGAGTCCGGGTCCAGCTGGTCGGCGGCGCTGACCTGGGCGATGTTGGTGATCGTGCCGGTGGCGTTGACCGTGACCGTGATCTGCAAGGTCTGGGTCTCGCCGTTGATCAAGTCTCCCACGGTCCAGATGCCGGTAGTGTCGTCATACACGCCCTGGCTGGCCATGGCGGAGACAAAGGAAAGACCGACGGGTAGCTGGTCACGCACATCGACCGCCGTGGCGGTGTCCGGTCCGTCATTGGTCAAAGTGAGGGTAAAGATCACGTTCTGGCCCAGGTCAGGCAAGGAGTCGTCGACTGTTTTTGTTAAACGCAGATCGGCGACGGCATCATTCAGAAAGTTCGCTGTCCCTATATCCGGTTGCAATGTTGCAAAAGTCGATACGCCAAAGTCGTTGTTCGGCACGACGCTGTTGATAGCCAACGTGACCGCGCCAGCGCTCTGAAAGACGGCGCTGTCGCCTGTGAAATCTTCAAAAGGCAGGCAGTAGGTCGATTCGCCGGGGGTGAGCGAAAAAGTTTGGGTTGCCGACATGGTCGTGTTTTGCACCGTGACGGTGGCGCTGTCGCCGGCAACCTGAGCGTCGATTGTCAAAAGGAAATGTGTGTTCGTGCCTCCGTCGGTCAGATCCTGGGAAAGGCCCGACGTGTTCACCATTGTCGAATCATCGTCGCCGTCGTAGACGACCCGGAACTGGCTGGTGGCACTCGCGATCTGACCGAAATTCAGTTCGCTGGCGGCGATCTGGGCCAGGGCCGTACCCGCTGTCTGCACATTTGCCTCGACGTCGCGTTCTCCGCCAAGTGCCTCGGCCACATCTTGAAACGCCGTTACCGGTATGGAGTCCACGGTGTTGTCTGAAATCAGCCCTAAGGCGGTCGCAAACGTGTCGACCGTGATGGTTCCGTTGCTGCCGGCGCCGGAAACGGTGAGCGGCGAGCTGACTTGTTGGTTCAGCGTGCGGGCACCAACGGTTTGCATAGGTTGCACGGCGAAATAAGTGCCGCTGGCCAGGCCCTCAAACTGATAGACCCCATTGGCATCCGTGGTAGCCGGCGAATTCACCGGTGCCCCGCTTTGTTCGGTATCGCTCGGATCGAAAGCCCCGGGCGTCGTGCCGTTGTCCAGGAACAGTTGCACCGCCGCTCCGGCAATCTCCTCGCCGCTGTCATAGTTGCCGTTGAAATTCAAATCCACAAAGACGCGACCTTCGATTTCCCCCAAGTCCGTTACCGCCAGCAGGCAACGCGGTTCCAACCACTCGAATTTTAGCGAAGAAAGTTTTTTACCCGGTAAGCGCCGGAGGTTGTTTCGGAAGGAAACCAGGCAATCGAAAACGCGGAATCCAGATACCATCAGAAGTCCCCCCGAAATGACAAAACCAAAGCGATAGCCGGCAACGATGCGACCACTGCACACGATTCTAATATCGGTCCAGGTAGCCCGCAAACTTTGCGCACGGCTTCAGCTTTGTCCTTTGTCCGACCTGAAATTTCTCCCTTGCCGGTGTGGCGAAAGTCGCCAGGACTTTCGGCACTGGCCGGGATGGCCAAACCTTTTAGCGCGTTTTTGTTGCCTGAAAATCGAGCGGTGACAAAGCAGCAGGCGGTCGCTCAGCAGCCGGACTGGTAAAAATCCGCTCCAGGCCGTGCTGGCAGTGCGCGCGAGCCGCGGGACGGGCAAAGGGCCGTCCGCAGGAGGTCCCCCCGGGGACAAGCAAGCCTGCTGGGGACCCGCAAGGGCGGAGGTGGACACGAGGGCAGAGGTGGACAGGTCGAGCGTGGGGATTTGGAACTGGCCCGCCCTTTACGTGCCTGGCGACAGGCGATTTAGAAGCGGGCGTCCAGGCCGAGATTAAAGCCCTGGATCCAGTAGTCCGTTTCGTTCAGCATGCGGCGCGGACGAGCCGCACCGGCGATCGGGGCTTGGACCGGGGGCAGGTAGTCCGGGTTGACGTCCAAATCGATCTGGTCGCCAGCACGCGCCACCTGGCTCCAGTAGATTAACGAATAACCCAGTGTGGCCCGCCAGGTGCGGGTCAAGTCGTAACCGACCGTAACACCCAGTTCGGGCACGACCGCAAAGTCATTGTCGGCTTTGCGGCCGATGTTGGTTTCGGTCGCCAGCAGGCCGCCGCGGTCGGAAACCTCCACACCGCTGGCACTTCGCACCGTATTGCCTTTCACGCGGACCTTTTTTCGCGTGCTGCCCAAGGCGATCTTCCCCAGAATTTCCCATGACCAGCAGTCCCATTGGGATTCCCAGAGCACGCCCAGGTCGAGCCCGTAAAAGGTGTTCTCTGTTCTGAAACGGTCGCGGATTTCGAATCCGACGGGAATCGGATCGTCCGTGGCCAGCTCTTCCCGGATTTTCACCCGATCGACGAGCTGCAGGTAGCGGTAGCCGAACAGAAAATCGAGCCGTGAGCCACCCGGATACGCGCCGGAACCGCAGGAGTGGCACCCGCCGTGCGGGCAACAACAGAGGTTGTAGCGCATGCGAAGCCCGGAGCCGACCAAGGAAGTCCATGTGCCGACGCGGACTTCGCCCGAGACGATGTCCGGATAGCCGACCAGCTGAGCGTCTTCACGAGCGGGCGGATCGAATTCATCCGTGTCCGGGTCGCGTGGGTTGATGTTGAAGAAAGGTCGAGCCAGGATGGGATCGTTGATCCCGTTGGAACTGCGCGCAAAAGCATGCGCTTCGTTGCTGGGATGAAAGTAATCCCACTCCAGGCCGAGATGCTGGCAACAGTCAAGCCACATGCCCAGCGTAAGCCGGTATCCCGAACGCCAATCTTCCAGCACGCTGCGGTTGCCGAATAAAATGCGCGTCTCCGGTTCCCCCAGCACGCCCGCCTCGTCGACCGGCGGCAAGGCATCCCTGCTGGTCGTGACCAGCGGCGGCAAGTCCATCCCCTCAGCAAACCACCGCAGATATTCGATCCCGCCCCAGAATCGATGTCGCATGCCGCAGGGACACGCATCACATCCCGTGCCACCGCCACGGTAAGCCGGCTGGCAGCCCGCTGCGCCCCCCCAACTTCCCTGGTGACAGCCACCCCAGCAGCCGCCAGGTCCGGAAATCGAAGGTTGGCCGATGCCGGACAGCGCCAGTTGGGTCCCCGCTGTCGGCGGCCCCAGGACGCTTTCCGGGTACATCTGGTCCAAATACACCGGCGACACGACCGGCCCGGCGGGATCCGTCACGATTTGGCGGGGGACTGCTGCGGAAGAGCCGGCGGGAGGGCCGGGTTGAGCGTTGCTGGGTGTGGCGGCTAGCCAAACCGAAAGCAGAACATGGACCGTCAGTGTGCCAGGGATGCGCACAAGCCACCTCGTGGGGTGTAAAACACGAATCAGATATTCCCGCAAAATTCGATTCCGCCCGCTCGCCAGGCCTGACGTCAACGACGCGCAGCCCACGCGCAGGGGATCTTCCCAGAAGAGGATGAGGCTTTTACCTCAGCCCCTTTCTGTGGGTCAAGACCGTTCGCCGCGCGGGAGGAGATGCGCGACGCGCGATGCTGGCATCGCTGTCACTGAGCACCAAACTTTTTGCGAAGCTTTTGCTTCACTTCCGGCAGGGGGTAATCGATAATGGCGTTCTCGCTGGCAACCACCTCATGCAGCCGGCGCCACCCGCGCGTCACCAGCTGCTCACGCTGCCGCACGAACTCATCGTCCAGCCTCTTTTTGTCAAATGCCCCTGAACAGGTGACGGCCGGGAATTCGTCTGCCACGATAAACTGAGCCAGCGAGGGGTTGCAGCGTATGTGGCGCTCGGGCGAGGTGTGCAGGGTTTCCGGATCGACCATCCCAATCACATAGCGAAGGTAGAGGTCGCTGTCGGTGATAGCGGCGACATCTTCCCCGCAGACTTCGCACAGGTATCCCTGGTCGCATTTGGCCATAGGAGGGCTCGTCCTGTGTCAGGCCTAAAATTTTGCTCTTGCCAAAATCGCGCAAGCCGCCAAGCCTTTCGGCGACTGACGAATTACCGAAACAGGTCCCACCTTTTTGCGGCTGATTGCGGCTGATCTATTGAGGATTGACAAACCGGCCAGGGGGGGTGTCCATCTGAAATCTTTGCGTTGGATTCCCGGTATCGGCTGGGCACTTCTGAGCAAGTCAGCAGTGGCACCCGAAATTTTTGGCTTGAGAGTCCACTCGAGTGTGGGGGTCTGGAGGGTGGAGTGTGGGATGGCGTGTCCCGTGTCTCTTGTTACAGACCCAGCACGTCGTTCATGGTGTACGCGCCGGGAGGTTTGCCGTTAAGGAATTTGGCGGCCGCCAGGGCGCCCAAGGCGTAGGCGTCCCGATGGGTGGCGGCCACACGGAGTTCGACCGTTTCGCCCAGAGTTCCAAACACAATCGTGTGCTCGCCAGGATTATCGCCAACGCGGATGGCGTGGTAGCCGATTTCCGAGCGGGGACGGATGCCGACTCGTCCTTCGCGTCCGTGCCGATGCTCCGTCTGCCCCATGACAGCCGCGATCCGTTTTCCGAAAGCCAACGCGGTGCCACTGGGCGCGTCTTCCTTGAAACGATGATGCCGCTCCAGGATCTCGACATCGACCTGTTCGTCCTGTTTGCTCAGCGTCTCAGCGGTAATTTCTGCCAGCTTCATCGTCAGGTTCACCGCCAGGCTCATGTTGGGGGCCCACAAAAGGGGAATTTTTTTGGCCGCCTGGCGAACCTCGTTTTCCTCCCTTTCGGTCAGCCCGGTGGTGGCCAGCACCAGGGGAATCCCGCTGTCGAGGCATAGCCGGGTGATATGCAGGGCGGCCTTGGGCACCGAAAAATCAATCACCACGTCCAGCTTGCCGTCCCAGGAGCAGCTGAGCGGTAGATTGAGGGGCGCCACGCCGGCTACCTGGCCGGCATCCTCGCCCAGGCGCGGGTGTTTGCGTGCTTCCAGGGCGGCCACAATCTGCAGGTTGGGGTCCTCGGCACCCAGAGCAATCAGGCGTTGACCCATGCGTCCCGCGGCACCGTGGATTGCCAGTTTGATGGCCATCTGTCTGATCCCCCTCCCATGGCGGCCTTTAAAAACTCGCCGATTGATTGTCGCGTTAACTGTAAAGCTGAATTGCCTTCACAATCTCGTCAAGATCGTTGGGCACGGCAACCGCGCGGTTGGCAAAGGATGCCGTCCTTACGCCCCGCTGGCCCAAGACCTGGTTAAACATCTCCTGGTCTGTGGTATGGTAAGCCACCGTCGCTTTGGGGTCCTTCAACAGATGCCCCGTCAGGATGCAGACGACGCGTTCGTTTGGGGCGATCACGCCCTCGGCCCGTAGTTTTTTGGCGCCGGCGACACTGGCACCACTGGCCGGTTCGCACCCCAATCCGCCGGCCCCCACCTGGGCCTTGGCGTCCAGGATTTCCTGATCCGTGACCTCGCGCACCACGCCATCGCAGCACTCCAGCGCTCGCAAGCACTTGTACAAATTCACTGGCCGGTTGATCTCGATGGCACTGGCAATCGTCGATGCCCGCTTCTGTTCGGCGTCCAGCTGGTCGTAATATGTTTTGACCAGCGAAGTATCGACGCTACCCTCGTTCCAGCGCAGCTTGCGGTTTTCGTACAGTTCGTACAGCGTGTTGGCCCCGGCGGCGTTGATTACGGCCAGCCTGGGCATCCGATCGATCAGCCCCAGTTTGCGCAGTTCGTAGAACGCCTTGCCAAACGCGCTGGAGTTGCCCAGGTTGCCTCCCGGCACGACGATCCAATCGGGCACCTGCCATCGCAAGGCCTCCAGTACCCGGAACATGATCGTCTTCTGACCCTCTAAGCGGAAGGGATTGACGCTGTTGACCAGGTAAATGCCCAGCCGTTCGGTGACCTGCTTGACCCGTAGCATGGCATCGTCGAAGTCGCCGGCGATCTGGACGGTCAGGGCTCCGTAGTCGAGCGCCTGGGAGAGCTTGCCGAAAGAAATCTTTCCCGAACCGATGAAAATGACCGCCTTCATAAGTCGAGTGACGCTGCAGAAGGCGGCCAGCGAGGCACTGGTGTTACCGGTAGAAGCGCACGCGGCGCGACAGGCCCCGATGCTGCGCGCATGGGTAAAGGCGGCGGCCATCCCGTTGTCTTTGAAACTGCCCGAAGGATTGGCGCCCTCGTACTGCAAATAAAGCTCGCCGGAAGGCAGCCCCACATAGTCCGCGACACCCGCAGAACGTTGCAGCAAGGTCTGGCCTTCCCCGATGGTCACGACTTGATCGATCGGGGCGAACGGCAGCAGACAGTGGAATCGCCACACCCCACTGAACGCCGCAGGATCGTCGCGGCGCGCCCACCGCGCTTCCAGCTCGGCTAACCCACGCGGCGGGCGCGTACGATCCCAGTCGTAGACGACATCCAGCAGGTGTCCACAGGCCGAGCAACCGACGAGGACTTCGTCCAACCCGTACTCTCGGCCGCAGGACGGCAGGATGCATCGTTGGAAGGCGGCATCAACCTGGGTCGTGGCGTTAATGATCAAGGGCTCCGGCCAGCAAATTCAAGCCAATTTATAACTCCAGGATAGCGTTTCCTGGGGATCAACGTCCAGCTGGCAGCGGGGCGTTTGACTTGTCTCTGGCCCCGTTTTACAATGAAAAGTCTTTGGTTATCAGAATTTTCGTTGTCAAGATTTTCGTGCCCAAGCTGAACTTGGGTTAAACAAAAACGGCACGGAGTATCGGGGAATGAAAAAAGCGGAAATGAAGCCTTATAAGGAGATGCTGATCGCCTTGCGGGCTCGCCTGCGCGGCGACGTGAATGCCCTGGCCGACGCGGCCCTGAAAAAGACGCGGTCGGAGGCCAACGGGGACCTCTCCAGCATGCCGATCCACATGGCAGATATCGGCAGCGATAATTACGAGCAGGAATTTACGCTGAGCATGATGGAGACCGAGGAATCGACGCTGGAAGCCATCGAATCGGCATTGGAACGGATCGAAGAGCGTACCTACGGGACTTGCGAAGACTGTAGCAAAGCGATCAAAAGGACGCGCTTGAAGGCCATTCCCTACACCACGCTGTGCATCCAATGCGCATCGTTACGGGAACAAGGATAAGGATCACGTCCACCGATGACGTCCGGCAAGGACGATGCCGTGGCAACCCGGGTCCCGATCCCGGCAAACCGCTACTGGATTTTCGCCGCGTTGGCCCTGGTCGGATTCCTGGTTGATCTGCTGACCAAGCGGTGGATTTTTGGCCGGCTGTGGCCTCCGGTTGCCGGCCAGCGCCCCGTGCACTGGGTTTGGGAACCGTACTTCGGGCTGGAAGTGACCTTAAACGAGGGTGCCCTGTTCGGCATGGGGCAGGGCCTGGTCTGGCTGTTCGTTGTCCTCTCGCTGGCCGCCGCCGCCGGCATACTCTACTGGCTTTTCGTGGCGGGAGAAGCCCGCGATCTGTGGCTGACCTGGGCCCTGGGGGCCGTCACGGCGGGCATCCTGGGCAATCTCTACGACCGCATCGGGCTGCATGGTTTGACCTGGCCGGCGGCCTACGACCCGGCGCGGGTCGGGCAGCCTGCCCACGCGGTCCGCGACTGGATCCTCCTGCAGTGGAACGATACGCTGCGCTGGCCCAATTTTAATGTCGCCGATAGCCTGCTGGTCTGCGGAGCGATCCTGTTGTTGCTGCACGCTTTTCGGCCACAATCGGATGCGGAACAAAAGAAGGTTCCGGCAGATTGAAGTTGCTTGCCTGAACTGGACCGTGCGTCCCCGGTCGGGCAGGCTGGGCGGGAAATCATGTTAAGTGGCGTCGCGCGACGGCGCGGGACGGCGGGCGACGGCGGGCGACTGGGGGGCCGCTGCAGGCGACTGTGGCCGTGAACCTTCGCCAGGGACGGGCTGCCACAGAGTGCCGTGGGGCTACTTTTTTGCCCGCTGGTTCGCGATCAGCATGGGGGCGCCGAAATGGACCCTGCCTGGACGCCAGACAGAACCAGCCCTTGGCCGCCGTGCAGGGCAGAACGTCATTCAAGGCGGCGGCGCGGCGACCTGGACGACAGGTGCCGCCCCGGCCGGGCCCCGGGCAATCTGGGCCAGCAGCTGCTGGCTGGCGGCGTGGTCCGGCATCAGCCGCAAGGCCTGCTCGGCAGCCAACCGCGCGTTGCGGATGTCGCCGTTTGCCATTTCGACCTCTGCCAGGCGGTAAAGGAGTTCTGCCGACGGCGGCCCGCTGGTGGTGGCCCGTCGGAAATAGCCGGCCGCGTCCGCAAATCGTCCCACCGCCGCGTAAGCTTCGGCCTGCAGGGCCAGCAATTCGCGACCTTGATCGGATGGCGGGACGTTTTGGCCCAACGACTGAAAGTACATCAACGCTCGATCAGGACGCTGGATGGCGAGGTACAGCCGTCCGATCTGTTCCAGCAGGGCCGGATCGTCCGGCCGGTATCCCAAGGCGCGGAGGAGGTCGGCCAGCGCCTCCGGTTGCCGGCCGCGCGCCAGTTGGATCCTGCCGCGCAAAGCCCACGCCTCGGCGGCATTGCGGTCGGTGGCCAGGGCGGCCCGTGCGTGCTGAGCGGCCTTATCCAGCTGCCCCGAAGCCAGCTGGATTTCTCCCGCTCGCACACTTAACGACGCGTCATGGGGCGCCAGTCGGCGGGCCTGGTCCAGATGAACCAGCGCCTGCTGGGTGGCCCCCCGCTGAGCGAGGACTTCTGCGTAATGACGTTGAGCGTCGGGATCGGTGGGACAGGCGTCGATCGCCTTCTGTAGCAGGGGTTCGGCCGACTGCCAGCGCCCCTGTTCCATCTCGATGAGGGCCTGGTGGGAAAGATTGCGGCAGGTGGCCACCGACTGGGGGACGGGACCCGGTCGCCAAGGCCAGCTGCGACAGCCGCTCAACAGGCAACTCGCGACCAGCAGCAGCCAGCCCACCCCGCGCAGGGCCGAGCAGGCACACACCGAGCGGATTGCGGGGCGCCTGGTTGCAAGTGGCCGATGGGGCATTCGAGCTTCTCGGAGTCCAATCGTGCGGTGACGGCGCCGGCGCGAAGCGCGGAACGATGTTCGGGGAGCGGTCGAGAGACGCATCCGGTACAGGCCTCCCCGATGAAAAGGGCGGCGGGATCGTAGCAGACCCGATCGCTAGCAGCAACGGCATCTCGAGCCTTCCCCCGGCAAAGGTGGCTTTGCCGGACCTCCGCGGAGTGGTAAGTTGGCGCGGTCTTAGCGTGTGGAGTGCGTTGATGAAGTTGCATTTTTGGGGGGCGGCCGGGACCGTTACCGGGTCGATGCACCTGGTCCAGTTCGGACGCCAACGCATGTTACTGGATTGCGGGCTCTATCAGGGCCGCCGCAAGGAGGCTTTCGAGCGGAATCGCGAGATTCCTTTTGATGCCGAGGGGGTGGGGGCGGTCGTTCTTTCGCACGCCCATATCGATCATTGCGGGAACCTGCCGTCGCTGGTCCGAGCCGGTTTTGACGGTCCGATTTATTGCACCAGTGCCACACGCGATGTGGCCGCTCGCATGCTGCTCGATTCGGCAAAGATCCAGGAAAGCGACGTGGCCTACGTCAACAAACGCCGTCGGCGCAAGCGGCAGACGCCTTTTGAACCACTCTATTCACGTCGCGATGTCAGCCGGACCATCCAATGTTTCGTGCCAGTCGATTACGAACGGTCCTTTCACCCCCTGGAAGGGGTCCGCGGAGCTTTCCGCGATGCGGGACACATGCTGGGGTCTGCCAGCGTCGAGCTGGACATTGCCACAAACGGTCGGTCCACGCGGCTGGTTTTTAGCGGCGATATTGGCCGGCACGACCTGCCCATCCTCCGCGATCCGCAAGTGCCTTCCGACGCGGAGTTTATCATTATGGAGAGCACCTACGGCGATCGCCTCCATGCGGAACGCCAACGCACCGTCGAAATTCTGCTGCAAGTTTCCGCTCGTACGATCCAGAACCAGGGGAAACTGATCATTCCCGCGTTCTCAGTCGGCAGGACCCAGGAGGTCGTGTACCACTTGAACCAGCTGTGGAACGAGGGGCGTCTTGCCAAGCTACCGGTATACGTCGACAGCCCGCTGGCCGTGGATGCCACCGACGTCTATCGGGCTCATCCCGAATGCTACGACGAACAAATGGTCGATGCTCTGTTTGACGAGACCGACAAAGACCCTTTGGGTTTTCGCGATTTGCGCTACGTCCGTAGCAGCAGCGAGTCGAAGAAGTTAAACGAATTGGCAGGTCCTGCCGTGATCATCAGCGCATCGGGTATGTGCGAAGGAGGCCGGATTCTGCATCATCTCAAACACCACATCGAAGATCCCGCGACGACCATCCTCTTTGCCGGCTATCAAGCGCCCCACACCCTCGGCCGCAAGATCCTGGACGGGATGCCGGAAGTACCCATCCTGGGCCGCCGGTATCGCGTGCGGGCGGAGGTCGAAAAGATCGAGGGTTGCAGCGCCCATGCAGATCGCGAGGGGCTGATCGGGTGGGCGCGGCAAGCCCAGGCTGCCGGACGCGTCCGGAAGATTTTTCTGGTTCACGGCGAACCGGAGGCGGCCAGCAGCCTGGCCGAAGAACTGGCCCAGCAACTGGGAGCCCAGGTAGAAATCCCGGCCCGCGGAGACACATTCCAGCTGGGATGACGCGACCGGCAACAGGACCGCTCGGCGATGACTCTCCCCGTCCTCTCCTCCCCGTCTTCTCGTCCGCCGCGGTCGCCCCGTGGATCTGCAGGCAAACCGGGCAGCGTGGGGGGGGACCGAGCCGAGTTGTTGATGCACCTGGTTGTCTCCGTCACCCTCCATCCGGAACACATGGGCCCGACGCCGCCAGGCTGTGTTCGGTAGCCGGTGTCCATCGGGAGACATGCTGATTACGTCTTTCCTCAGACCGAACCGGGATCATCTGGCGGCTCGAGAATTTTTTGCAGCGCATGCCGCGCGGCCAGCAATTCGTGCTCATTCCCCTCCGGCGGCTCTTCGACGAAATCATCCTGGATGCGATCCGTCGCTGGGTGGACCTGCTCACCGTGCTGCGGATCGACGTCGAGGAAGAGGTCGACAACGTGCCAGTCCGCGTCCCAGAGCACCTGGGTGGCAAGGCAGTCGATCAGCACATCCCATTCGTCGAAGTCTGGCGAGTCGGCCGCTGGCAGATCGATAATTTCTTCATGGTCGCAGGCGGCCAGCACCATTTCCCGCCACGTTGGCTGAGCTTGTTTGTCGGTGCCTGTATCCTGTTCGCCGCCGAAAAGTTCGTCGTTGTCAATTTCGACTTCAATCGATTGTCGAATGGCCGCGTACAAAACAGCCGCCGTTGCGTCATTCAACTCGGTGTGTTTCGGCGTTGCCACCTGCTCGCACAAGAGCGCTTCGCCGATCCGCGAAACCAGCACCATCTGCACGCGCCAGTTCAGCTTGTCGAAGGGTGTTACGTTAAAATGCCAGCGCTGCGTCGCTCGATCCTCCTGGTCTTCGATGATATCTGCAACCAACCTCACGGCGGCGCGGATCAGGGTGGCATGTCCGCCCTGTAAAACGGTTTCTCCCTGTGCGGTCATCCACATGTTGTGCTTCCTTTCTTTTCGCCATGCATGATCTTCCTAAGTTTGTTGCTACGACGCGGTCGCCAGTCGCGGCCGCAGGCTGGATGTGGGGCTGGCGGCAATCCGGATCAGCAATTGTTCCAGGACAAGACGGGCCCGGTCCGGCGAGGAACTTTCGCCTTTCAACTGCAAGTCCGCCTCCAGCAGCCAGCGGTAAAGGCTGCTGGCCCGCTGGCGGCCCAGCCGTTTGAGCTGTTGTTCCGCTTTGCCGAGGAAATAAGGTGCCACGCCTGCCTGTTCCAGAGCGGATCGCAAGCTGAGCTTTTGGCTGGACAAAGTGGCGTTTAAGTAGAGGCGGGATGCGGCCGCCAGCCGCCGCAAGGAGGCCGAAATCTGCGCCAGGATGGCGACCGGATGCTCGCCAGCCTGAAGCAACCTCTGCAACTGCAGCAAAGCCTCCGGGGCATTGCCGGCATAAGCGGCGTCCAACATGTCCCAGGCCGTTTTCGCTCGCCATCCACCCGCCATCTCCCGCACCAACCCCACGGTGATCTTCCCGTCGGACATCAACGCCAGTTTTTCCAATTCGTTGGCCAGCAGGCCCAGTTCGGGGCCCAGTGTCTCCAGCAATTGTTCTCCCGCCCCCGCCGTCAGGCTCACGTCGTGACGCTGGGTCGCCTCGCCGCTCAGCCACTTCACAATCGCACTGCTACCGGGCGTCTTGCAGTCGACCTGCAAGCCGCTGGACGAAATGGCCTTGAACAAACGCGTGTTCTTGGGCCAGCGGGTGACGACCAGGATCAAGATGCCGTTGGTGTCCGGTTGGGCAACGTAGTTTTCCAGCCTCACCCGCTCGCGACTAATCAGGTCCTCTGCCTCAGACACGACCACCACCGCCTGCCCGCCTCCGAACATGGTCACCGTGGCCAATCGATCGGTGACATCCGGCCACTCGACCGTTGACCCGTCATAACGCGAGATCGCGAATTCCGCGTCGGGACCGGTCGTGACCGATTGGCACAAACTGGCAACCGCTTTTTGCTTTAAGTAAGCATCGTCGCCGAACACGACGTTGACCGCCTGCGCTGGATGGTGCGAGACGCGTTTCAGGTAGTCGAGTGCCAGGATGGGCTTGCCCATGTTCCCGGTCCGCCAAGAGGGGGTGGTTGCCAGGACGGGCAGTATACCAGCTGCCGCTGCGGTTGTCCGCCTTTTTTTTCCACGGTCCCGGGAAAGGACGCTGAGAAAATACAGATTTTCGCGGAATCCGGGCCGGGGCGCGACGGGCGAGCGTGGGGGGACGAGCGGTCGGTTGGGAGCCGCCGCCGTCGCGGAGACCGTCCCTTGCGATTGCCTGCTGTGTGCCAGATGCAATTTTTTCTGTTTGCCGACCAGGCAAACGGCGAAGGTGCCGACCAGACGCCTGCTCGCCAAGAACGCCTCAAGGCCACTCGACGAGATCGCCAGGCGGCGCCAGCCGAGCTGCTGGATTGTCAACGCGTCATTTTCAAATTGCAAAAACGCGTTAAACGTTGCGGCAAGTCGGCTGGAGCCGAAAGTCTGAGCGACTTTCGCGACCGCGGCAAGCGCGCAATTTTTAGCCCGATAGCTAGTGCTCCTCGACCTCGACCCACAGGTCCGGCAGGTCCCCCGGTTGGGGATCTGGGGGTTGAGCACCGGCAGGAGGGTGCAGTCGGATCAGGAAACCATACAATCCCGGCTGGGGAACGGTAACGTGAAAAGGCGACCGGCCGTCGACGTCGGTGCCGTAGTACGTCCAACTTCTCCCCGCGTCACTGGTTCCCCATAATTCGACCTTCGGTAGTCCGCCGGGTCCGACCGGTTGCTGAGCGTAGGGCAATTCGAAGGAATTGTGGTGAACGGTCAGCGGTTGACGCGCAATGCGGGTCGGTAATGCCGGCTGGCTGTCTGGCGCAGGTTTGTCTAACTGGTTCGCAGAGCGGGTGCTTTTCGGGTCCGCGCGGGATGGATCGAGCGGGGTGCCGCTGGCCAGCGGCCGGTGCGCTTGTCGGTCCGCAGGCCAGGCCATCAAAGGGGCCTCGTCTGGCGATCGCGATCTCGCCGCGGAAACGGTGTCGGCGGGCCGCGTGTTGGTTGCCGAGCCCGGAAGGGTGGGCACATCGTGTGGCGTTTGGGTGGGAGCAGAGCGGGGAGGGTCTGCGACCGGCTCTTGTGCGATCGCTTCGTTGCCGGCTCGGTCGCTGGCACGGATGCGGACCGTGACAGATTCGGTTGCCGTGGTGGATCTCCAGGTCGCGTGGCCTTCCACTTTCTGAAAGTCGTCTTGTTCCGCGTGTTGGACGTGCGGAACCCGTTGCCACGGTCCGCCAACCGAAGCCTGATACTCGATTTGAATCTGCTGCCGATCGAGATTGGCATCGCGAGCGTAAAATTCCGTGAGGATCTCGTTTCCGGGTAATCTTCTGCTGTTCAGCTGGACCTCCGGTTTGGCACTATCGACCAGGACACGCAATCCGGGCTGAGAGGGATCCACCGGGCTCAACTGACCATCCTGGCTTAACGTGCGTACCAGAAACCAGTGTTCGCCGTCGTTTTGAGTGCGGACGACGAACCGTCCTGCTTCGGGATTTGTGCGCCCGGCCAGTTGCCAATGGACACCTTGATCAGTGGACAGATAAAGAAAGACTTCCCGAGGGGCTTGGGATGGATGCCGGGTCGGTGCGACATGAAAAGGAACACCAAAGGATCGTTGCGGCGAAAGAAGCAGCGTTGGCGGTTCGGCTTGAGCGGTCAGCGACGGTGTCCATGTGACCAGAATCAGCAGCGCGACAGTCGAGCGGGGCAGGAAGATGTTCATGGTGAGCGGCTGGCAGAGACGAGCACGTTTTTGAGCACCGTTGGCGGGCTGGGACGGCATCCTGTTTTTGCCAAAAATATGCGCACGCAAGGCTGGTATCGGCCTGCTTTCACGAGAGGCTTGAAGCCGTTGAGGGTTTGCCAGGTAAGGTTACCGATGGTGGAAAATTTACCAATCAGCTGGAGAATGTCACGGCTGTGGGGGCCCTGCGAGCGATTTGTCGCGGCGGGTAGGTTGGGCAACTGCCGATCGGCTCCCCAGGGGCGGGACGCTGGCCCCCGCGCCGATTCCTGCGGGCCA
>JABAOH010062134.1_pt1 | contig 14837 bp, 9 predicted proteins | sample 7062181 | NCBI WGS metagenome assembly JABAOH01 (sample SAMN14538630, study PRJNA623070) | marine sediment metagenome | biome: marine biome [ENVO:00000428]; feature: marine pelagic biome [ENVO:01000023]; material: deep marine sediment [ENVO:00002113]; isolation source: pool of 5 deep marine... | reverse complement strand
CACTAAAGACATGATTACCCAGGGATTCCGGGCGGTGGGCAAACTCATGATCTTCTCTTCCGTGACATTCACGCCTACTTGTGTCCTCTTCACATCAATGACAGGTGATTCGCCTATAACCGTGACTTGCTCTTCCAGAACAGTCTGCTCGAGCGTTAATGTCAATATAATATCTCTTCCAAAAGAAACATCCAATTTTTCTCGTATAAGCGTTTTGAACCCAGCAAGTTCGAGCTTGAGAACATAATCATTAGCTACAGGAAGACTCATAAATCGGAAATTTCCACCTTCAGAAGCAACTACACTCATGAGAGAAATCTTACTACCCGTTAAACTCACACTAACTCCAGGAAGAGGAGCCCCTTCTTCATCTACGACCTTTCCCTTAATAGCTCCAAATTCCTGCGCATAAGAGAAGCCAGCAAAAAGGATAATAGAACATAAAAGACTTAGAGCTTTTTTCAAATTCTCCTCCTTTTTACCTAAAATTAAGGAAGTAATATCCTAATCCAGGAGCGAAAATTTTCACTCCACCTTTGAGTCCCCTTTTATTCTTTATCTTATTCTATACTCACCCCCTTAAAAAAAATTATTAGAACCGTCGAAAAATTGTGAATTTTACTTAAAGTTTTGACTGCCACGGTTCCCTTTTTGTTTACTGCAATTTTTATATATCAAATATTTATCTTTTTTTCAAATTATTTTCTATAATTACTTCAAAAAAAGCCAGCATCTATGCAGATATAGAATAATTTCTCGAACCCTGGAAAGATGCTGATCCTGGTATTGCTGAGGTTGAGGATGCGAAGAAGAGGCTGGCTGGGTTGAAGAGCCAGTAATTTACATAAGTAATCAATTTGACACTCCCCTCACAAATTGATATCCTTTTGCAATATAATTTCTATGTATTAAATAGGAATGATGGGAGTGAAATGTCCTAATTGTCATTCTGACAATCCTGACACCCAGAAATTTTGTGGTGAGTGTGCCACTCCCCTTCCCTTATCCAGGGATATCCCTGTCACTAAAACTCTCGAAACACCCACAGATAAATTAACTTCAGGAATCACATTCGCAGGGAGATACAATATTATAGAGGAATTGGGAAAAGGAGGGATGGGACGAGTCTATCTGGTTAGGGATGAAAAATTAGATGAAGAAATAGCCATAAAGGTATTAAAACCTGAAATAGCTGCGGATAAAAGCATGATAGAACGTTTCAAGAATGAACTGAAGTTAGCCCGTAAGATTGCTCATAAGAGCATCTGCAAGATGTACGACCTCAATGAGGAAGAAGATACTCCTTACATTACAATGGAGTATGTACCAGGTAAGGATCTAAAGAGCTTCATCCGAGAGAAAGGGAAGTTATCAGAAGAAGAAACAATTGCTATTGCAAAGCAGGTGTGTGAAGGACTCGCAGAGGCTCATGAGTTAGGAGTTATACATCGTGATTTAAAGCCTCAGAACATCATGATAGACGAAAAGAACAATGCAAAGGTCATGGACTTTGGTATAGCTCGCTCGGTTGAAGCCCCTGGAATTACTCATACAGGGATGATGATAGGAACACCGGATTACATATCGCCCGAGCAGGCTGAAGGAGAAGAGGCAGACCAGAGGTCAGATATCTATGCCTTGGGAGTCATCCTCTATGAGATGGTCACAGGGAGAGTTCCTTTTAAAGGAGACACAGCCCTCAGTGTGGCTTTAAAGCATAAAGCCCAATTACCCAAAGAACCGAGAAAGCTCAATCCTGAAGTTTCAGAATCGTTGAACCGGCTTATATTGATATGCATGGAGAAAGATAGAGAGAGAAGGTATCAGAAAGCAGAAGAGCTTCTTGCTGATTTGAGGAATATAGAGGATGGCTTTCCCCTTGGAACAAAGATTCAGCCCAGACGAGAGACTTTCGCTGCAGTGTTAATCCGAAAGAAGCTCTTCATCCCTGCTTTGGCTGTTGCTCTTATAATCGCAGCTCTTATTGTCTGGCAGCCTTGGTCACAAAAGAAAGCTATTCTAATTCCATCAGATGAACCTTCGCTAGCTATTATGTACTTTAAAAACAACACTGGGGATGAAAATCTGGATTTCTGGAGAGAAGCCCTTTCTGATTCGATCAATACAGACCTTTCACAATCAAAGTTCATCAAAGTATTGAGCTCAGCTAGTCTTTACGACATTTTAAAAAAGCTGAACCTTCTGGAAGCACAAAGTTATTCTTCAGAAGATTTAATGAAAGTGGCTGTTGAAGGGAGAGTGAATCACATTTTGCTGGGAGGCTTATTTAAGGCAGGTGATAATTTTCGGATTGAATATGGGCTTCATGAAATAATCAAGGGAAAGATCATAGGTTCGGATAGAGTAGAAGGAGTAGGAGAGGAAAGCATCTTCTCTATGGTTGATGAGCTATCAAAAAAGATAAAGCTGCACCTTAATCTTTCAAGAGAACAAATGGTCAGTGATTTAGATGAGTTGACGGCGCAGGTAACCACAAGTTCAATAGAGGCTTATAAACATTATATCGACGGGATAAAGCATTACAGACGAGGCGATTGGCTCCTTGCAATTCCACTTTTAAAAAAAGCTGTTGCTATCGATCCGGAATTTGCTAAGGCTTATAGGAATATTGGCACAGCATACAGTAACGCTGGTTATTCTGCAGATAAGGACTATGCGAAAATTGCCTTTGAACTGAGGGATAGGCTGCCGCTAAAGGAGCGATTAGAAATTGAAGCAGTAATTTACGGGAGATCTGACAAAACTTATCCTCAGAGATTCAATTCATACATAAAATTAACAGAGCTTTCCCCGGAATCAGCTATGCCATACATTAATATTGGCTGGGGGTACTACTTATTTGAACAGTGGGACAAAGCGATAGAATATACCCTTCCTGTAAGGAAATTTGATCCAGATAATATGTATGCCCCTTGGAACCTGCGGATATATTATGGGGCTGAAGGCTCTTATAAAAAAGCCCAGGAGATTTTAGAAAGTTACCTGAATAATGTTTCAGATAATCATAATATCCGAAGAGAGCTGGGCGTTAATTTCCTGCTACAGAGAAAATTCGACCTTGCTCTTTCAGAAGTGGAAAAGGCTTTAGCTCTCGATCCAAACCATTATCTAAGTATTAGAGATAAAGGAATCATTTATCATCTAAAGGGAGACTTCAAAAAGGCACAGGATGAATACCAAAAGCTTCTGGAGTATGAGGAACGGAATGTTCAGTATTGGGGAGAACTATGTCTGGCTGGGCTATATTCAGTAGAAGGTAAATTCAATGAATCAATAGGTCAGCTTGAACAAATAATCCAAAATGCTGCTAGACGTTATCTGATAAATGCAACTAATGTATCCGCCTATTTAAAGTTAAAATCCGGAAAACATCAGGCTGCTATAGAGGAATGCAATAAGGCCTTGGGAACAGAATATGCAAGGGAAAAGATCAGATTTCAATTTCCTATTCTTAATGTTAAAGGATTAATTCATGTTGATAGGCATGAGTTGGATGTGGCTCACACAATATCTCAAGAGTTAAAAACAAAAGCAGAAGGAAAATTATATCAGAAATTCATGAGGTATTATTTCCACCTCATGGGAATGATAGAGCTCAAAAAAGAGAATTATCCTGGTGCCCTCGATTTTTTTAAAGAAGCTCTACATTTATCACCGTACGAATATCATCAACGTCCTTATATTGACCGGCAAGCCTATTTTATTGAACCTTTGGCCTTGACTTACTACAAGATGGAAGATTATAAAAGAGCTAAAAGAGAGTATCAAAGAATTACTGAATTGACCACCGGGAGGCTTTATTTCAGCGACATCTACGCCAAGGCCTTCTACATGCTGGGCAAGATATTCGAAGAGCAAGGTAAAAAGCGAAAAGCCATAGAGCACTACCAAAATTTCCTCGACCTCTGGAAAGATGCTGAACCTGGTATTGCTGAGGTTGAGGATGCGAAGAAGAGGCTGGCTGGGTTGAAACAGTAGACCCATACTCCTATTTGTCATTCCTATTTTCCATAACCTCTCTCTTGACTCATAGGAATTCATATATAAGCCTCCAAGAGTCCAGGAATCCATATAGCCCCTCTAATTATCTAGAGCTTTTATCGGGCTGAAAAGTCAGTAATCTCACAGCAAAAAATAACGTTTCCCTCCCTAATTTATTCCTTTCCTACTCCCAAAAAAATAACCAAACTAATATGAGACGGCCTTGGTATATTCATCCGTTTTTTCTGAGTTGTATCTATTTGTGTATTTTTTATATTGTATATTGACACTTCAGTTCTACTGTGTTAGTTACTAACCAAAATAGTAAAGGAGGGATATAATGCGTAAACCTCTAATTATTCTTTGTGTGCTTTTCTTAGCTGTTCCACTACTTGCCCAACACAGAACAGGAAACATCCATGGGATTATCACTGATGAGGAAGGAAACCTACTTCCTGGTGTGACCGTGACATTAACCGGTTCAAAGACAGCTCCCATGACCCAAGTCACCTCTGCAGAGGGTAAGTTCAGATTTCTTTCCCTTTTCCCTGAGATTGACTATGTCATCAAGATGGAGCTCGGTGGATTCAAAACTAAGATAGAAGAGGGAATCATTGTTCGAGTCGGAAGAAATACAAATCTTACACTGACCATGGCGATGGGAGCGATCGAAGAAGAAGTGACAGTCACGGCTGTTTCACCTGTTGTCGACACGAAGAAGACGGAGATCTCGACGACCCTGGCCTATGAGGCGCTGCAGTCTCTGCCCAGTGCGAGAGACCCCTGGGTCATTCTGCAGATGACACCGGCTGTTCAGGTGGACAGGGAGAATGTCGGAGGAAGCGAATCTGGCCAACAATCTAGCTTTATGGGCGTAGGCGGTGGTGGGGGGAATAACACCTGGACAATGGATGGTGTCAACATCACAGACCCGGCTGCCATGGGAGCGTCAACAAAGTACTATGACTTTGACGTCTTTGAAGAGATCAACATCACCATCGGTGGTATGGATGTTGAGCAACATACTGGAGGAATTTCTTTGAATTTTGTGACTCGAAGAGGAGGCAACAGAGTCAGCTTCGGCGGAAGGTTCTATTACACCGAATCAGAGTTCCAGGCTACACCACCTTCCAACATTCCGAAGGATAGATCGCTTGAGGATTATTACGATTCTGCGACTGACACTTGGACAGGGATAACTCCAACTCAATGGGATGAGCTGCAAGTGATTTTTGGTGAAGGGTTAGGGTACAACAACATCAGAGACATCAAGGATTTCGGGTTCAACGTTGGAGGTCCTATCATCAATGACAAACTCTGGTGGTGGGGTTCTTATGGTGTTCAGGAGATCAAGACCAATTTAATCAATGGGTCAAATGATGACTCATTTCTGAACAACTATGGTTTTAAGCTCAACCTGCAGCTTATTCCTGAGAATAGATTCGAGTTCTACATCACATCTGGAGACAAGAAGAAATTTGGAAGAGGTGCTGGCACAACATATCCCGCAGGAAAAAACCAACATGGTAAATATCATTTTGGAAGTCCGTTGATAAAGTTTCAGGACGAGCATATGTTCGGAGACAATCTCTTCATTTCTGCTAAGTTAGGAATCATGGACCCTGGTTTTGGTTTGTGGCCTGCAGATGATGAAGATCTAACGCAAATACGTTATTACGACGTCGATAATGTCGTTTATACCTACAATTCGTGGTTCATGACCAGCCGGCCGAACATGCAGTTCACAGTGCACGGCACATATTTCAACGATGATTTACTGGGTGCGTCTCATGAGGTCAAGATGGGGTTCGAATGGAGACATGCAAAGGATTCGTGGGTTTCTGGTAATGCAGGCAACATGCGCTACAACTTCAATTACCATTACCCGACAATCAACTGGCAAGGTATCGACCCGGTCCTCGATACGGATCCCAACCAAGATATTATGCGTGACGAATTGGGCATCGATATCCGCAGGCTCTACTTCTATAGAGGAACCTGGATGGGCGGTCCGGAAGGAGTCTTTCATCTTAGTGGTTTTCTCCAGGATGTCATTGCCTTTGGCCGATTCACACTGAAGCTCGGACTCAGGTATGACAGGCAGCAGTGTTACAGCAAGGGTGAGGATCGACGGACGATCTTCACAGAGGATACGGAAGAAACATATTTTGAGAACTATTACGATATTCAGCAGAGGCACTTGGAGCCCGGCCTGGATACAGCGATTCTTGGAATTTTCCCAGGCGCTGTCATTCCAGAAGTTAAAAGGTCAGATACAGTTCCCTGGTCTGACTTTTCTCCAAGAATCGGATTGACCTTCGATGTGACTGGTGATGGCAAGACGATCGCTAAACTTTCTGGTGCCTTCTACCGCGGCCGTATGGCCAGTTGGCCCGCCTATCTGTGGCTGCGAGGTGGCGCTGGAGGAAGGATCAATTTCTGGTGGCATGATGCCAATAGCGACGATGTCGTGAACTTCAATGAGCTTTACTGGGCCGACTACAGCGATCCCGAAAGGACAGCTTATCCTGCTTTTAGTGGAACCACTTTTGTTGGCAACTGGACTCGTGAGGAGAACTACATGTGGAGAGGTTATGATCCCACAGATCCCGGGGCGACGACAGATCCGTGGTATATTGTTGACAATAACTGGCATTCTGACAATACATATGAAGTTATCGCCACTGTGGAAAGAGAAGTCTTCACCGACTTCGCCGTTGCTTTTGACTTCACATGGAGAAAATACAATGAATGGTGGGTAAACAGAACATATGCTGATAACTTCGGAGGAAGATTACTATCGAGGAGCGATTTTGTACCCGCTCCGAATCCTGTCCCGACGAATTACACTCCTCCGGGTGCAACTGAACCACTCGAGTTGTATGAAGCTGAAGGAAGATACATTTATGTCTGGGATGCTGGTGTAAATGACGTCTATGGCTGGTATGCGACGAACTCGCCTGCAGATTGGTATGACATATATATGGGCTTTAACATCAGAGCGACCAAGAGGTTGTCCAACAAGTGGATGTTGATGGGTTCTTTCACTTGGCAGGATTTTAAAAATTACTGGGGTGCAGACTATCCGGTAAATCCCACCAACCAGTGGGCAATTGATGGCAAACTCTGGCCTTGGCAAGGCGGTGGTGGAAGCGGAAAAGAGCCAATGAAGATATTTTCCCGCTGGATGATCAAAGCTCAAGGGCTCTATCAGTTCCCTTATGATATCAATGTCTCCTTTACTTTTAATGCTCGTGAAGGACATATAGTCGATGAATATGTCACTATTCAAGACAACACGAGTCCCAATCCCGCAGACCGAAGAGAAGATATTATGTTACGCCCCTATGGCGACAACAGATTACCCATCTTCTGGAATCTGAACTTGAGACTGGAGAAATTACTGAGAGTTGGAGATATCGGTAAAGTCTACTTGATAATCGATGCCTTCAATGTGTTTAATTCGAGCATTATGAACAGGAGGTTAGATATCAGCACAGGAAGAATCTACGTCCATAACACACCACCCACATTCTCTGCGGACTCCCGCTCTGGAGAGCCGAATGAGTTATTGAATCCCAGGGTATTCAGGCTTGGAGTCAGGTTCCAGTTCTAAGTGAGGTTGTTACTCGAGCGCGAGTTAAAAAGTTGGGAAGTGTTTACCAAGCTAAATTTTGGCTGGATTGAAGAATCAGTTGTATTCAAAACTTCCTTGTGTTGTCTAAGAGTTGTTATTTGATAACTTCAGAAGGTGTTTGATTCGCGCACCGTACTTAAGTCGCGCTGATGAACTTTTTTTTAGGAATCGTCCAAAGGTAGATTGGATCGCCGTCCACCTCAATTTGCTTGTCAGGTTCCCAGTCATCCATGTCCCAGTAATAAGAAACGACTCGCGTACCCGGTTTGAGTTCCTGCAGGAGCTTTGGGCGAAGCTTCGAGTTGACTGAACCGCTGAGGAAGAGTGTAACAACCGTCGCTTCCTGAATATCTGCTGTGAATAAATCCTCGAGGCGGAAGATCACACGGTTCATGACTCCAGCCTTGCGTGCATTCTCCTGCGACTCTTTTATTCTTCTCGGGTCGATGTCGATTCCCACGCCTTTAGCTCTAAACTGTTTTGCAGCCGTGATCACAATACGACCATCGCCACAGCCAAGATCGTATACGACATCACCCTTGTGAACATTCGCCAGCTTAAGCATGCGCTCAACAACTTTTTGAGGGCTGGGTTCATATTCAACATCCGGCTCCCGTAACTTCTTTTCTTGAGCACAAGCAAGAATTGAACTCAGGATAATCAGCCAGAGATAAAATAATGTTTTTTTTGTAGGCTTAAGGCCGCAGCGGATGTTGCCTTTCTTTTGAACGCCTTCCATTCTTTCTCTTTTTTGGCGATAGTCTGTTAGGGCTTCGCCCGCTAGAAAAGTGCCTTTCGTGATTGGGAGATTCTGTTTATCCGCGTGAATCCTTTTTTCCATTTTTAACACATATTCACATGCGATTTATAATAGATAATCGATTTAGAGTATATCATGGCCCAACACATGCTTTCCATTAGCCATTTTCTTGCCTCATAAAAAATCCATGCCTCTTGACATACAGGAGTCTTGGAGTCTCCAAGCCCGCTTTCTTATCCAGAGCTTGTAACTGAGTTGAAATATCAGCAGTAAACTCAATCATTCAATTTGACACTCCCCACATTAATTATTATTCTAATGCCAGGTAAGCTGAGGGAATTATGGGCGTAGAATGTCCTAAATGTCATTCCAGTAATCCTGATACCCAGCGTTTTTGCGGAGAATGCGGCACTCAGCTTCCTTCCTCAGAAGAGATCTCAGCTTCTCCCACAAAAACTCTTGAAACCCCTATGCAAGAATTAACAAGAGGGACGACTTTCGCAGATCGTTATGAGTTCATGGAGGAATTGGGGAGAGGAGGAATGGGCAGAGTCTACAAAGTATTCGATAAAAAGATACAAGAAGAAATTGCGCTGAAGCTTCTCAGGCCTGAGATCTCAGGTGATGAGAAAACTATAGAACGTTTCAGCAATGAACTGAAGTTTGCCCGCAAAATTGTCCACAAGAATATCGGCAGGATGTACGACATCAATGAAGAAAAAGGAACACATTACATCACTATGGAATATGTGGCTGGAGAGGATTCAAAGAGTTTTATAAGACGAGCCGGCCAATTAACAGTCAGCAAAGCAATTTCCATTGCTAAACAGGTCTGTGATGGCCTTTCCGAAGCACACAAGCAAGGAGTCATGCACCGGGATTTAAAGCCCTCCAACATCATGATAGACAAGGAGGGAAATGCCCGTATCATGGACTTCGGGATAGCCCGATCTATTAAGGGCAAAGGGCTCACAGGAAAAGGAATAATAATCGGAACACCCGAGTACATGTCCCCAGAGCAAGTCGAAGCCAAAGATATTGATCAGCGTTCAGACATCTATTCTCTGGGAGTGATCCTGTATGAAATGGTGACAGGGCGAGTACCCTTTGAAGGAGACACACCTTTAAGTGTTGCTGTGAAGCAGAAAACAGAAACGCCTCCAGATCCAACAAAGTTCAACACTCAGATTTCAGAAGATCTCAGAAACGTGATACTCAAGTGTTTGGATAAGGATAAACAGAAAAGATACCAGAGCACACGGGAGCTACGTCAAGAGCTCACAAATATAGAGAAAGGGATTCCCACCACAGATAGATTAGCGCCCAAAAGAAAGCCCATCACATCAAGAGAGATCACTGTTACATTTGGATTAAAGAAATTCTTGATCCCCACTTTAATCATCATAGCTCTTGTGATTTCAGGCATTGTCATCAAACAATTTCTCCCCAAAAAAGAACTGATATCGGTTTCATCTGATGAACCCTGCTTAGGAGTCTTGTATTTTGAAAACTACTCAGGAGATGAAAACTTAGATCATTTTCGAATCGCCTTCCCTGAAATGATGATAACATGCCTTTCTAAGGCGAAACACATAAGGATTTTGCGATTGGATGAAATAAACAGCCTCCTCAGGGAGCTAGATCTCGTCGATGAAAAAACGTATTCAACGGAGGATTGGAAGGGCCTGGCAGACAAAGGAGGGATTAATCACATTATCAGGGGAAGCTATATAAAAACCGGTGATAATTTCAGGATCACAACAACACTGATAAATGTAGAAACCGGTGAAACGCTCTTATCTTTATATGCACAAGCAGAAACAGAAAAAAGCCTGCCTTCAAAACTGGACGATCTCGCCGAAGAAATTCGAATGAAGATCGATGTTCCTCCCGAAGACGCCGCCATAGAGCAGGCCATCGAGGATTTTGGAAAAACATTACAGATAAAGAAAAAATGAAACTTACCACACAAATGATGAAGAAAGTGATAACGGACAAAAGAGTGTGGTTGTACGTGCTGATGTTTAGTCTTTTTATTGCTTTGAATACAGGTGCATCTCAAGAGAAAAAGATTAATTGGATCAGATATGATAGAACAATCGAGGATTTTGAATTTAAAGGAAAACCTGGATTGCTATTCTTCAGTGTCAGCAGCCAAAGGTACGACAGAAGCTCTATGACAGAAACAAGGGAAGATCTCAGGGCTATCGTCAAGCTACCAACTTCCCCTAAAATCAGCAATGATTTTATTGCTCAATCTCGCAAGTTTTCTTGTTTTTACATTAATATTGATTATAATCCTCAGCTTGCAGTGAAATACGGCGTGATGGCCTCACCCACATTGATTTTTACAGATCCATGGGGAAACGTGATTAGCCGCTACACGGGATTTGTATCCTTGGATGCACTTGTGCCTGTGATGGAAGCCTTTCCAGCTGATTTTTCCCAGATGGTTGAGTGGAAAGCAGTCCTAGATAATGACAGTCAAAACTATGAAGCACTCAGTGGAATGGCCTCCTTCTATCTCAAACTCAAAGCCTGGGAGCTCAGCAATCAATACTATAACAAAGCCCTTAAAACCGAGAACGTGAAGGAGGATCAAGAACTCAAAGAGGGTATTATGCTTGTCATCGGATTGAATGAATTGAGGATGAAAGACTACAAAAAAGCCCAGAAAGCATTCGAAAATTGCTTAGAAGGAATTCAGCAAGGTAAAGAAGGTGATAAAGCGATGTTAGGTATGATTATAGCTCAACTTGGCCAGGGAAAAATCAGCAATGCAAAAAGAACCCTTGCTGGATTGAAGTCTCAATATCCGGATTCACCTGCTATTCTGCAGGCCGAGCGGTATATCCAATCAGTAATCCAAAAAAAATAGACAGAAAATACACGCTTTCATTGGCCTAAGATTTTCAAGGAGCACCTGTTAATCAAAGCCTAATAAAATTCGAGACGATTACCTTCTATTTTGCTCAAAAGGCAAACGGCCAAAAGCCCTAAAACATTAGGACAAATTCCTCGACCTCTGGAAAGATGTTGATCCTGGTATTGCTGAGGTTAAGGATGCAAGGAAGCGGCTGGCTGGATTGAAGAGTCAGTAATCCCCTTTTTCTCAAAGAATGAGCCGTGGCATGTTGAAATGGAATCCTAAAAAAGATTTCTGTTAGGACTTGACATGTAGACTATTTCAGTATACCGTAAAATACGTTATGCTTTTAATGAATCTCACCTTATATTAAACTCTTGGTTAAGGAGATTTCATGTCATGAAAAGTCTGACTGTTTTTGAGGAAACTGTCATGCTGGCAATTTATAGACTGAAAGAAGACGCGTACAGTGTCACAATACATCTGAAAATATTAGAAATGACAGGAAAAGATGTAATAGTTGGAACCCTCTTTAACGTTCTAAAACAGTTATATCGTAAAGGTTATGTTCATAAAAGGAAAGGCAAACCGCTTCAAGAAAAGGGTGGGAAAAGCATAATGTTTTATAGCATTTCTGAAAAAGGATTTAAAGCGTTAGAGCAAACGAGAAAAATGCATAATAGAATCTGGGAAAATATCACCGAAGTTTTATATAAGGGAAGTTGAATTAGAATGAGTAACAAGAGAAAAGATCCCCCCCTACTGGCGGAGAAACTACTTAAATTATTTGCGCAAAATGATGATGAGTTTGATTTTTCCGGCACTTTGCGGGATTTGTATGATTATAAGTACAAAAAAGACAGCAAACTCAAAACTGATCTCTGGTTTTGGAAACAAGTATTATGTTCTATCCATAAACATAATCATTCAAGTTTAATATGGCGGATCCATATGTTTAAAAACTATTTAAAAATCGCGTTAAGGAATATAAAAAGATACAAAAGTTATTCGTTCATTAACATCATAGGGCTTTCGATTGGATTAGCTTGCTGTATTCTCATTTTTCTGTGGATAAATGATGAACTGAGTTACGACCGGTTTCACCCGAATGCCAACCGCCTTTACCGTGTCGTATCCGTGGATCATGCGGGCGGCAAAACCACTATCATAGGAGAATCCCCTTCTCTAGTCGGCCCGACTCTTGTGGCCGAATATCCAGAAGTCGTCAATTACACGCGCATCCAATCAGGATGGAAGGGATCCTATTATCTTAATTATGGAGAGAAAAATTTTTACAATGAACGTCTCGCAAATGCTGATCCTTCCTTTTTCGATGTTTTTCATTTCCCGTTTATCAAAGGCAACCCGAAGACGGCACTCCGGGACCGATATTCGATCGTGTTGACAGAAGAACTTGCCAGAAAATGTTTCGGGAATGAAGATCCCATGGGCAAAGTCATGCTGATTGATGATGAAGAATTGACGGTCACCGGCGTAGTAAAAACAATCCCCTCGAATTCGCATATTCAGTTTGACTACATCGTTCCCATAGAGAACTTTAAATATTGGCGGTCCTCCCAATTGGATAGCTGGACCTACAGCCAATACACGACTTATATCGAGCTGAAGGAGGGCGGAGATGACAAGGCCTTCAGCAAGAAGATATCCGGTTTGGTCAAAAAACATCATCCCGAATCCACTGTTGAAATTTATCTTCAACCTTTAACGGATGTGCATCTCCATTCCAAGCGTATCAGGAGCTGGACGACGGTCTATTCTCCTGTAGGGAACATAACCTATGTCACCATATTCGCTCTTACCGCGGTTTGTATTCTGCTCATCGCCTGCATAAATTACATGAACCTGAGTACAGCAAGGTCCGGGCTGCGAGGCAAAGAAGTGGGCATGCGGAAGGTTGTCGGTGCGAAGCGCATGGATATAGCTAATCAGTTCCTGGGTGAAAGCACACTCTTATCCTGTATGGCGTTTTTTATCAGTCTTCTGATTGTGAATTTATTATTGCCAACATTTAATTCCCTTGCCGGCAAGAGCATCTCGATGAATTTCTTGGGAAATGCAAGAATCCTCGTAGGTCTTCTCTGCATTACTGCAGTGACTGGGGTTCTTTCTGGAAGTTATCCGGCCCTATTTCTATCCTCGCTGAAACCGATAAAAATATTGAAAAGTAACGTTATTCTCAGCTCCCCGCGTGGAGGGATATTACGCAAATGTTTGGTTGTCGGTCAATTCACCTTCACGGTCATCCTGATTCTTTTTACTCTGGTTGTCTATCGTCAGCTTCATTTCATCCAAAACAAAGATCTGGGATTTGATCAAGACGCCATCATCTATTACCCAGGTTCGTATGATTATGCGACTCATTTTGAAGTAGCGAAAAACGAACTCCTGCAGAATCCGAAGATTCTTGATGTATGCAATGGGCGTCCGCCGGGTCAAGGGATTCGTTCCACATCCGACGTCAGCTGGGAGGGCAAAGATCCCAATACAGAAGTAACGTTTGATGTCAAATCGGGGGATTATAATTATCTTGAGTTTTTTGGAATGAAATTGGTGGAAGGAAGATATTATTCACGTGAATTCTCCAATGACTCATCCAATTATGTCATCAATGAGTCGGCAGCCAAGCTTATGGGTTCTGGTTCAGCTATTGGTAAGCGTTTAACACTAGGAGGAAGAACCGGAATCATCATTGGTGTGGTGAAGGATTACCATCAAGCCTCTATGCATGGCCCCATTTTACCTCAGATCTTTAAATTGCAAGAATGGGCATACTATTTCGTAAGATTCCAGGGAAATCCGAGTGATATAGTTCAATTTATGAAAAATCACTGGGCGAAATTTGAGAAAATGCGTCCTTTTCGGTATTACTTTCTGGATGATGTTCTCTCCGGATTGTATAAGACTGAGAGGTGGATAGGGAATATCTTTCGGTTGTTCACCGGTCTGGCTATTTTTATCGCCTGTCTGGGACTTTTTGGTCTGGCTTCTTTCACCGCCGAACAGCGCACAAAAGAGATCGGCATTCGTAAGGTACTCGGTGCATCTGTTAGGGAAATTGTCATCCTATTTTCAAAAGAATTTATTAAATGGGTCATTGTGTCCAATATCATCGCCTGGCCGATTGCTTATTTTGTCATGACTCGATGGCTACATAACTTTGCCTATCGTATAAACATTGGAATCTGGATGTTTATTCTATCGGCAGCTGTTGCTTTTATCATCACCCTCTTCACTGTGAGCTATCAATCGATCAAGGCCGCGATAGCCGATCCGGTTGAAGCGTTACGGTATGAGTAGTCGACAAATCCGCTTTAGGGGGATTGAAGTCCTGTGTGAGATCAGTATCAAAGGATGGGAGTCTCTGTGATATGCATATTCGGTCAAAAAGGAAATGGAAGACAGAGAATTGATTATATGGGGTGAGAAGTGGCGCGCCTACCAGGATTCGAACCTGGGACCTACGGATCCGGAGTCCGTCGCTCTATCCCCTGAGCTACAGGCGCACCGTGTTGAATTATCTTACTCCATCAGAGCATTCTTGTAAATCATCC
>JABAOH010025858.1_pt1 | contig 14840 bp, 11 predicted proteins | sample 7062181 | NCBI WGS metagenome assembly JABAOH01 (sample SAMN14538630, study PRJNA623070) | marine sediment metagenome | biome: marine biome [ENVO:00000428]; feature: marine pelagic biome [ENVO:01000023]; material: deep marine sediment [ENVO:00002113]; isolation source: pool of 5 deep marine... | reverse complement strand
AAAATCTTCTGGTGGTCCCCAAACGACTGCTGCAGGTGTTATTTGATCCCTAATTCCGATGGTGCATCCCCAGGCGGTTACTCAGGTAGGCGGCCAGAGCGGCGTCGAGCGGTTGGCTGGTCTTGATCAGGTCGTAGTCGCAGGTGTTATGCACGCAGTTGCGGCGGACGTCATCCAGAAAACGCTCCAGGGCTTCCAAATATCCAGTGCGGAGGGCGCGGGGATTGCAGTTGACGGAGGCGGAGGATTCGAGCCCCTCAAAACGGGTCGGCCCGCTGAAGGGAAAATTCAGTTCGTCGTCGTCCATCACGTGAAAGACCATCACGTCGTGGCCGCGCTGCCGGAGCAGTTTAAGCCCTTTGATCAGCCCCGTGCGGTCGGCCAGCAGGTCGGAGATCAGGATGATCATCCCGCGGCGGGGCAGTTGTTCGGCCACCTGCCGCAAGATGACAGAGAAATCGGTCTTGTCCCGCGGGTCGTCCGCCGCCAGGGCCTCGACGATCGAATTGAGGTGCGTGCGTTTGGTCAGAGCGGGAACCTTGGCGCGGAGGGAATCATCAAAGGTGATGCAGCCAACCGCGTCCTGCTGGCGCAGCAGCAGATAAGCCAGGCTGGCGGCAATCGTACAGCTGTAATCGTATTTGTCCAGCGGCCCGCTGCCGTAACGCATGCTGCCCGACACGTCGACCAGCAGCGTGCAGCGGAGGTTGGTGTCTTCCTCAAATTGCTTGACGTAATACCGATCCTGCTTGGCCCAGACTTTCCAGTCGACATGTCGCAGGTCATCGCCGGGTGCGTACTGGCGGTGCTGGAGGAATTCGACGGACTGGCCAAAGTAGGGGCTGCGGTGGCTGCCGGAGAGGTATCCCTCCACGATGTGTCGAGCCCGCAGTTCCAGTCGAGCGATCCGTCGGATGGCTTCAGGATGAAAAAATTTCTTGGAATCGCGCATCTCGGCTCAGCTCGTCTTCTTTCGTAGGGGTTTCGTCAAGCAGTTTGTCGACAATATCGTCCTGAGTGACGCCTTCGCTTTCGGCGGCAAAATTCACCACCAGCCGGTGTCTGAGCACCGGTTTGGCCAGGGCCTGGATGTCGTCGGTGGAGACGTGCGTGCGGCCGTGCAGGAGGGACCGAGCCTTCCCGCCCAGGATCAGGTACTGGACCGCCCGCGGCCCGGCCCCCCAGCTGACCTGGTCGGCGACAAAATCGGGTACCCCGGCGTGTCCCACCCGCGTCTGCCGGACCAGGGAGAGCGTATAACGGATCACGTGGTCGCTGACCGGAACCTCGCGGACAACCTGCTGCAACTGGATAATTTCTTCCGCTGTCAGAGCGGGCGTGATATGGTCGGTGACCACCGTGGTGGTGCGGCGTGCAATCTCGAATTCCTCGTCAAAGCTGGGGTAGTTGACGAAGACCTTGAACATGAACCGATCTTGCTGAGCTTCCGGAAGGGGGTACGTCCCTTCCTGTTCGATGGGGTTCTGGGTGGCCAGTACAAAGAAGGGTTCGGACAGCGGATGCCGCACGCGGCCGATCGACACCTGGCGCTCCTGCATCGCCTCCAGGAGTGCCGCCTGTGTTTTGGGTGGCGTGCGATTGATTTCGTCCGCCAGGATGACATTGTTGAACACCGGGCCTTCCAGAAAGCGAACTTCGCGGGCACCGGTCGATTTGTTCTCTTCGATAATGTCGGTGCCCGTGATGTCGGCCGGCATCAGGTCGGGCGTGAACTGGATGCGGGCGAAGCTGAGGTTCAGCGCGCGGGCCAGCGTGCTGATCATCAAGGTCTTGGCCAGACCCGGAACGCCTTCCAGCAGGCAGTGGCCGCGGCTGAACATCGAGATCAAAAGTTCCTCAATGACTTCGTCCTGGCCCACAATCACTTGGCCCAGTTGTTCCGATATTTTTTCGCGGGCCGCGTTCAGTTTCCTGACGGCACCCTGGTCGGCGACAGAGCTCATCTTGGGTTGCACCTTTAAGTTCGAGGTGAAGGGGAGGGTAGCGGGTCACCGCTGGTAAATCGGCAAGGCGCTCTTGCCCAATTGGAGGATCGTGAGGTTAATGGCCGTCGTGTAGATCGGCCCGATGTATCCCTGGTTCCAGTAAGCGTATCGATCCGCCTCGATCGTCGCCTCGCTCAACAGTTTCTTCGTCACGTCATCACGATAGTTTTCCCAAACCTTTCCGCCTTCGCGGTACATGACTTGTGCGTAGTAATAATGAGCATAGTGCCAATGGCCGTAGCTCTGATTGGAGATATTGCTCAGGTGTTTCCTGCAGTATTCCAACAGCTTGGGGACATATTCACTATCATACTCACCCGCGTTGAACAGGCAGGCCACGGCCGCGGCGGTGATGGCCGGCCGGCCGCCTCCCCCTTTCGAGCTGTATTGCACTCCGCCGTCTTTAGTAGTGCATTTGTGAATATAGCCGACCGCCTTGTCGATGATCTCCTTGGGGACCTCAATACCGGCGTTGCGGCAGCCGCGGAGACCCTGAACCTGGGTGACCGTCGTCGACCCCTCGTCAAAGCCGCCCCCATCCTTGGCGCTCAAATAGCCCCATCCCCCCGCCTTCGTTTGCGCTCGACCCGTAAACTCCACCGCCCGCGTCAAGACGTCGATCAGCTGAGCGCGGCGGGTTTCGTCCTCTTCCTCCCCCAGCACCTGGGAAAGAAACAACATGGAAAAGCCGTGGCCGTAGGTATAGCGGTCGTCGCGCCGCGCGTCACCGATCAGGCCGTTGGGGTTGCTGCGGCTGACCAGGTATTCCACGGCCAGCCGGATATGCTCGGCATATTTCCCCTGCGTGGTGGTGGAACCCTCGCACAAGAGGGCGTTGCCGGCCAGGGCGGTCATGGCCGTGGGGTAGCGGCCGTCGTTGGCCGACCAGTGCCCCACCCGCGACTGGCGGCGGGCGGTCCATTCCAGGCCCCGCTGGACCAAACGGTCGACTTGCGATTTTTCCGCCCCCACCACCGGCGTGGCCGTCCCGCAGACCAGCCCCAGTGCGGTTGCCACCAGCCAGGCGGCTGGGGTCCGGATGCGTCGCCTCGCCCAAAACTTGTTCATCACAAGTCACCATTTCTTCCCAGAGGAAGTCGTGTCAGGTTTGCCGGGGGCAGTCTTGGTCTTGCCCGTCGATTCAGCCAATACGCCCCAGCAACTTCAGCCTGTCAGAAATCACCAAACAGATCGTCCTTTTCCTCCTGCTGCATGCCCTTTTGGATCGCTTGCAGCCATTTGCTCAACGTCGTGCTGCCGTCCGCATCGGGGGTGGGACCCTGCTCCGGCGGACCCGGCGGCAACGGTTCGTCGGTAAACTTCAAGCGGAAGTTCATCCCCGAGCTATGGAAATAGGCCGTGATCGTCTGCTTTTCAGGATCGCCTTCCAATTCGCAATTGGACGGGTTTCGCAACTCCTTTGGCGGTGCCAGCCAGCGCCCGGTCCGTTTATCCATGAACCGCATCACGATCGAGCTCTTGCCTTTGCGATGTTCACGGCGAGCGAACACGACGACCGGCAGTTCGGCAGGCTGATAGCGCATCAATCCCTGCTGGTGCAGCGCGGCCGGCACGGACCACAGGAGTTCGCCAGTCTGGCGGTCCAGCGAGTACATGCGGCCGGTGACCAGGGCACTGGCCGTTTCATGCTGCGGCCACGAGTCGTAGCGGACCGACTTGTCACGGGGCCCATGTAACGTCGATGTGAACAGTACCAGGTAATCGCGCGAGGGGATCACGTAAATTCCCTTCAGGGCGGGTTCGGGCTTGAGCATGCGATCGATCAACGGCTGGCCGGTCAGCAGGTCCAGCACCACAAACCGCCCGTCGGGCTGCAAAAGGGCCAGCTGCTCGAGTCCAATCAGTCTGCCCTTGGTGCCGGATGGAAGATCCCAGGNNAGATCCCAGGTCCAATCGTCTTTTTCGTGCAGTGGATCGTACATTGCCACGTGGGGGGCCGTTTTTTTCCGCGGCTCTTTTTTCCGCCAGGTGAGGATCTTGCGGCCGACGTACGTCCAGCGGGCTTCCTGCGGCGGCAGCTGGACGGTATGTAACAACGTGCCGTCGGTGGCCGAAAATATTCTTGCGTTGTCGACGTCGTGCGCCGCGACCAGCACGTATTGCTCGTCCCCAAAAATGGCCGCCCGCAGATCGACGCCGCGATAGCGCCAGATCTGCTCATTGGAATAGGGGTCCACCGAGACCAGGTCGCGATTCCGGATGTAGCTGACCCCTCCCGGCGTGATCGGGCCCAGGCGGGCCATCAGGCGGGGGTGCTTGCCGGTACTGCGCAACTCATCCCCCCACGGCGGCCGTTCCCCGCCGCGGTGCATGGGATGCCGGGGGATCTGGAGGCTGGTCGGGGTCGGCACCAGGTTCTCCCGCCAGAGCACGGCGGTACCGTCGTCGCCGTCCCGCAACTTGAGCGTATTGACGGCCACGACTTGATTGCCGATCACCGCCACCAGCAGGGGGCCGTCGCTGCGGCCGCAACTGAATCCGCTGTTGACCCTCAGCATGCTCTCGTTGCCCCCCTGCTGCAAAGAAACTGTCCACTGCAGCCTGCCGTGGCCGTCCTGGCCAGCCAGTTGCGGGCGATGATGCTGGGAAATCATCGCCATCATCGGGTCCTGCAACCGGTTGCGATGGCTGAGCATGAACAGGGGGGTGGCAAGGGAATAACGAAGGTTACTGCGGTTGCTGCGGGGGCCGGCTTCGATCCTGGGCTTGGTCATCGGCCACGACGGTCGCAGGGGCTGTCGCACGCGGCTCGATTCCGGCAGAGCATCGTACAGCTGCCGGCCTGTCTTGCCGTCATAGCAAATTTGCTCGGCAAACTCTCTCCTCAACTGCTGGTAATAATGAGCCGCTTCGCGGTGAAACTTGCGGGCATGAAACAGCCGTGCCAGCCGAGCGATCGCTTCGCGGCGGATCGCGGGCGTCGGCGATTTGGACAGTTCCTGCAACAGCATCAAGAGTTCAAACTCGTTCCCTTCCGCCTCCAATTTGTTCGCCCACGCATGCTTGACCGGTTCGGCTGAAGGCAAGTTCCCGAACAGCTGAGTGAAACGCCGCAGGGCGTCCGGCGACCCGTCCTGGAGGGCCTCGGTGCGACGTCGCTGCAGCTGATCGTTTAGGAACTGGCGGCCGTCCTCGGGCAGCTGGGCCGAGACATGTTCGATCCGCGCCCGCAGCCAACGGTCCAGGCGGACGGTGTGGAACCGTTCGACCGAGACAAACGCCTGGGTATGCCTGGCGGAGTCGACCAGTTGGAAATAGGCGGCCGCCGCCTCCCCGTACTCGCCCAGCTTTTCATGCCCAGCGGCCCGCACTCGAAGAAATTCCGTTTCGTCGGCCGGCGAACGGATCAGGGACTTGATTTCGTCGATCGTGGTGCGGTGAGCGGCGAAGTCGCTGCGCAGATTCGCCAGCATGCTGGACAGCAACAGCTTGCGGGCCTCCAGCTGGTGAGCGACCGCCGTGTCGCGGACCAGCTCGTCCAAGGCGGGTTCCTCAGCCGCGGCCCGGGCAGAAGCCCGCTGGTAGGCTTGACGAAAACGCCGCACCGCTTCGCCCGTCTTGCCCCCGCTGACCAGCAGCTCGCCCTGGCGCAGCATGGCCCAAATGTTCTGCGGGTCGTCCTGCACGACTTGAGCCACCTTTTCTTGCAGCGGCTGGACTTGATAGTAGACCTGCAAGCGATCGACGTTTTGCGAAAGGATCTGCCCGCCGTAGCAGACCAGGTTGCCCAGGATCGTCCCGTCGTGGCTCGGTACCCGTTGGACGATCGCGGGTTTGTCGAGCCGGATTTTAGCGAGCTCGCCGCTGCCGGCCAGGTTCAGCGGCAGAAAATAGTGGCCCCCACTGTAGTAACCTCGCCCACTGGGAATAGCGTCGCGGGGCAATTCCAACGGCCAACCGTCGGCTACCTTGCCCGTCACCATGTTGATGGCGGTCAGTTTTTGCTTGCCGACTATCACCGCAGTCGCGTCGTGAATACAGGCCAGGTACAACAGGTCGTCATTGTCACGATCGATCCGCCAATGCAGTTCGCCGTTGGTCAGCGAAAGGCAATGCATTTGCTTTGATTCCGCCGGCGTAATCACCAGCCGGCCACCGGAGATGACCGCGCAACCGTCGGCCCAGGTTTCCCCCGCCTTGACCGGGACCGCCTGGCGTCGCATCCCCCAACCACGGCGGAATACGCCGTGTTCGTGCGGATCGGGGTACTGGTAACCCCACAGCAGACTGCGGGTGGTCAGGTCGACGGCGACCACCGCGCCGACACCGGTGGGACAAATCAAGACGCCTTCGGCATACGAGGGACTGATGCCTGCCAAGCGGTGGAGACTTGGCTGGCGCTGGGATTGCGGCGCCACGGCCAGTTGCTGTGACCAGAGCAGTTTGCCGCTGGCGGCTTCCAGCACCACCAAACGCGCTTCTTCTTCCAGTTCAGCAATCACGTACAGGCGGCCTTGCATGGCCAGGGGTGGGCCGAGGAAAAAAGCCTCGGCCAGCTGGGGGTCGCCTTCGGTCGGACCGCCGACCGACCAGACCCGTTTTCCCTGGCTGTGCTGGATGTCGTAAGCAGCCAATACGTTGTGGGAATCGCTCTGGTGCCACTTCCGCCGACCCGTACGATCGACCGTCAGCTGGCTGTCGTGGGGACGGTGGAAATCCTCCAGGATGTAGACGTGTTCTCCGTCGCTGCTGAGCGAAGAGTACGTGTTGTCAATCCAGGCTTGCTGCTGCAGTCGATTGTTTTCCAGCTGAGGGTTCGCGTCGCGCACCGCCCGCTCGTCACGCCCAGCAACATCCGCACGATCCGCCTCGACCATCCAGATCAGTTTCCCCGTACGGAAATCGACGGCAGCCAGTCGCCCCGGCCCGCGCATCAACACCAGGTCGTTCATGGCCAACGGCTGGAACGTGGGCAGGGCAGGGACCAGATCATCGGCAAATTGTTGGTGCGAAGTTGCAAATAATTTTTCCGCATCGCTGTCGCGGGCAACGCGTTGTGTCCAGCGGGGGCGGACCAGCAGGGGCAGGCCCCCGTCGCTCTGGGCCGCTCGAGCCGGATTGCCGCGAAACATCAGCCAATTCGACGTGCGACCCGCCAGCATGTGCCTCGCCTTGCCCATGACCTCTGCCAGCCAGTCCAACGCTTGATCATCGTGCTCGTAAAAGCGAACCGTCCGGCCGCCGATCTGGAAAGTTGCCCGGGGATCAAGCTCTTTCAGACGCGTCAGTACCTGTTGGGCCTCATCGATTTCCCCCGCCCGTAGCCAGCAGGACGCCAGCAGCAGCGACAACCCCGGTTCGAACTGCCCCCGCGCCTGACTTTGGTAGACACGTTCAAAGCATAGCGCCGCACCCAGCGCCCGCCCTTGATCCATGTGGTATTGCCCCAGCAACATCATGGCCCGATAACCGGCCGCCGTATGAAAATAGCGCCGCGTGACTTCCGCAATCCCCTCCGTGTCCCCCTCAGCTACCGCGCGATTCAACAACCGCTCGGCAGTGATCCCAAACTGCAACTCGTACGATTTGCGAGCCTGCGGCGGTAACTGGTCGAGGCGGCGATGCGCCTGGTTTTTTAAACTGCGGAAGTTGTAACCTTTGTGGGCCGCGCCGGGCCGGGTCCCGGCCGCCACGAAAAAGTCTTCTTTGGCGTTCAAAATCCGAGCCAACGCGCGGGTAGCCTCGCTGTAACGATTCTGCTTTAGTAACTTGTCGGCGGTCTGGAGCATGCGGACCAGACGGTGGTCCGGCGGCAAAAATACCGGCTCGCTCAGCCGCAACGTCTCTGGCTCAGCAGCGGTCGACGTGGCGGGAAGGTCCAGCAACACCGACCCCAGGACCACCAGGGCCAGCGGCAAACAGCGGATCCTCGGACTAGGCCCAGCCATGATTCGATTCCCACGCGGCAACATTTTTCTCGACCCAGGACAAGGGACCCTTCCGCTCACTCGACCAGCCCCTCAGCCAGCACCGCAACCCGCCAGGCCCCGGGTGGCCCGGCGAGCGAAAAGCTCAACCCGACTGCCACCGGCGAGATGCTGGTGAGCCATAACCTTTTACACTGAAATATTTTACAAGCCGCGGCGCAGAATGACAAGAAAAACAGTCGCCGCCCGGCGGACCGAGGAGGACGCCACCAACGACGGACCAACCCGCACCGCCGCTGCGGTGTCCGATTGACCTGTGTCGATTGGTTGCCCGGCGGTGGCCGGGGGCCGGAGAGCGATTTGGGCCCTTTTTTCAGGGTTTATTTCGTTTTATGGGTTGTAATTTTCCGCCGCTTGCCGTTCAATCATCGCTTCTGGCAAGGTTTTGCCTGTGGCCAGCGGACGGACAATTTCCATTTTCACCTACATTGCAAGGAGGAATGAATCGCAATGGCAATTAAGAAGAAACCCCCCACCAAGACAGAAGTCCTCAATGCGATCGCCGAATCGACGGACCTCTCCAAGAAGGACGTGGCGGCGGTCATGGACGCACTCGCCGAACAGATTCGCAAAGCGCTCAGCAACCGCGGTCCTGGAATGTTCACCATTCCGGGGCTGGTCAAGGTTGAGCGGAAGAAGGTGCCGGCACGGCCGGCTGAACCGAACTGGCGGAACCCGTTCACCGGCGAAACTCAAACGCGTCCCGCCAAACCGGCCTCGACAAAGATCAAGGTCCGCGCTTTGAAGAACCTGAAGGATATGGTCTAGGTCTTCGGGCGCCAGATGCCATTGGGTAGACCGCACGATCCCGTCCAGGTATCGTGCGGTTTTTTTTCGCGCTGGTTACCGGCCGCGTTGCGAAACAAAAATGAAACAGGTTCGGTACCCGTCCTTTTTTCCATTTTTGTCCCTGCCGATGAATCGTCCTCGAGTGGGATCATAGTATCGGGCTTTGGGCGCGCCTGGTGCGGTCATCATACTGTAAGCGCGTAACGTGCTAAGCGTTTTTTCAACATATGAAAAGACTTAATGTCATCCGAATATTCATTACGCGCGCAGGCGTGCGTGAAGATGCCAGCCAATTTGTCCAAAGAACCTTTGAGCAATTCCCTCAACGGCATGACGCCCAGATCGACAACATGACCGGATTAAATTCCGATAAAAGAACTTATCCAGTCTTAATCCTTGGCGTTCGGATCTTCGCCACGAAGGTTTTCCAAAAGCTCCACATCAGTCAGGATTTGGATGCCGCGGCGTTCGCAATATTCTCGGACATCTTGCCTCCGCAAATGCCGATCGAGTGTACACAAGACGTTGGCCTTTTCCCTGAATTGCAGTTTGGACCACCGGATCATCGTCCGGATCGGGCGAAACTGGGGATGGCTCCGTCGCCAATGCTACGAACTCAGACGCATCGTGCAGCGATTGTACGTACTGCTGACACTCTTCGTCACGAAGGCCATGTATTGCACGTACCCGCGGATAATCCAAAACACGAAGCAGCTCGATGAGAATGGCATTGGTCACTGTCAAGTTGTGTTGGTCCGATTCGAACTCTCGAAGCAATGCTCGAGCTGGCCCCGCCGCGTTTTTCGTTGCTCGTACGAGGATATTGGTATCGAGAACGACACGCATTATTTTCGGCGTCTGCGAATATCTTCAAAGGCGTCGTCGACGGCCTCGTTGAAGTCCTCGTCCGAGACATCCTTCATGCGTTTGGCTGCCTCGTCAAGGACCTTATTCATGCGTTCAAACGCGGCTCGGCGGTCTTCCGCGGCCGGTGCTGCGTGCGGTGTCGCCACAAAAATAGTTACGTGCTCATCTTCACCAAGCGTACGACCGAAAAGATTCTGCAGCCATTCCCGTGCAGGGCTGGCGATTTGACCGGCTTTCTGGACGAAAATACTGTCCATGGGGTGTCCCTAAGAAAATGTGGGGTTCATCCTCATTCGTAACACTTTACCTGATTGCAGGTGAGGGAAAGACACTCCGGTTGGTATTAGCCCCGGCATTTATGCCGGGGTGATGATGATTCACCACCCCACCGGTGAGGCCCGTTTACGGGCCTTCTGATCGTTGCGGCTTCAGCCCTGGCGATCACGCGTCGTGCTGCTTGATTTCGTGTTGTTCTTCCCCGAGTCATCCCGGGCTAAAGCCAGACAGCCGGAAGCCCCGTAAACGGGGCTCGAGACCTATTTTATGTTTTATGCGATCTCAACCCCGTGCTAAAGCACGGGGCTATTCGTAGGAAGCCAGAAGAGCACGGGGCTGCTGACATGAAACCGGAAAGGCTCGCGCGTGCGACAACTACCAGTTGCTGCAATCGGCTAAGGGGTTACGACAAAAGAAATGAAGAAAACAAGGGAAATCCGATTTTGAAATCACCGCCAACGCCAGGCAGGCGCTTGATCAAAAAGAGCACACTTTGGGCGGGACGCGCCAGCGGCCCGCGGGAACACGACCACCACGCCGTGGCGAACAGGCTATGGACTTGATCGAAGAGCATCGCGAGAAGAGAGGAACGAGTAAGGTAACCGCGCTAATGACTTTGCGCTTGCCGCCGCGTCCCTTGACAAAGTCACCCTGACAGATCGACGCAAAAACGTCAAGAAAAAAACGCGTGCCGAGTGCGAGAAATTCGCACCGGCTGTGGGGGACCGCAGCCGTTAACCCGATTTCTGACAAGTCACCTGCGGTGCGGTGGCCAGATCTTTGCCTGAACGCATCAGCCGTTTTGAATCGAGGATCGGCGGAGGATTGGTCGGCTTGATTTCCACTCGCGCCATCTTCCTTGTCAGGCAAAGACTTATAGTCGCTGAGCACAAAGTTTGCAGTAAATTCGGGTCAAGCGGATTTGACCCAGAGATAAACAGATAACCTGCGGCCACGGCGAAATAGCAGGCAGTGACCAGGGTGATCGCCACCAGGCTGGCCCGGCTGCTGTGCAGGGGGCCCGCGGGGGAGGGGGGGGAGCGGTTTGCGATCGAAGGGACGACACGGCGGGAACATGGTCCGCCATGGTAAGCAAAACGGCTCAGAACATTTCCAAGGCGACGGCCGCCACCGCCACCGCGATCATCACGGCCCCGGCCACCATCTTGCCGGCGGTCCCCACCAGTCGGCCAAAGAAGGCCGCCATCCCCACCTTACAGCTATCGCTCAGCTTGCGCCCCGCCCACTTCTCGCCCAGCACCGCTCCACACGTCGCACCGACCGCCGCGAAGAAAATCGCCCCCAGGATCGGCCCCACAATCGGGACGGGAACTCCCAGGAACAGGCCGGTCACCGAACCGACAAGGGCCCCCACCAGGGCCAGGACCGCCCCCCGCCGCGTGCCTCCGTAGCGGTGGACTCCCACCGCACTGGCCAATAACTCGATCGCCTCGCCCAGCAGTGCCAGGCAGACCATGACCCCGATCGCCAGCCATCCCACGTCGACCACCCACGCATCCGGTACCAGGTAGGCGTAGACCACGGTCGCCAGCAGCACCAGCCAATTGCCGGGAACACCGAAAATGTTGAGCGTCCACAGGGCGATCAGCAGCAGGACCAGCAGGATGGGCCAGAGGAGGGTCATGGGGGGTGCGGATTACGCGTTACCGAATCCGGGTGCGGGTGACGGGAAAAAGGGTGCGGGTTCCCGGTGCGGGCTCCGAGTGCGGGTGCAGGCTTCCGGGTTGCGGGATTTGTGGCAAATCGCAAATCGCTTGTCGCGCTTATTTCAAATCCCTTGTCTCGTATCCCAAATCCCCCCTCCCGCTTCACGACTTGCCGGACCAGGAACAGGTCCAGGGACAAGGGACAGGTCCCGGGACAATCTGCGGCTTACGAGTTCGCACTGGCCGGGCGTAAGGGGCTTTCCTTGATCCGAAAGGTCCGGCGTCCGGAGAGGGCAAAATTGACAGTCGCCGTTCGCTTGGCACCGCTGCCGCTGAGGGCCGCGATCTTGCCCAGGCCGTAGTCCGGATGCGTCACGGCCATACCCACGCGAAAGGTTTCGGCATGGTCCGGCGGCGCGGGGGGTGCCTGCCGGTTGGCCGGCGGGTCGCTGCCAGGGGGACTGGCCAGCTGGTCGGCCGTCGTCACCTGCGGCGTGGTCACCTCACGGGCGGGGCCCGGCGAGCGGGGGACGTGCTGTTTTACGTCCGCCACAAAATTTTCGGACAGTTCGAATTCGGGCATCTCGTAATAATCGGGCTCGACCAGTTCCATCCGCTCGCGAGGCAGTTCCATCAAAAAAGGGCTGGGCACGGTCATTCGCCGTGATCCGCGATACTCGCGGAAGCGGGCCATGCTGATCTGCAGTTGTTGTTGAGCGCGTGTGATGCCGACGAACAGCAAGCGCCGTTCTTCTTCCAATTCGTGAGGATTGTCTTTGCTGCGATCGTGCGGCAACAGCCCTTGTTCGGCGGCAATGATGTAGACCACCGGGAACTCCAGCCCCTTGGCCGAGTGCAAGGTCATCAGGGTGACCCGTTCAGCCCCTTGGTTCCATTCGTCGGTATCGCTGATCAGGGCTGTTTCTTCCAGGAACAGCTCCAGCGACTGCTGTTCCGGGTGCCGTTCGTCGAACTGTCGAGCGACGGTCAGTAGTTCTTCGATATTGGCCAGGCGATCTTGGTCTGCGGGGTCGTCCGATTGCCGCAACATTTCATGGTATCCGGACATGGAGAGCACGAGTCCCACGATGTGTTCCACCGAACCGGTCGCGGCCAGGGCGAGTTCGTCCATGGCGGCCGCGAAGCGGGCCAGTCGCGTGGCCGCGGGACCGGTCATGCCCGGAATCATGCCCGCCTCGCGGGCGGCGTCCAGCAGTGGGATGGCCCGCCCCGCGGCATATTCCACCAACCGCTGGACCGTCTTCTTGCCGATCCCCCGCGGCGGCGTGTTGATCACGCGCTGCACAGCGATATCGTCCCGCGGATTATTTACCAGCTGCAGGTACGCCAACACATCTTTAATCTCTTTGCGGCGGTAGAATTCCAGGCCTTTGACCAGCTGGTAGGAAACTCCCTGTTCGTACAACGCCGCCTCCACCGCTCGTGAAAGAGCGTTCACACGATAGAAAATGGCAAAATCGTGCGCCCGCCGCCGGCCGGCGCGGATCTGCGCCGCAATCTCGGCAGCAATCTGGCGGGCCTCTTCCTGCTGGGAGGCGTACGAGACAAGCCGCACGGCCGAGCCCGCTTCGTTTTCCGTGTAAAGACCCTTTTCCTTCCGCTGCACGTTGTTGGCGATCAGCGTGTCGGCCACATGCAAAATCTGCCGCGTACTGCGATAGTTCTGTTCCAGCCGCACAATCTTTACGCTCGGATAGTCGTGCTCAAACTGCAGGATGTTGTTCAAGTTCGCACCCCGCCAGCCGAAAATCGACTGGTCCGGATCGCCCGTGACCGCCAGGTGGGGATGGTCACAGGCCAGGGCCCGCAAGATGGCATACTGAGCGTGGTTGGTATCCTGATACTCGTCGACCAGGATGTAGCGAAACCGCTGGTCCAAAGATTGGCGGACTTCCGGATGCTGGTGCAACAACGTGGCCACATGCATCAACAGATCGTCGAAATCCACGGCCGCGGACCGCAGCAGCTGTTGCTGGTACTTCGGGTACAGGCCAGCCACCACGGCGCTGATCGGCCCACCCCCCACGCCGCGAAAATCTTCCGCCGCAATCAAATGGTTCTTGGCCCAACTAATCCGCTCAGCAATCTGCCGCGGACTGAACATCGACGTTTCCTGGTGCTGAGCCGCGATTACCTGCTGCAAGGCCCGCAGGCTGTCGTCGGTGTCGTAAATCGTGAAATTTTCGGAAAGGCCTAACAAAGCGGCGTATTGACGCAGCAGCCGAGCACAAAAGCGGTGAAAGGTGCTGATCCACAACCCGTCGGTGGACACCAACTGCTGCAGGCGACCACGCATCTCGTCCGCCGCCTTGTTGGTAAAGGTCAAGGCAACGATCTGCGAGGGCGGGATACCCTGCCGCAGCAGGTAAGCGATGCGGTGCGTCACCACCCGCGTCTTGCCACTGCCCGGCCCGGCCAAAATCAATAAGGGCCCGTGCATATGTGTGACGGCCGATTTTTGGGCCTCGGTCAGATCTTGTTCGCTGAGTTCCCACATTTGCGGCAAGTATAGCGGTCTGCTAGCAATCGCACAGCGTCGGCTGGTTGTGATGGAAGGCCTGCATTTCGCCCTGCTGGCTGCGGCAAAAGCCGACCAGACTTTCGGCAGCAAAAAAATTGCCGGAACTGCTGGCCAGTTTCGCCAGCTGAAAAATACCGCGTCGCCGAACCGGCAGGGGCGTCGACGGCCATGCTGTCGCCGGCGGAGGCTGGAGATCCTGGTCCGGGCTGCCCGCAAATTCGTGTTGAAAAGTTGTCAGCAGTTTCCAGAATATGGTTATACTTGACCGTTTGGCCGGTGCCGTTACCGGCCGATTCTCCCAGGAGAATCCAACGAACTGTGACCAGCTTTTAGGGAGGGACCCCGATGACCCGCATACCGCTTCCGGTAGCCAGCAATCAGAAACAGTCGCTGAGTGAAAAACTGGAGATGAGCACGGCTGAAATTGGCTTGTCGGTGCGAACCACAAACTGCCTGGAGGATCGCGGCATCTTTTCAGTCAATGACTTATTGAATTGTACACCAAAGGACCTGTTGTCCATTTCTAATTTTGGCGAAAAGACCTTGGAAGAAGTCTACCTGGCGTTGGAAAGTATTGGGCTGTACCGTCCCAACCACGGCCCGGAAGCTGAGCGGGCAGTCGGAGACGGCGCGCGGTAAGCGGGGGTGCATTTTGCACTTTGCGTAACCCCTTAGCCGATTGCAGCAACGGGTAGTTGTCGCACACGCGCGCCTTTCCGGTTTCATGTCAGCAGCCTCGTGCTTT
>JABAOH010011917.1_pt1 | contig 14843 bp, 19 predicted proteins | sample 7062181 | NCBI WGS metagenome assembly JABAOH01 (sample SAMN14538630, study PRJNA623070) | marine sediment metagenome | biome: marine biome [ENVO:00000428]; feature: marine pelagic biome [ENVO:01000023]; material: deep marine sediment [ENVO:00002113]; isolation source: pool of 5 deep marine... | reverse complement strand
CTCGGTCAGTTTTCCATATGCCCAAACTTTGCCTTGGTTAATAATCGCAACAGAGTCGCAGATCCTACTCAACTCTGGAAGAATGTGAGAAGAGAGGAGAAAAGTGACTTTTTCATCCTTGTTGAGTTGTAGAACCAGATCTAAAAGCGCACTTCTGGCTTGAGGGTCAAGGTTAGCCGTCATTTCGTCGGCTACTACNNACTACCAGCTTTGGCTTATGAATAAGAGCGTGCGCGATAGCAAATTTTTGAAGCATACCCGCCGAGAGAGCGTGAATAGGCCGATCACTTGCTTCTTGCAGGTTCACTAGTTTTAGGACTTCTGGAGCTCGGGACTCAGGAACGCCGAAGACTCTGCACACTCTCTTCAGATAGTCTAAAGTTTTTTGATGGGGAGGAAAGAAGGTTTTTTCATAAACTACTCCGATCAGCGACCGTATAGCTATGTTGTCCCAAGGATCTTGGCCAAAAACTTTCACGTAGCCTCTATCTGGCTTTAGTAAACCGAGAATCATCTTAATTGTGGTAGTTTTCCCAGCCCCATTGGGCCCTATCAAACCCGTGACAAAACCCTCGTCAAGCGTCAAGTCTAGACCGTCGACAGCAACCACTCTGCCATAACTCTTTGCAAGGTTCTCAGCAATAATTAATGTCATGAATAGTTTCTATGATTGAAAGAGGCATTTAAGGATTGACGAACCTTGATTAACACACAACTGCAGGAAGCCGAAAAGATGCATGCTACTACGCCATGCGCGCGCATAACTTGGCTGAAGATTTCTAGTTGCGATATCGAGCCATATCCAAATCTCAGTTCTGAAGTTTCCATAGCCACATATCACAGAAAACTTTTATAAAAAAACTTTGCCAGTAAAGAAAACACTTTCAAACATGCATTAACCAGACAATCTGCAGATTAGCTGCAGTAGTTTTTGGGAGGATTTTTCAACACTTTCTTCAAGAGCAGATAGTTTGGCACTAACCTTCTCTAGTCTGTCATTGAATCCTTCTTCAATAGAAGACAACTTCTTCGAAACATCAATCTTTTTGCTCTTCCTCTTCTTTAATAAAGATAACATCTCAGCCAGCACATTTGAATAAATCCCAGGATAGCGAGAACGTTTTGATATTAAGTCAAAAGTTTGGTTGTAGACATTGAGGTTAACGTTTAATCCCCAATCCATAGTTCTAACAGAACCCAACGACACAACTGCTGCCTCCAAATTATTCTGCCGCAGAGCTTCAACCGCAGTTTTCAGATTCACCAGCATGTCAAGAAGATCAGGAATGATCCAACCAGCTTCTTTGTTAGCTTCTCCACTCGTACTTATTAAATGTCTATTCAGCAATGAACATATTTCAAGCTGAGAGTTGTTAATGAATTCAACATCTTTTTCAACTTTTCTCCTTTTTAATTCATTAAAATCTTGAGCTCGAACTTTCAACTTTCTTGTTTTCCGCAGCAGTTCAGAGTAGCCAACAATTCCTCTCGTCAAGTATCTTCTCGAAGAGAGGTCATTTTCCAAATTATTTGCGACTGGAAGAAAATCGTAAGGTAAGATATCCAGCGAATCAATTCTGGAAATAAGAGAAAGAATAACTCTTGACGAATATTCTAAGAGATCACAACTCACATTAGTCGGCGTATCATAGTTTGTATGGTATATTTTCTCATAAGCAGATAGATGTGACCCAAAGTTGACGCTGGGCACTCCACACATTACATAAGACCAATGATCAGTATAGGTTGTCGGCAGATTAGTGACTTTGAAAAGCATTTCAAGATCAAGCTCTTTTACAGATTCTTCTACGAAAGTAGTCATCTCAGGCGTTGCTCGCAAAACAACGGCGTCCCCAAACGCTGGAATGTCAAGGTTGATGTTTAACACGGTGTTTTTGACTTCCTCTGGATTTTTGTTCACGTAGTCAAAGGACCCTACTGCCCATTCATAAAAGCTGTCAGATCCCGATTCTTCTNNACGTAGGCAAAGGACCCAACTGCCCACTCAAAAAAGCTGTTGGATCCTGATTCTTCTGCGCCAAAAGATATGAACTTGATCGTTCGTTTTGGTTTGAGGTTTTCACTGAGGATTCTGGCGGTTTCCAGTACGATTGCAACTGCAGAAGCATTGTCGTTGGCGCCTCCAAACCAGCTGTCATGGTGAGCAGTTAGCGTGATTATCTCTTCTGGATATTTTGATCCAACCAACTCACCCATCACGTTATAAGAAACGCCATCTTCCTTTGTTTCAATTATATTTCTTAGTTCAACTTTCACGTTTTGTCTCCGAATTCTAGCACGTAAAGATTGAGCTATTTTGTAGGGAACATTCACCACGGGTATAGGGGCAAAGGGAAAAGCGTCTTTCCTAAACGCTGTATGTTCAGAGAAAAATACAGCAAACACTACTGCTTCGACGCCATAATCTTTAGCCAAACGGCAGGGAAAATCTGCCCAATAGGTTAATCTGTCACTTCTCTCTATGATGGCTATTTTTCCCTTTGGATCAATTCCTTTCTTTTTCAGACTTTCAAAATCTTTTACTGTTCCAAAACCAGCATCAATGAGGTCAGCTTGTATACCTTGGGGCGAAGTTGACACGCATGTTCCACCTGTTACGCAGGGAACAGTCTCAGCAGAGGGCTCCAGTATTTTCAGCTGGCAATCCTTGTAGTTTCGGTAAACCACTGTAAAGGGTTCGCAGTGAACGTTCTGAAGTCCAAGTTTTTTGAATTCGCTTTCGATTAGTTTTGCCGCCTTAAGTTCTTCTTGTGTGCCAGCTGCTTTTTCACCTATGTCAAAAACTGATTGAAGATATGCTAAAGTTTCTTCTAAAGAGAAAGAATCAGCTAATTCCATTTCAGTTCACCTTGTGTCTCACTGAGGTTCTAGCTTAGAAAATATAATAGTTGCGCCTAAGCTGGATTCTAAAGCAACTAGTCTTTCCATGCTTTCGCTACATCTATCATTCGTGCAAACCAGACATTTGGGCAACTCTTGATGTACTTGATAAGTTTCTCTAACACCACGATTCTATGGCCTCGACCAATCACTTGCGGGTGTAGGGTAAGAGTGAAAACTCCATTTTTCACATTTTTGTACATGTAGTCGAAGTCTCCAACCCATATTTCATAAACTTTAGAAGGAGCCGACAAACCACCAGATTCTTCGTATTCAAAGAGAGGCCAGTCGTCAAGATTCCATGCGACTGGAATCTCCAACAGGCGGCTTTCTCGACCAAATTTAAAGGGTTTTGTTATCGAAGCTTTGTCGCCGATTCTACATTTGTATGGTGTGAAGTCTTCAGCCATTAGGCTGCTGTCGTAGATGAAGTCACGTTCGAGTAACAGTTTCAAAGTGTTTAGGCTTGTTTCCCAGCTTGGAGAACGATAGCCTAAAGGACGTTTTCCTGTAATAGCTTTTAGAGAACTGATCCCCTTGTCCAGTACAGCAACTTCTTCTTCATATTTGAGGTCTGCTGGACTCTCGTGGCAGTAACCGTGATGGGCAATCTCGTGTCCTTTTTCATGTATCTTTTTCACTATTTCGGGATAAGTGTCTGCAGTGTGTCCAGGCACGAAAAACGTGGTCTTCACATCATGTTTGTCTAGTAGACTCAAGATTCTCCATATGCCAACGCGAGCTCCAAACTCGCCCCTCGAGATAGACGTAGGTGACTTTTCTTTCCAGCTTAGCCAGACAGATATAGCATCAAAATCAACGGTGAGGCAGACTGCACAAGTCATGTCAGAAGGCATATTAACCAATATATTCCCTCACCTTTTTCTAACGCCCATTACGATATGGAGAGAATTCGAGTTTCCGGGTCTCTCGTGAGCTTTATTTCGGAGAACTTAACGATAGCGCCTTCGAGGGTGTTGTGCACCGTTGCTTTTTTCAAGTGTCCTCCAAGCGCATTTGTGTCTTCCTTCGCTAAAGCCACATGCAAATGGAAGAAAGTTTCATCATTGCGTAGTGAAATGTTGCCTGAGAGGGATAGAAGCTCCACGGGTTCGTTGAATTTGTTTGTTACATATCCCGCTTTCTCGCGAGAGTAGAAGCTGATTTCAAAGTTGCGGAGCATTCCAATTCCATTGATGATTATTCCTGACCGAATCTTATACTCTTTTGCAATCCGCTTCAAACTTTCAATGACATCTTTTCCGTCTTCAAATCTGAAAACGATTAAGTTCCCTTCTTTTCTAGAAGACAAACCTAGCCACCTTCCACAATACACTCACCTTCACAAACTTTCCATATTTCAAGATTGTGATTGACTCGGGCAAACATAAACAATGAATTGACAGCATTTAAACCAGCGATCTCAGAATTATTCTGCAGTTGGGTGTTAGTTTCACGTAATACACACGGCTTTTTTTAAATACATTAGTCAGCAGAAACATTTGGAGACTAAACCTTATGTCAATTGCTGACGAGGAGGAGACATACGAAGAAGAAGAGGAAACTCGACCTCTGAACGCTGAGGAAGTAACCTTGATAGCAACTGAATTTTTGAGGAGACTTGGACACAAGCATGGTCTTAAGCCGATAAAAGCTTCTCTGCAAGAGGAAAGATATGTTATAGAGGTTGGACTGAAAAAGCAAACTGCCACGGTGGAGATTGATGCAACGAATGAGGAGATTATGCAATATGAAATCACAGCTGTAACCAAAGAATCTTCGCCTTCTTTTCCTCTGACACGAAAAAACATACTTTTGATAGGCGGAATTGTAATTATATCAGTGTTTGCTTCCAGCCTGCTGGGTATTCAGTCGTTTATCGGAAGCATATTCTAGCGTAGACGATTATTTAGACTTCTATAATTGACATGCTGTTCTAACATGGATAACCCTATTCTTTGGTTCACTCAGTTTTTACCTTTGTTAAAAAAAGATAAACTACATAAACATACAGTGAATCTGCATTCATAGTTCATAATGTTTTTAGCCAACTCAAAGATTCCACTAAGAATGGTGAAAAATATGCAACCTCGCGCTGGAAAACCGAATGCTACAAAGGTTTTGCGAACCCTTCCTGAGAATGAAGCATTTTATTTCTTCGAAGACATAGACAGGTACACAGGGAAATCTGCTTCTAGCCTAGCTGAGTTCTGCGAGATGACGAAAACCGTCGACAAAAAATCGATAATCTTCCATTTCAAACGCCATGACTTTGAGAGATGGGCTAAAGAAACTTTACGTGACCCAAAACTCGCTAAAAGAATCAGTAACATAAAGAAAACAAAATCTGAAGAAAAACTGAGAACTCGGATATACAAAGTCTCAAAAAAGCGGTTAGAAGAACTCAACAATAGCCTCCTTAAAAAGCGACACGCTAAACCTCTTAAGCGCTGAAACTGCTACGTTCATAAACCTTTAGTAGAACAACTTCAGCCTTCTCAACCTCTCATGTAAGTGAGGTTGAAGCGAATTTTTAGTAAGACGACTCTTGAAGTTCTCAATTAACTTTTCTTTTTTTTATTTAGGGTTAACCTCATGAATGGAGATAAATAGTAAGAACTTTAATTCTTAGTGGTTATAGTTGGTGGTAGTTTCTCTAAAAGAATTTTAGTTTTTTCTTCTTCTCTTGCTCTTCCGATGGTTCCTTGTCTTCATCTTCTTGCTGTTCCTTACCTTCCTCTTCTTGTGGTTCCTTGTCTTCAGGTGTTTGTTCATCTTTTTTCCAGATTACCTTCGAATGTTCTTCCTTCTCCGTTTCCAGCGCGTTTTTCTTCTTTTCTATTTCTTCTTTCGTTTTCTGGATGGCCTCTGATATTGACAATTTATTTGACGCTTTCAATGTATTTTCTAGTTCCTTTTTATTTGGTGCTTTCAGTTTATCTTCTAGTTCCTTTTTCTCAATGCGAAGATTAGCAAGTGCATCTTGTTTTTCCCTCATCTTTCTCTCCAACTCTCGAATTGCCGTTTTTTCTCTAAGTACCTTTGTCTCTTCTTCCACAGTCTTTTGTTCTTCCTCAATCGCTGCTAGTCTACTCTCCAATTCGGTTCTTAGCTTCTGAAGCTTTTCCATTTCATCCTTAGATGTGTCAACCATCTCTTTTTTCCTCACACCTTTTGTTTTAATACTAAGAATAAAAATAGGTTATGACGCTGAAATCTATATTACAACAACTTCTTTTGGCTACATCTTTTTTTGGCAAAAAAAGTTCAGTGGACGGGCGGGGATTTGAACCCCGGACCTCGACGATGCCAACGTCAGAACCGGCACTATTGCCTCTCAGCAGCCTCTCTAATGTTAACCTCCGCTTCACCGAGTTGTCGCAGTTCAAAGAATTTCTCAGAGTTAACATGAGGCTTAGACCTTCTACAGCAACCCATACCGTTGAGGACATAGCGAGGTTTCTAAGAGCTTCTAATAACATGGTTAGTTACGAAACAGTTAGCGCATACTTGAAAAGCTATCTTGGAAAAGCTCCCAAAACCTATAATGGACAGTTGACTGCGCTGCGTAGGTTTGTTAGAGACTTCTTGAATAGACCGAGATTGATAGCTTCGTTCAAAATGTGTCCGGTAGATGAAATAGCTCAAACTGAAGCTCCTACAAAGAAACAAGTGAGAAATGGGTTTAGGGCTCAGAAGGATGCGAAGTCCAAGGCGATCTACCTTTTCACAGCCACTACTGGTCTGAGGAAAGGTGAGATTCTAAGTTTAACGAAGGATAAGGTTAACTCTAAACTCAGAACGGTGATTCCACAGCATTTCACTCGAAAGAAACGTAGCAGTGTCACGTTCTATAATGAGGAAGCGAAAAAGTGGCTGAAGAAGTATCACCAAGAGAGAGATGGTGACAAAGATCCTAGAGTGTTCGTAATCAGTGATAGAAAATGGCGCGAGATTTGGCGAAGAGCCGGGTTAACATCTAAGCATTTGAGAGTCTGGTTTTCTACCGAAATGGGTGAACTTGGTGTTCCAGATCGTTATGTAGATGTGTTCCAAGGAAGGGCTCCGAGAAACGTCCTAGCAAAACACTACACAGGGAAAAGATTACAGAGGCTCAAGAGAATCTACGACAAAGCAGGGTTGTCAGTTCTGAACTAACCTCCATTCTTTTTTTGTTATGCGCTATGCGTAGTGTAAGGTTTGGAAGTTGGTTTCATACTTTGTTATGCTTTAACGACTGTTACCGAGAGCATCTGCATACTGCATATAATTGGTGGAAGCGGGAGACCAATTTACTTAATAAATACCTAAGGATTACTTCAATCCAAAATGGGTGTTGATTATGACCAAAAAGCTTTTCGCGATTGTTGCGGTGCTCATTATTTGCCTACCAGCTACGATAACCTATCTGATAATCGAAAATAGTATTGTGAATAGGGCCTATGACGCGTTACATGACGAGTACATGAAAACACTTTTTGATCAAACTCTGGTGATGCCCAAAGGGCTGGATGAACATTATGAGAGAATAAGAAGACACAAAAGTCAAGAGTTTACGAACAAGGGAGATTCTGGTTGGCTTTTGTTTTATGCTACTGAAGTGCTCCACGATCTTGGAAACTATAGTTACGGTCAACGTTGTGCGGAATTCAACAGTACAGCGGGTATATTATGCAAAAACCTAACAGCAGAACTTGCCACAAACTTTCAAGACTACATAAACAGGTCTCTCACTGACATAGGATTGCCAAACTCAAACATGAATAGAATGCAAACAATCTATGAATTGACGAATAATTTCGTTACTTACTTGAATGATACAAATGGGTTTGCACGCTTTCCTGTTGAAACTCTGACTGGTTAGGTTTGGAGACTGTGAGGATCAAGCTATGGCACTCTCATTTCTTTTGGAATCAAATGGGTATGAGACTGCCCTATGCATTATACATGACGAAAACTTAGAAACATATGGATCCGAAGGTCTGTATCATGTCTTCTGCGTAGTAAGAAATGATTTCGAATACAATGGTACCTTGATTCAACTCAATGAATACACAGAATATGGAAACAATTGGATCGTTTTAGATCCAGCTTTTAATCACCCATTTGGTAAAGACCCTGAATGGATGGATTACTATCGAATGGACAATGGAACAATTTGCATACCTCAGACACTTTGGAGTTCTTTGCTTATTGATTACACAGCAGTCATTAACAGAGCAAAGGAAGTCGGGATAATCCTGAATGGTTAAAGACCGTTTGCTTATTTTCAAGTTGTTTTGTGTGTTTTATCCATAACCTGTTTAGCTGAATCTCAACTTTTCCTTTTTTGATATGCATACTGCATATCGAAATAGAAGTAGAATGTTGAAGTAACATGTTCCGGCGCAAGATTTTTAATGCTCTCACGCATACCCCTGTTTGGTGAGTTGATTGGAGAATTTTTCACGTGAAGAGTTGAAGTTTCTTGAGAGGCAGCAGGTGGGCAGGTTAGCTACTATTTCGAGAAATCAAGTTCCTCATGTGATTCCGTTGTGTTATGCTTGTGACGAGGAGAGGATTTACTTGAACACCGGCTTTGATTCAAAGAAAGCCAGAAATATAAAGGAAAATCCGAAGGTTGCATTTGCTGTCGACGAGTTCATTAGGTGGGGGGATTTCCGAGGAATGATGGTGACTGGGAAAGCAGAGTTTGTGGTGAAAGGCAAGCTTCATCAAATTGGACGCGACCTTATCTACAAGAAGTACCCGAAGTGGGAGGAGAGTTATCCAATTCATGAAGGAAGTGACCATATTCTTGTGATAACTCCAACCGAAGTCGTAAGCTGGAATCTCCAGGCTTGAAGGCTACTTCTTCTCCTTCTTTTTTTTCATATGCAATATGCATAGATTTCGTGTGAACAGAAGGGGTTGCTTTAGCCAAATAATAACGTTCTATTCTTCTATAGGAGCATACGTTCACAATAGAGTCTCATATCGATGATCTGGTCAACTTCTTGAAGAAAAATAAAATACCAAAATACCAAATCGCAAAGCTCCTTGGAATAACTGTGAGGGGAGTGAATAGAATTCTACGAGAAATAGAGAAACACCAAAAGGAAACCAAGGAGAGCTTGCCGAAATTCGAAAAGGAACAAGATTGGATGCGTGCATGCCGCAAGTTTTAACAAGTCAAGGCATATACATCTTACCATGAAGTATGACAACAAAAGGATTGCAGGTTTGCTTTTATTTGTCGGTGGCGTCCAGTGTGTTTTAGGAATAATCATCGCAGAAGCGCTTTACCCGGACTACAGTACTTCAGAGAATTGGATAAGTGATTTGGGAATTGGACCCTCCGCTCTTATCTTCAACTCGTCAGTGTTTCTATTAGGTGTGTTCGGGATCATTGGAACCTACTTCATTCAACGAGCATTCAATTCCAGACTTTTCTCTATTCTAACGGCGATAACGAGTATAGGTGCAATTGGAGTCGGATTGTTCACAGAGGACGTTATGGTATTACATGCCATCTTCTCTTTGATAACTTTCCTATTCGGAGGCGTATCCGCTATCTGGTCCTACAGACTGCAGAAACCACCGCTCTCTTACCTTTCCGTTCTATTAGGAGCACTGGCACTCTTGGCTATTGCTCTCACATTTTCTGGAACCTATCTTGGGTTAGGTAAGGGAGGAATGGAACGCATGATTGCCTATCCAGTGTTGCTATGGATAATTGGTTTCGGTGCACACCTGATCGGTTCGAGTGACACGTCTGAAGTTGCGAAATCATAGCTGTCATTGCATGCGGGCAGGCAAATTGGTAAATGCAGGTATGCAGTTCACGGTGGGGATGTTTGCGTACTGCGGGCAAGTCCAGTTCCACAGTAAGGACAGAATTTAAAATCTTCTTGCGGTATTTCTTTTTTGCAGTTTACGCATGCTGTTCTAAAACCCATTCTTTCTATTTGTCGTGTTATGCGCCTTGTCCTTTCCCCGTAGTAACTTGACACGATAGTTGAAAACGTGCCTCCAGCAATCACCGCTATGAAAAATAGGCCAAGATCAAATGTTTCTGTAACTACATCCCACATAAGAAATACGAAAAAGGGCAGAATTAGTAGCACTAACGCAACATACTTCTGCTTCCTCTTGACATCATCAAGCTTCTCTTTAAGATAAAAGAGCTTAGCTTCTTCGTCTACATTCATTGGCTTCAAGCTCACAATAAACAGAGTTAATTAGAATGATATTGTTTTCAAGTGGCATTAATAATTTGAGCTCACACATTCACACAAAGCCATAGCAGATTTGAAGGCATGCATGCATTAACCTTCACCTTTGTGCGCGCACGAGTATAGATATTGTTATATACAATTATATACATTAATATATTGGGTGAATTGAAATGGGAAAAAAGAGGATGACGAGCATAAGAATTGACGGTGAAATTATCGACAGAGCCAAAGAAATTGGGCTGAACATCTCGAAAACTTGTGAAAATGCCTTGAAAGAGGCAATAGAAGCCTTGGAGCAAAGGAAAACTAAATCCATGCCTAACGTAGGGTATACCGACGAGCGAAGCTCGTCCCTTCCGCATGATGTGGACGGGCGGGGATTTGAACCCCGGACCTCGACGATGCCAACGTCGCGATCATTCCAGGCTGATCTACCCGCCCAAACCCATACCTAACAAGAAAACTATTAAGCATTTTGCCAAATATCTTTAAGACCCTAATAGCTCAGAACATCTATATGCAAAGGATCAAAAAAAGGGCCGGTAGTCTAGCCCGGTTAGGACATCTGCTTGACGTGCAGAAGGTCGCTGGTTCAAATCCGGCCCGGCCCACCATACATGGTCTCGTAACTTTTCATCCAAAATTTTGAGCACTATTTGGCAGTTGAAGAAGGAAGGTTATGCTGATTCTACGTTGAGAGCGTATGCTTCAAGCGTGCAGCTTCAGTGCTCTTCCTCCTCAAGCTTCTGAAGAAACTCTAACAGAAGTTTCACTTTTTTGTTGTTTTTGTTTAGTTTGTAGGCAACTACTTTTGCCCCTATCTTGGTGCGAGATATGTAGTCTCTGTTGACGAGGCTGGGAAGAACTTTCATAATACTCGCAGGGTTCTTTTCTATTCTTCTGGCGATCTCTCTCAGGTTCATAAATTCTTCTGGATTTTGAAGGAACAGGTCAAGAACAATCAGATATTTTGAGGGGCCAAATAGCTCGTTTAATTTTTTCATACAAATAAAGGGACTGACGATGAGTATTTATGTTTAACGTCTGTGTAGATAATGGCAACATTTGTTTAATTTTCTAAACATTTATTACCCTGGAAAAACATATGTATAACGCTGATTCATGCATGTGACAATTGCAAACTCGCAAATGAAAAAGGTTAAGATGCACATGTTAGTTGAAATCCATAGGCCAAAGACATCAGGCAAAATCAGAAAGGTTGCTCACCCACAAAAAGTCGCTAAATCCTTTGAAAACTTTCGGTTCTACATTAAGTATGCCGGTTTTGTCTTGAGAGCTTTGAGAAATCCGCGGTTCCAAAAATTCCTGAAATGGATAATGAGAAGAGAAGAGATAGAAGAAAATATAGTTAAAGATGTCCAAGTCCGAGTCTTTCCTTTCCGAAAGGAGAACGGAAACGGACTTGCTGGAAGATGCAAAAACAAATCTCGAATCTTCATCTATCCAAAAAGGTTCGAATCTTGTCAGAAACTAACGCGAAAATACGGGAAAGATAAGACTCTGTCCTACATTGAATACAGAGCTCAGGCCGCCTTAATACACGAGTTTCTACACGTAAAATACGCAAGTGACGAAGAAAAAGTCAGGAAACTGACAAAGAAATATTTTAACATGTTTATTGAGAACTCCGAAAATACACACGCAATTTCAAGGATGTTATTCAGAGAGTAAGTTCACCTGAAAATAATTGAAAGAGACAAGAGTCTAAGAACTACATTTTTAGTAATTAAAAATAAGTATACGAACAGAGAAAAACTTATTACCAACTGGATTTGCCGCTATATTTCTTAGAAATCAAAGGGAGGTGAAAAGCATGGTTGAAGAAGACTGGGAATGGGAAGAAGATGAAGAAGAAGATGAAGAAGAAGATGAAGAATGGTAAAAGATTTTAACACAGCGTTTTTTTTGGACATGATTTTTATATATATCAAGTTTTTACGTAGGTGACTATAATGTTATTTTGTACATTCATGAAGCTTTTTATTCGACTTTGTATGCACGCATCTAATTATAATTGTGCTATATATTTTGACTTCATTAGACGTATATACTTGAATTAAATCTTGATTTAATAACGGAAAACCAACGATGAGAAAAATTGCCAAAAGAATCCGAAGTATTTGTTTGTCCAAATCCTAAATGCAACAGTAAGATCGAAGAGCCTGTTCTCTTGAATAATTGGGCGGCAGCAGAGGAACAGTACTACGCTTGTCCTCACTGCTTCATCAAATTAGACATGGAGCCCGCGAACGCTGAACCCCAAGAGAAAGAAGAGGAAAAGAAGGAAATAGAAAAGCCTCCAGTTGAACCACCAGAGAAGAGAGAAAAAGACTCTTCACCATGTATTCATCATTTTGGATATTTGGCGAACCGCCCTGAGAATACTCCTGTTCCACAAGAATGTCTAATTTGTTCAAAAGTAGTGGGGTGTATGCTCAAACTGAGTGACACCTGATAAATTGTGCCTGCGCACTGGATATTCATGTCTTTAATGCACGTACAATTGAAGATTCTCACCGAATACACCTAAGTGAACTTTCTATTCAATATCTGACCACACAGTAGGGGGAAGACCCATCAGGTTCGCCTTGGTGTTTGCCTTAAATTATTAAGGATAGGAAAAATCCTATATTAATAAATTCGAGCAGAATCTAAAGAACTATTTAGAGCCTTAGTGTAACAGTTTCTTTCTTTGTTTACTCCTCCAGAATATGTAAATGATAACTGGCATGAAAAGTATCTCTAATGCTAGCCCTAATGGAAACTCTGGAACTGGAGGTAAATTATAATGCCCATCAATTGCCTCATCAACTGGATGCCAAACTGCATCTGGAGTCATGTATTCTACATTTCTAAGATCTATCAGAGAATATGCAATCTCTGATTTTGACCTGTACAGAATCGTTATCAATTTATAACCACTCCAAAATTCACCTGCTCCACCAGGAGGTATAGGAAAAAGCACCTCAGTAGCATCTAAGCAACCTGAAGGAGGTTGGGGTGGAATGATATCCAGCATTGGCTCGTATCCTGGGGGGAGTATGTCTCCATAATCATATAGCAAGTAGCCAGGCATTCCTGAAGTGGCTCTTATAAATTCAAGAACGTTAGGATCAACACATACTCTCAGTGCCCAACCAACAATACCTTCAGGACTATCGTCAAGTATTCCACTTATTTCAATGCATATGTCAACCACAACATGACCACCTTCTGGCACTCCAGGTATGTATCCAAGAGGTTGATCAACATAGACTTTAACGTATGGTTCTTGAGCCTTTATAGGTACATTAGCCATCACGAGACCAGATGGAAACATAAGAAGAACAACAAAAACTAGCAGATACTTCTTTTCTTTCACTAACTATCCCTTCCCCCCTCTAACCATTGTAGTAACTCGTATTTCTAATTTACGAAACAATCTTCTATAAGTACAGAGATAGGAACATAGTGAGGTAACACATAATATTTTTGTTCTATGGAACATTTCTCCTTAAATTATTAATGCTACTTGAAATGAATCAGTAGTCAAACTAAGAAGATAGGAGGTGATGTTATGTCTGAAGGAGCAATTTCGAGAAAGAAGGTGATTTCCGTAATTGTTGTAACTTGGATTCTGTCTTTGATTACTACTTTAGCTGTCGTTTATGTAGCGCCAAACATTTTCCCATTCGGAACTACTCATATCAGTGATAGAGCAGTTACCACAGCTAAAATTGCAGACAGCGCCGTTATAACTGCTAAGTTGGCAGATGGAAACGTTACCTCAGCCAAAATACTGGATGGAACCCTAACTGCAGCAGACATAGCTGATGGCGCAGTTACCAATCTCAAGCTCACATCCCAAGCGATTCCGTTCAGCTACACTTATCACCCAGATTTGGCAGCGACAACATCAACGACATGGATCGACATGCCCGACATGTCAGTGAGCATAACTTTGGCGAGAACGAGTCACCTAATAATTATGTTCAGTGCAACCGCTTATCTGGAGGCACTTGGAGACTCTCTCAATATGCGAGCTAAAATTGATGTTGAGACTATTCCTTATCCAGCGATAGTGGTCTTAACAAGAGAGACTGAAACAACTATTAGCTCTCACGCCTTCACATGGAACCTGCCAAACGTCAGCCCTGGCACACACACAGTCAAAATCCAATGGGCAATTGAAAGCGGAATTACCACAGGCTACGTTAGCGATAGATCGTTGACCGTTATAGCGCTGCCAGCATAATGCGTGTGCGCAAATTAAAAAAACATGGTTAGGTCAGCGCAAGCTAACACATACGGAGCAAGCTTTTTATTCTGCTTTGCATGAAGGCGCTAGAAAAAACATCTTGGGATTCGTATTTATAGCATAAATTTTTCTTTAGCCACACCCGCCTTCTTTCTTTCTCTGGCAGTAATTTCAAAGACTTTCTTCAACAACTCAATATCCTCACTAGTTTGTTTTACGCCTCTCCTAGACATAACTCTCTTCTGTGTTTCAATCGCCGAGTCAAGATAAAGCTCTACAGGCTGTACTCCAAGACCTTTCGACCAGACAGTGAAGGACGGAACATCATCGACAACAAACCCATGTACATGCGATGCTACACCAATTTTTTTGCCAGTATAGATTTGCGTTCCAATAGATGTTTTGGCATGATCACCGATGAAACATCCAACCTTCACATAGCCAGTGTCCAATTTTTTCCCTTCCAT
>JABAOH010140105.1_pt2 | contig 14852 bp, 11 predicted proteins | sample 7062181 | NCBI WGS metagenome assembly JABAOH01 (sample SAMN14538630, study PRJNA623070) | marine sediment metagenome | biome: marine biome [ENVO:00000428]; feature: marine pelagic biome [ENVO:01000023]; material: deep marine sediment [ENVO:00002113]; isolation source: pool of 5 deep marine... | reverse complement strand
ACCCGCCGCGATCAGTGCCTCGACGCACGGCGGTGTTTTTCCCTCGTGCGAACAGGGCTCGAGGGTCACGTAAACAGTTGCTCCTTTTGCATTGGCACCGGCGGCATCCAGTGCCACGACCTCGGCGTGCGCCTCACCGGTCTTGCGATGCCAGCCTTCGCCGACGATTTGACCGTCTTTCACAATGACGCAACCGACCCGCGGATTCGGATGCGCGGTATACATGCCGCGCCGCGCAAGCCGCAGGGCCCGAGCCATATACTCGTGATCGGCGGGAGTGAAAGAATCCACTATTTTTTCTTGCCGAGTAATTCAGGCAACAACGACATCTGTTCGCGGCTCGCGCTCGCCTCGGATATTTCCTGCAGTCGTTTGATCTCTTCCTGAAACTCGGTCACGTCCTGAAAACTTCGATATNNGTATGCGATCTCGTCGAGTTCGCGTAACTCCTCCATTACCAGCTCGCCGACGAGTCTCGACGGAACTTCACGCTCGCCCATGGTGCGCAGTTTGTGAACCATGCGACCGACCGCCTGTTCGAATTCATCGGCCGGCACGGGGCGTTTTTCCAGTGCCCGGACCATGCTGTTCCTGAGCTTTGCCTCGTCGAAAGGCTGCCGCGAGCTATCTCTCTTGACCACCCGCGGCATGACGAGCTCGGCCGACTCGAAGGTCGTGAAGCGCTCGTGGCATTCGAGGCATTCGCGCCGCCGCCGGATCTGCCGGCCTTCGCCCGCGAGCCGCGAATCGATGACCTTGGTTTCTTCCGAGCTGCAGAATGGACAATGCATGTGGGCTCAGCCTCAGATCACAGGATAGCACTCCCGTCAGCTGTACACCGGGAAACGCTTACATAAGTCGAGGACCTGACCACGGACCCGCTGATTCATGACGTCGTCGCTGATGTCGTCCAGGATGTCGCATATCCAGTTGGTCACTTCCTTCGTTTCGTCCTCGCCGAACCCGCGGGTCGTAATCGCCGGCGTGCCGAGGCGCAGCCCGCTGGTGACAAATGCTGAACGCGGATCGTTCGGCACGGTGTTCTTGTTGACCGTGATATTGGCGCGTCCGAGTGCCGCGTCCGCATCCTTGCCGGTGATGTCCTTGTCCAGCAGGTTCAACATAACGATGTGATTATCGGTGCCCGCGGACACAATCTCGTAACCACGTTCAGCAAAGGTGTACGCCATCACACGAGCGTTGTGCACGACACTTTCCTGGTAAGCCTTGAACTCGGGACGCATTGCTTCGAGCAATGCGACCGCTTTCGCGGCAATGACATGCATGAGCGGTCCACCCTGCGTGCCCGGAAAAACGAGCGAGTCAAATTTCTTTGCCAGTTCCTCGTTGGCTCTCGCCAGTATCATGCCGCCGCGCGGACCGCGCAGTGTCTTGTGCGTGGTCGTCGTCACCACATCCGCGTACGGCACCGGATTCGGATAGATCCCCGCGGCGACGAGTCCGGCGACGTGTGCCATGTCCACCATCAGGTAGGCGTCCACGCTGTCGGCGATCAGGCGGAATCGCTGCCAGTCCACTACCCGCGCATAAGCGGAGAACCCGGCGATGATCAATCGTGGCTTGCACTCGTTGGCAAGTCTCTGCACTTCGTCATAATCGATCAGCCCGGTGCTTTCATCCACGCCGTACTCATACGCGTCAAAGAATTTTCCCGAAAAGTTGACTTTCGACCCGTGCGTCAGGTGACCGCCATGGGTGAGGCTCATGCCGAGAATCGGATCGCCCGGCTCGAGCAGGGCAAACATGGCCGCCGCATTTGCCTGCGACCCGGAATGCGGTTGCACATTGGCGTAAGCGGCACCAAACAGCCGCTTTGCCCGGTCTATCGCCAGCTGCTCGGCCAGGTCGACGTTTTCGCAGCCACCGTAATAACGTTTACCCGGATATCCCTCCGCGTACTTGTTGGTCAGCACCGAGCCCTGTACCTCCATGACCCGCGGGCTTGCGTAGTTCTCGGAGGCGATCAGTTCGATGTGCTCTTCCTGGCGGCGCGCTTCGGCAACGATTGCAGCAAACAACTCACTATCGAAGGCCTCGATCGAGGTCGTCTCGGCATACATAAATCAATGATCTCCGGGTTATTTGAGGCGGTTTGGGTCTTTGAAGGTGGCGCATTGTACATGAGCCGACTATGCGAACACACGGGGGAAACTACTGAGCCTCGGCGAATGACTGAACGACCCTGGTCCAGGCCCGGGCGAGGTTGCGGCGGTTGTAGCCCCCGCCCCCCGTGCCGACGATGCGCCCGCCGCAATGGCGGTCGGCAAGTTTGCACAAGCGGCGCGCGGCCAGCGCATGCGCTTCTTCCGTATAGCAGAGGTGCGTTATCGGATCGCCCTCGAGGCTGTCCGCACCGCATTGCATGATGATGAATTCCGGCGCCGCCTGGTCGAGGTATGCCTCGACCAGCTGCCATGCCTCGTCGAACTGACTGTCGCCCGCGCCTGGCGGCATCGGGATATTGAGCTTGGTCCCGGCCGCGGCACCCTTGCCGGTTTCGTCCACGGCGCCGGTGCCCGGATAGAGAAACCGCCCGTCCTCGTGCAGGTCCGCGAAGATCAGGTCCGGATCGTCCTCGAAGCCATAGAAAACGCCGTCGCCATGGTGCGCATCGATGTCGACATAGGCGATGCGCTTCAGCCCGTGCTGTTGTCGCAGGTATTCGATCGCAATGCCGCAATCATTGAATACACAAAATCCTGCCGCGTGCTCCCTGCCCGCGTGATGCAAACCGGCAATCGGCGAGAAGGCGCGTAACGTCTCGCCGTGCATCACGGCGTCGACAGCGGCGAGCGTGGTGCCGGCCACATCGGATGCGGNNCGGCGTGTCGCCGCCGTCCAGGAACCCCGTACCATCCGCCGAGCGCCGGGAAATGAAGTCGATGTAGTCGGCGGAATGAAACAATGACAGTTCGTCCACGGTGGCACGTCGCGTGCCGGCGTAATGGATCGAAGAACCGAGCCCTGCTTCTGCCAGCTCGGACTGAAACGCTTCGTGGCGGTCGAGTCCGAATGGATGATCGTCGCCGAACCCGTAACTGGCCAGCGCCTCGCCCCTGAAGACGTAAACCGGCTTTTCCTGTGTTTCGCCCACGCCCGCTACCTTTCTCAAATTTGCTAATCGCGGAGCATACCCGATAATGCCGCCTGCTTTACCCGTGAACCGAAGACAATATGGCGCAATACATATACACGATGAATCGCGTCGCCAAGATGGTGCCGCCGAAACGACTGATCATCAAAGATATCTCGCTGAGCTTTTTTCCCGGCGCCAAGATCGGCGTGCTCGGACTGAACGGATCGGGAAAGTCGACCTTGTTGCGCATCATGGCTGGCATCGACAAGGAGTTCGACGGTGAAGCCAGACCTCAACCGGGCATCCATATCGGTTACCTGCCACAGGAACCCGAGCTGGATATCGAAAAAGACGTCCGGGGCAACGTCGAGGAAGGCGTCGCCGAGATCAAGAAACTGCTCGACCGCTTCAATGAAATCAGTGCGGCTTTCGCCGCGCCGATGGATGACGAACAGATGAACGCGCTGCTCGAGGAGCAGGGAAAACTGCAGGACGCCATCGATGCCGGCGGCGGCTGGGAGCTTGATCGCAAACTTGATATCGCGGCCGATGCGCTCCGGCTGCCACCGTGGGACGCGGATGTCAGCAAGCTTTCCGGCGGCGAGAAACGCCGCGTCGCGCTGTGCCGGCTGCTGCTGTCCGAGCCCGACATGCTGCTGCTCGATGAGCCGACCAATCATCTCGATGCGGAGTCCGTGGCCTGGCTCGAACGATTCCTCGAGGAATACCCGAGCACCGTCATCGCCGTAACCCATGACCGTTATTTTCTCGACAACGTCGCCGGCTGGATCCTCGAACTCGACCGCGGTCACGGCATCCCGTGGGAAGGCAACTACTCGTCCTGGCTGGAGCAGAAAGAGCAGCGCCTGAAACACGAAGAGGCGACGGAGAAAGCGCGCCGCAAAGCCATGCAGGCAGAACTCGAATGGGTTCGTGCCAATCCCCAGGGCCGCCGGGCGAAAGCCAAGGCGCGCCTCAAGCAATTCGAAGAAATTTCATCATCGACTTACCAGAAGAGAAACGAAACCAACGAGATATACATTCCGCCAGGACCGCGGCTCGGTGATGTCGTCATCGAAGCCAGCGATGTCAGGAAAGCGTTCGGCGACAAATTATTGTTCGACTCTTTGAGTTTTAGCCTTCCGGCAGGCGGCATCGCCGGGGTTATCGGCCCGAATGGCGCCGGAAAGACGACTCTTTTTCGCATGATCACCGGCAGCATTGAACCCGATTCGGGAACGATACGGCTCGGCGACACCGTGAAGATAGCCAGTGTCGACCAGTCGAGAGAAAGCCTCGATGACTCGAAGACGATCTGGGAGGAAATTTCCGGCGGCCAGGATCTGATCAAGGTCGGCAAGTACGAGACGCCGTCGCGCCAGTATGTCGGGCGCTTCAATTTTCGTGGCCCGGAACAGCAAAAGAAGATCGGCCTCTTATCGGGTGGCGAACGCAACCGCGTACACCTCGCGAAGATGCTGAAGAACGGCGGTAACCTGCTATTGCTTGACGAACCGACAAACGATCTCGACGTCGAAACTTTGCGGGCTCTGGAACAGGCCTTACTCGAGTTTCCGGGCTCCGCCGTGGTGATATCGCATGACCGTTGGTTCCTCGACCGCATCGCGACACACATTCTGGCGTTCGAAGGCGACAGCAAAGTAGTATGGTTTGCCGGCAATTACGCGGAATACGAGGAAGATCGCAAACGCCGCCTTGGCAGCGAAGCCGATCGGCCGCACCGGATCAAGTACAAGAGACTGGATGCCTGATGACTATCCTGATTGGTGCCATCGCCGTTTTCGGAATCCTTGCCGTTTTCTTTTTTCTCAAGATGTTTCATTGCCTGGGGCGAAGAAAGATCGTTCGCGCCGGTGCCTCCGGCGTGAGCTGCTGCGTAACGGCCGGCTTATGTGGCGCCGGGGTCGTGTTGCTGTTCACTGTTCTGAGCTATGCACAACTTGTCGAAGAAAAACTCGTGTCGCGCATCGAGTTCCGGCGCATATCGCCGCAGGAATTCCAGGCGCGACTCATGGTGCCGGGTGAACAGGACAGGTTCTTCGTCCTGCGCGGCGACGAGTGGCAGATGGATGCAAAGATCCTGACCTGGAGTCCGCCCGCGACAATTCTCGGCATGGAGCCGATGTACCAGCTCGACCGGCTCAGCGGCCGCTATGCGGAGGTCGATCGCGAGGTCTCGGAGGTTCGAACCGTGCACTCCCTTGCGCCGGCGGTACCGGTTGACATCTGGAGGCTTGCGCGCCGCTTCCCTGTCGTCGCGCCCGGCGTCGATGCCTACTACGGGACCGCGACCTACGTGCCGATGGCCGACGGCGCACTGTACGAGGTTTGGTTAAGTCGGGACGCCCTGATCGCCCGGCCCGGCAACGACCGGGCTCGCGAAGCCGTGGGAAACTGGGGCGAAAACTAGAGTCAAAGTCTATTATGTCAATAAGAGACAGCTGCAGGCCGAACTAAGGATATACTTCTAAGGCGCTGTTAGAAAAAGCAAATATTCAAATACTCAGCGCCCAAGAAGAAGAATCATGGCCATCATAATCGAGCGAAACCAGGGCCTGATACGGCAGTCCGAAGAGCAGTTCGGGCTCGAATGCCCCTATTGCGGCGTTTACTCGCACATGACGCCCCAGTCGGTCCCGGATTTCGACAAAATCCAGAAAGACCAGCCGAAGCACGTCGGCCTCGTCTATCAGTGCGATGCCTGTAACGCGCCGGTATTCCTGCGCTTTGCCGTCAAGCAGTATTCGAATGACGCGGTCGAGCTGTATCGAAACTTTTTCGAACTGGAGCGCCCGAAAGAGCGTTTTTCATTTTCATATTTGCCGAAACACACTGAAGCGCTGTTTCGCGAAGCACTTTCCTGTTATTCGAACAATAACTTCAACGCTTTCGCGTCCATGTGCCGGCGCGCTGCCAACAGCGCCTTCGCCGTCATGGGTGAGAGAGGCAAGCTGCGTGCATTCGACGAAGTAATGGTCGCGCAGGAAATCGCCGAAATACCCGACGATTCTTTTGAACCGATAAAGCAGGTGCTGTTCGGCGCAGGCGAAGAAGACAACCTGCCGTTACTCAATCATGCGCAGGCGGGCATGTTGCTCGAAGTCATGAAGGATATGTTCTACCAGTGCTTCGTGCGCCGCGGCAAACTGACGCGCGCGATCAAGGTAAGGCGTTTCTTCGTGCGCGACGGGAACGACAGCCTGCGGCCGAGTGCCTGAGTCTGCTTTCAGCTAATCATCGGTCCCTTCGACTTCGTCGACCGGCTGCAACGTTTCCGTGTCGTCAGCTTCTTCGCTTGTCGCAGGTTCTTCTGGCGCTGCACTGCTCGCCTGAGTACAGGTCCATCCCCATGAGCCGAGTTTGGTCACGAATTCCCGCGTCTTTTCCTCGCAGTAACCTTCCTGCTGCAGTGCGCGCCACAGCACCTGGCGCTCTCCGGGCGCCTCGGTATCCTTGTAGTAGTGCACTTCACAAGGCACGGTAACCCCGGTTTCATAAACGATTTCGACGCGTCGCTTGAGTTCTCCGTGCGAACACTCGTAATTACTTGCATCCTGGGCGATAGCAAACCCGGGTAATGCGGCCGCTGCCAGGATCGTCAGACTGATCTTGTTCATTGATTTGCCCTCGCTCCTAGAGTCATGTGGGCGTAAGTATAGCCACTTGCCGCTCGCGGTACGCCATAAAAGGCGTGATTTTTTGCGTCTCTCAATTACGGCACCAGCCAATCGCTTGATGGCAGGAATCGCCCGTCTCGCAATTCACCTATGAATCCCGCGTCCTGCGCGTGGTGAACCGCTGCGCACGAGCTGAGCGGCAGAAGAATGCCCGCTCGCGAATCGACATGTGTTGTCAGGAGATCGCGACGCGCGCGTTCTGGAAAAGCCGCATCCAGGGGCCGTCATCGCCCCAGTCATGCGGATGCCAGGAGTTCTGCGTGGTTCTCGCAACACGCTCCGGGTGCGGCATCATGATAGTCACCCTGCCATCGTCATTCGTGAGACCGCAGATACCGTCAGCAGAGCCGTTCGGATTGGCCGGATAAAGCGTTGCGTTGTTGCCATGATTGTCGACGTAACGCAGTGCGACGCTCGCACGGAGCAGCGCGTCCTGGTTTGCAAAAACCGCCTGGCCCTCGCCGTGCGAGGTCGCGATTGCCAGGCGCGAACCACTCATGCCGGTGAGGAAAATGGATGGGCTCGGCGCGATTTCGACGAGGCTCAGTCTCGCCTCGAACTGTTCCGACTTGTTGCGCCGGAATGCCGGCCAGTTTTCCGCGCCCGGAATGAGTTCCCGCAGATGTGACAGCATCTGGCAGCCGTTACACACACCGAGCGCGAAAGAATCATCCCGGGCAAAGAACGCCGCGAACTCATCGCGCAAGACTGACTGATAAAGAATCGATTTTGCCCAGCCGCCACCGGCACCGAGCACGTCGCCGAAAGAGAAGCCGCCGCATGCAGCAATGCCCTGGTAATTTGCCAGGCTGACTTCCCGGTCGATCAGATCATTCATGTGCACGTCGACGGTTTCGAAACCGGCACGCATGAACGCCGCAGCCATCTCCATCTGGCTGTTGACGCCTTGCTCGCGCAATATCGCGACACGCGGCTTGGTGCCACCGATAAGTGGCACGGTTATGTCCGCCGTCGGATCAAAGCTCAGCCGCACGTTCAGTCCCGGATCCTCGGTGTCCAGTATGCGATCGAACTCTTCCTTCGCGGTCTGCGGATTATCGCGCAAGGCCTGCATGCGATAGCTCGTTTCGGACCACGCGCGCTGCATTCTGGTCCGGTCGAGACGCAGCACGACTTCGTCGTCGTTGTAAATCGACAGCTGATCGTCGTATTCGACCTGGCCTACGTCCATCCAGCCTGCGCCATGTTCCTCCAGGACTGCGTGCACGGCATCGAGCCTGCTGTCGGCAACCTGGATGACGCCGCCGAGTTCTTCGCTGAAAAGTGACGCCAGCATGTCGCGCTCGGATCCGGGTAGCTGCAGCGAGGCCCCGAGCCGACCCGCGAACATCATTTCGACAACGGTCGCGAAAAGCCCGCCGTCGGAACGGTCGTGGTAGGCGAGAATCAGATCCTGCTCACACAACGATTGCACTGCGCTGAAATAACTCTTCAGGCGTTGCGGATAATCGAGGTCGGGCGCAACCCCGCCATGGCGTTCGTATACCTGCGCAAGGCAGGATCCGCCGAGCCGGTTCGAGCCTTCCCCGATATCCAGCAACAGCAGGTGGCTGCGCTCATCGACGGCTTTGAGCTGTGGCGTCAGATGCCGCCGCACATCGTTAACCCGCGCGAATGCAGAGACAATGAGCGATACCGGCGCGATGACCTCGTATTGACCGTCATCCTCGGTCCAGCGCGTGCGCAAAGACAGCGAATCCTTGCCGACGGGTATTGCGATGCCGAGCTCGCGGCAAAGTTCAGCCGCAACGGCTTTGACCGTGTCGAACAGCCTGGCATCTTCTCCCGGGTGCCCCGCCGCTGCCATCCAGTTCGCCGAAAGCCTGATCTCCTTTATGTCGTCGATGGCCGCGGCGGCGATGTTGGTCACTGCCTCGCCCACGGCCATGCGACCGGACGCGGGCGCGTTGATCGCGGCAAGCGGCGTTCGCTCGCCCATTGCCATCGCCTCGCCCGTCTTGTCTTCGAAACCGCTCGCCGTGATGGCGACGTCGCTGACGGGAACCTGCCAGGGTCCGACCAGCTGGTCGCGCACGCAAAGACCGCCGACCGTTCGATCGCCGATATGAATCAGAAATGACTTGTCTGCTACCGCCGGGAAACGCAGGACGCGAAACGCCGCTTCCTCGAGATCGATGCCGTCGAGGTCGAGTGCCGTATGCGGCAGCTCGACTCTTCTCGCGTCGCGCGTCATCTTCGGCGGTTTGCCGAGCAGCAACTGCATCGGCATATCGACGATGCGATTACCGAACTCGCGATCATTGACCACCAGTTGCCGGTCTTCGGTCAATTTGCCGATGACGGCGAACGGGCATCGTTCCCGTGCGCAGAACCTGTCGAACTCTCGCATCCTGTCGGGATCGACCAGCAGGATGTATCGTTCCTGTGCCTCGTTGCACCAGATACTCATCGGCGACATGCCGGGTTCTGCGTTAGGCACTTCGCGCAACTCGACGTATGCTCCGTGCTTGCTGTGGTCCACCGCTTCCGGCACTGCATTGGATAGCCCGCCGGCGCCGATATCGTGGATCAGCAGAATCGGATTGTCGGATCCCATCGAGGTGCAATGGTCGATGACTTCCTGTGCGCGCCGCTGCATCTCCGGATTTCCCCGCTGCACCGAAGCAAAGTCGAGTGCTTCCGAACTGCTGCCACTACCGAGACTTGACGCCGCACCGCCGCCCAGGCCGATCAGCATGGCGGGACCACCCAGTACGACGATGTTGGCGCCGACCGGCACGTCGATTTTGAGCGCATGCTCTTCGCGGACATTACCGACGCCACCCGCAATCATGATCGGCTTGTGATAGCCGCGAATCTCACGCTCGGGCAATCCGGGCAGGTGCGATTCGTAAGTGCGGAAATAGCCAAGCAGATTCGGGCGGCCAAATTCGTTATTGAATGCCGCGCCACCGATCGGGCCTTCCAGCATGATCTCGAGCGGCGTGGCCATCCTGTCCGGGTGCCCGAACTCCCGTTCCCAGGGTTGCGTAAAACCTGGAATGCGCAGATGTGAAACCGTAAAGCCGGTCAACCCGGCCTTGGGCCTCGCCCCCAGTCCGGTCGCGCCCTCGTCGCGGATTTCCCCTCCCGATCCCGTCGCGGCCCCGGGGAAAGGCGATATCGCGGTCGGATGGTTGTGCGTTTCGACTTTCATCAGGATGTGNNTTCGTCAGTGCTCGGGCCGAGCCGCCTGCCTTGCCATCCCGTCATGACCGCCGCGTTGTCCGAGTATGCCGAGATCACGCCGCCGGGACTGGCCTCCGTGGTGCTGCGGATCATGTCGAAGAGTTTTTCCCGCTGCGACACGCCATCGATTATCCAGTCGGCACGAAATATCTTGTGCCTGCAGTGCTCGGAATTGGCTTGCGCGAACATCATCAGTTCCGCATCTGAGGGGTCGCGGCCGAGCTGCCTGTAATTTTCGGCGAGGTATTCGATCTCGTCAGGCGACAGCGCGAGTCCTAACTCGCGATCGGCGTCGCGCAACGCGTCCGTTCCACCCTCGAGCAGTGGAATTGTGGCGAGTGGCGCCGGCGCGTGCTCCTCGAACAGAACGTGCGCGTCCCGGGCGCTCGCGTAGTGGCATTCCGTCATGCGATCGAACAGCAACTCGCCGAGCGTGGAAATGTCGGTCGCCGAGAGCCCTGTTCCGGACTCGAGCGCGTAACAAACGCCCCGTTCGATCCTCGCGATCCTGTGCAAACGGCATGCGCGCGCGATGTCGGTGGCCTTACTCGACCAGGGAGATATCGTGCCCGGCCGCGGACTGATATAAATCAGCTGCGCGTCTTTCGGGAAGCTCTCGATTCGGTCATCGGCGAGCAACAGCGCATCGAGATGCTCGCGATCTTCCGTCGATAATTCCTCGTGAGCCGCAACGAAGTAAACGAATCGTGCCGACAGGCCGGTGACGCGCGTGTCAACAAGCTGGAGCTGCGTGAGGAGTTTGTCGAGCCGGAATGACGATAGCGCGGACTGGCCCGGTAACTCCAAAATAATGTTTGCAGTTTCTACCGGCAGATCGGTCGCGAGCGTGGACAAACTGGGTCTTTTCCGGTCGGGGTTTTTGAATGACCGGGATCATACATTGCCGCGACGCCCTTGTTAATGCGCGGACATCAATTGCGGTGCGCTGCCAGAAGAAGCGGCCGGACACCTGCTGTATCAGGATTCGGGATAAAGCTAGGTTTTCGTTTCGCCGCCGGGCGTATAAATAGGCATCGGAAACTGGGTAACGTTGCCCTCGAGCTTCGAGATCTTGCTGGTACCCTGCTTGTCGACCTCGTCGATACGAATGATCGAATGCATCGGCAGATAGGTCCTCTTGACGCCCTTGAATTCGGACTTGATTTTCTCCTCGGAAGGATCGACGACGACGGAGCTTCTTTCGCCAAATACGAGCTCTTCCACCTCCACGAAGCCGAACAAAGCGCCGTGTCCGACGCTCCGCGCATAGACTTCATAAACCTGGCCCTGGTTCATGAAGGTCACTTTGTAAAGGCTCTTTGCAGCCATCTTCTTCCGCTAGTCCGATACAAGGCCCTAGTTTACGCAGAAAAATTCCAATGTCATTGCGAGCAGCGCGGCGACGAGGCAAGCATTCGACGTTTCTGCATTTTTAAAGAACTTGCCTGGTCTGGCTCGCGATGACGTTGGAGCCCCCAAGCGCCGGACGCATATATGGTTTTTTGCGCGCGCTTATGGCCAATGCGGCAGATTCTGTCAAATCGACTTAATGTGACCTGCTCGGCAGCAGCAGTCCTTTGGAAAACGGCAGTATTTGCTGATATTGACCGGCCTTTCAATACCTTGCCGGCAGATTGCCCGGACCGGGAGACACGATGCCGCTGCTCCTTGAAATAGTCAGTGACCACAAGGAAATTCTTGGCGGTGACTATGTGCGTGAGTTTCGGGAAGCGGGTGGCACCATCGGCCGGTCCCTCGAGAACGACTGGATACTGCCGGATCCCGACCACTTCCTGTCCGGCAAACACGCGGCGATCGATTTTCAGGCGGGCTCTTTCTATCTCGTCGATACCAGCNNGATACCAGCACCAACGGGGTCTTTGTCAATGACGAGGAGACTCCGATCGGCAGGGGCAATCCGCGCCGTCTTTTCAATGGCGACAGGCTGCGTATGGGCGAGTTCGAGTTCAAGGTGTCTCTGGATCAGGGCGAAAGTCTCGTGATGCCGCCACCTGAGCCGATGACTGTCGTTCCCGACCATGTCGAGCGCCTGGTTCCCGAAGAGGAAATGAAGACCGGCATCAATCTACTGGACGAAGAGGAAATGACCGGCGACGAGGAATTCGAGCGGTCGCTTTTTGGCGGCGCAGCGGTGGAACAGGAATCTCAAGCGGGCAGCGGAGGAATGAACGNNCGTCGACACCGCGCAACTGCTGGACGCGTTCATGCGCGGCCTCGACATAAGCCGTGCCGATATTCATCCGACGACCGATCCACTGGAAGTCATGGAGAACGCGGGCAGGGTTTTGAAAGAGTTTGTCGACGGCACGAGCGATCTCCTGGCGAGGCGTGGCGGGGTCAAGGCCATGTTCCGGCTGGACCAGACGACCGTCATGCCGAAGCACAACAATCCATTGAAGCTCGCAGAAAACACCCGTGACTCGATGATGCAGCTGCTGGTTGGCAAGGAAGGCGAATACCTGGGTCCCGTCGATGCCGTTCGAGAAGTGTGCAACGACCTTAAGATCCATCAGAGCGCTATGGTCGAAGCGATGATGATCGCCTTCGTCGAGTACATCAACCGTTTCAATCCGGACGTGCTGCAAGAGAACTTTGACCGCACGCTGGACAGCAACAAGCTGTTCAAAGCCAAGAATCAGCTCAAGTACTGGCAACTATATTGCGACCTGTACCCGATCATGACCGAGCAAAGCATCGGCACATTGCCGCACCAGTTTGCCGAGGATTTTGTGCGCGCCTACGAAAAACAAATTGCCGAGGCCGGGCGCCTGCAACGCCAGGCCAAACCGAAGAAGAAGCCGGTCATCGAGAAGGTGACGGCGAAGTATGACAAGGAAGAACTCGTCGACCAGACCGCGGAAGCGTCTTACGAAGATAACTTCTAACGGTTCATCCTGTTCTCGACCAGGTGCTCGACCACCGCGGGATCCGCGAGCGTCGAAGTATCCCCCAGGTTGCTGTAGTCGTTTTCCGCGACCTTGCGAAGAATGCGACGCATGATCTTGCCCGACCTCGTCTTGGGAAGCCCGGGCGCCCACTGAATGAAGTCCGGCGTGGCGATCGGACCAATTTCCTTGCGCACCCATTGCCGCAATTCGCCGAGCAATTCGTCGCTCGCTGCCGCGCCTTCCATCAGGGTGACATAGGCATAGATGCCCTGCCCCTTGATGTCGTGCGGATATCCCACGACCGCGGCCTCCGCCACCGACTCGTGGGCAACCAGCGCACTCTCGACCTCCGCGGTGCCCATGCGATGACCTGATACGTTCAGTACGTCGTCGATCCGTCCTGTGATCCAGTAATAACCGTCCGCGTCGCGACGCGCGCCGTCGCCGGCAAAATACATCCCCGGGTAGGTCACGAAATAAGTGTCGACGAATCGCTGGTGGTCACCGTAGACGGTGCGCATCTGTCCGGGCCAGCTGTCCAGGATGACCAGGATGCCTTCGGCCTCGCCTTCGAGCAGGTTGCCGTCGCCGTCGACGATCGCCGGCTGGATGCCGAAAAACGGCTTGGTGGCGGAGCCCGGTTTCAGGGCCATCGCCCCCGGCAGCGGCGTGATCAGGATGCCGCCGGTTTCGGTCTGCCACCAGGTGTCGACGATCGGGCAGCGGCCGTCGCCGACCACCTGGTAATACCACTCCCAGGCTTCCGGGTTGATGGGCTCGCCGACAGAGCCGAGCAGCCGCAGGGACTTTCTCGAGGTTTTCTTGACGGGCTCATCGCCCTCGCGCATCAGCGCGCGAATCGCGGTCGGAGCGGTATAGCAGATATTGACCTTGTGCTTGTCGCATACCTCCCAGAATCTAGATGCGGTCGGATAGTTCGGCAGGCCCTCGAACATGATCGTGATCGCGCCGTTTGCCAGCGGGCCGTAAACGATGTAGCTGTGCCCGGTTACCCAGCCGACGTCGGCCGTGCACCAGTAAACGTCGCCGGGGTGATAGTCGAAGACGTACTTATGCGTCATCGCAGCATAGACGATGTAGCCGCCGGTCGTATGCAAGACGCCTTTCGGCTTACCGGTGGAGCCGGACGTGTACAGGATGAATAACGGATCCTCGGCGCCCATTTCCTCGCAGGGGCAATCCGCGTCGACTTCGGCTTCGAGCTCGTGGAGCCAGGTATCGCGGCCTTCGACCCAGTCTATATCGCCCCCGGTGTGCTTTACGACCAGCACTTTTTCCAGCGTCGTCACGTCCGGATTCTGCGCTGCGGCATCGACGTTCGACTTTAGCGGAATGATTTTTGCGCCGCGCACGCCCTGGTCGGCCGTAATAACGATATTCGATTCGCAGTCATGTATGCGGCCCGCCAGGGCGTCCGGCGAGAAACCGCCGAAGACGACCGAATGAATCGCGCCGATTCGTGCGCAGGCAAGCATCGCGAACGCGGTCTCCGGGATCATCGGCATGTAGATCGTGACGCGATCGCCCTTTTTCGCGCCGATCTTTTTCAGCGCATTGGCAAACTTGCAAACCCGCTCGTGCAGTTCGCGATAGGTGATCATAAGATCGCGGGCAGGATCGTCGCCTTCCCAGATGATCGCAACGTCGTCCGCCTTGTTTTCGAGGTGACGATCGACGCAGTTGTAACAAACGTTTAGCGTGCCGTCGTAATACCAGCGAATGTGCAGGTCGTCCTCGGCATAGTTGACGTCCTTGACCTTTGTGAAGGGCTCGATCCAGTCGATGCACGATGCCTGCTCCGCCCAGAAACCCTCGTTGTCTTCGACCGAGCGTTTGTACATCTCCTCGTAGCCGGCCTCATCGATGTGGGCGCGCGCCGCGAACTCCGCCGGCACTTTGTGGATTTTGACTTCGTGG
>JABAOH010074343.1_pt4 | contig 14852 bp, 16 predicted proteins | sample 7062181 | NCBI WGS metagenome assembly JABAOH01 (sample SAMN14538630, study PRJNA623070) | marine sediment metagenome | biome: marine biome [ENVO:00000428]; feature: marine pelagic biome [ENVO:01000023]; material: deep marine sediment [ENVO:00002113]; isolation source: pool of 5 deep marine... | reverse complement strand
ACTGGAGTCGAGGCTCAGCATCGGTGCCGTGTGCTCGACGGTGGGGAACCTGTCCAGCGGCACACCCGCCACCCGCTGCGTGGGCGAGTCGGGCGTCAGCAGCTCGGGGAACTGCTGTTCGAGCGCCTGCAGCTCCCGGAACAGGGCGTCGTATGCCTCGTCCGAGATCTCCGGAGCGTCTTTGACGTAGTACAGATAGTCGTGGTGCCGGATCTCGGTGTGCAGCTCGCGGATCCGCTTCTCGGCCTGCGTGCGATTCATAACTCCTGAGAATCTACCGCGGCGGCGTGCCGGGCGCGCGGTTGGGCGCCCATGCGAGCAGCACGAGCAGCGTAGCCGCGCCCAGCCCCGCGCTGGCCAGGAATGCCCCACCGATCCCCTGGAGGGTGAACGCCACCCCGGCCACCACCGGCCCCAGGGTCTGTCCCAGCCGCAGCAACATGCCGTTCACCGACATGAAGGCGGCGCGTGACTCGGTAGGCGTGAACCCGGCCAGGATCGTGAGGATGGATGGGATGTTGATGCCGTTTGCCGCGCCGAAGATCAGGATGAGCGCGATGAGCCCCCACAGCGACGAAGCGAAGGGAACGGCGGCGAAGGTAAGCACGTACAGCAGGAACCCGAACTTCACGAGTCGGCCCTCGCCGTGGACGCGTGCCAGGCGTCCCAGGTAGAACGAGGCGATCGCCGTGGCGATGGACGTCGTCGCCATCACGAGCCCGATCCACAGCGACGAGAAGCCGAACGAGCCCTCGAGCAGGAACGGCAGATACGAGAGGTACGCGCCGTAGATCAGGATGAAGGTCACCACGCTCGCGGTGAACAGTGCCAGCACCTGGCGGTTGCGCATCATACGGAACGTGGAGCGGAGGTACTCCCCGAGACCGCTCCGCACCCTCGGTGCGGGGCTCTGCAGCACGAACAGCACGAACAAACCCACCGGGACCGCGACGATTGGCAGCAAGAACGGGACGTACCAGGCGATCATCGCGAGCGCGCCGCCGATGGCGGGATACACCGCAGTTCCCACGCTGAGCACGGAGGCGTTGTACCCGAACGCCGTCGTGCGGCGCGGCCCGTGGTACAGATCGCCGACGATGGTGACGTTCATCGAGCCCAGCGCCGCGCCGCCCATCCCCTGTAGCAGGCGAAGGCCTACCAGCACCTCGAAGCTGCGCGCCAGACCGCAGGCGAAGCCCGCGATGCCGAATACGAAGAGGGACGGCACCAGGACGCGCTTGCGCCCGTAGCGGTCGGCCAGCACCCCCAGGAACGGGGTCAGGATGGCGCCGGGGAGCGTGAACACCGAGATCAGCAGCCCCACTGACTGGGGGGTGACATCCAACTCCTCGGAGATCTGCGGAAACGCAGGCGTCACGCTGGCCACGCCCAGCATGGCCATCAGCGTCACGCCGAAGACGACGTGGAGGTTGGGATCCCGGAGGAGCGGCGGTTGCCTGGCAGCGTCGGTCACGGTAGGCGAATAGTAATGGCGCCGCCCAGCAGCGGGCAGACGAGTGGGGAACGGAGAACAGGGAACGGGGAACGGGGGACGGTACGACCGGGGGAATACGGGAAACGGGAGGCGGGTGAGGCTTGGGGGGCGGCTGGAGCGAGCAACGCTGCACCGGTGCATCTAACCAGGGGCGTGCGGGGCCTCGTCAAGCACGGGCTTCCGGGGGCGGGCTTCGGTAGGAAGCGAGGCCTGGCATCCACCTGAGCGAGCATCAGTGCACCGCCGCAGCGGAGGGTCTGGCCAGCGGCCGTTCCCGGGTGAGGGGCAGTGGCCGGGGGAAGGTGGGCGGCAACTGCCGTGAGCGAAGGTGGGTGCCCGGCCGAGCACCGAGCCCCCACGCCCCGCAATAGGGTACAGTGCTCCGGCTACCCCGAGAACGCGCCCATCCCCGTGATCACCTCACCGAGGATGAGCGTGTGGATGTCGTGCGTGCCCTCGTACGTGTACACGGTCTCCAGGTTCGCCATGTGCCGCATGGCCTGGTACTCGGCGAGGATGCCGTTGGCGCCGAGCAGGCGCCGCGCCTCGCGCGCGCACTCGCACGCCATGTCCACGTTGTTGCGCTTCGCGAGCGAGACCTGCTGTGGGGTGGCCTCGCCCCGGTCTTTGAGCCGACCGAGCTGCACGCAGAGCAGTTGAGCCTTGGTGATCTCGGTGAGCATGTCGGCCAGGCGCTGCTGCTGGATCTGGAAGCCGCCGATGGGCCGGTCGAACATCACGCGGCTACTGGCGTACTCCACCGCCTCCTCGTAGCACGCCATGGCCGCGCCGACGCCACCCCAGGCGATCCCGTAGCGGGCCTGATTGAGACACATGATGGCGCACCTGAGTCCCTTGTCGCTGTTGGGCAGGAGGGCGTCCTGCGGGACGCGCACGTCCTCCAGCACCAGCTCGCTCGTGTCGCTCGCCAGCAGCGAGAGCTTCCCCTTCTGGTCCCTCGCGGTGAAGCCCTTGGCGTCGGTTGGAACGATGAAGCCGCGGATCGAGCGCGCGTCGTCCAGCTCCCCAGTCTTGGCCCAGATGATCGCCACGTGCGCCATGGAGCCGCTGGTGATCCACATCTTGGCACCGTTCAACACCCACTCGTCGCCGTCCTCGCGGGCCGTAGTGATCAGCCCAGCGGGGTTGGAGCCGTAGTCGGGCTCGGTGAGCCCGAAGCAGCCGATCACCTCACCGGTCGCCATCTGGGGCAGCCATTTCTTGCGCTGCTCCTCGCTGCCGAACGTGTAGATGGGGTACATCACGAGGGCCCCCTGCACCGAGGCGAAGGAGCGCAGCCCCGAGTCCGCCCGCTCCAGCTCCTGCATGATGAGCCCGTAGGCCACGTTGTTCAGCTCGGCACAGCCGTACTCGGCCGGGAGATTGGCCCCGAAAAACCCTAGCTCGCCCATCTCGGGGATGAGCTCGGCGGGGAACTTCCGCTGCAGGTAGCGCTCCTGGATGATCGGCATGACCGCGTCGTCCACCCAGCGGCGCACGGTATCGCGCACTGCGCGCTCCTCTTCGCTGAGCAGCGAGTCGATGTCGTAGAAGTCCACACCCTGAAACGCCATAACGGTTCTCTCTCCCGCTAGGAATCTTCGGTCACGTACCGCAGCTCGTCGTCCACGATACGGCTCGCGACGGGCGCGATTCCCACCTCACGCGCCTTGCGGCGGAATGCGGGCCCGTGATCGGCCTCCTGCCCCGACTCCACCTGCCACTGGTGCACCATCTCGTGCAGCAGCGTGTGCCCTGCCTCCTCCCACCCGTCCCGCTCGATGTGGCGGCGACTGATCGCTATCTCGGTCGGGCGGCCCGTCCGCGCATCTACGGTCAGCTCGCCGAGGCGGGTGCGCATCCGGCCGGAGACGCGAAACTCCACCGCCCCGAGCTCGCCGCCGAAGTACCGGCGGTTGAACCCGTCGTGGAGCTCCTTGAGCTGCGCGAGCAGCCGGCGGTCGCCCCGCCGCGACTGCGGACGGCGGCGCGGGGGCCGCACGAACTGGTCGACCGGAAAGGTCCCCAGGAGTCGCTCGGCCCGCTGCTGCTCGGCCGAGCCCGCGGCGGGCGACACGTAGGTGACTACCGCCTGGAGCACCCGATCGGAAGCGTAGGCATAGCCGCGGTGAATCCGCAGCGCCCCGTGCTTGGTGACGCTCACCAACACGGTGTGGTTCTCGTGCATCTCCACACGGGGGACACCGTGAAGCCCGAGTTCCCAGAGCCTCTTGATGAGTAGCTCCTCGTCGGCGCGGCGCGCCGAGGCTTCAGCCCACGCTCGTCGCGACTTCCGCTTCATCCATCCTGCGCGGACGCGGGTAGGTGTATACATCTGACCGCTTGAAGACCCGGTGGTTAGCCTCCCAGCGGTACTGCTCTACGCTGATCGACCCCTCATCGATCGTCACCCGGTGGAACACCGCGGGACGCCCGCCACGCGTGCGGGTGCACAGCGTGCCTGAACAGGAGACGACCACCTTGCCATTCAGCAGGTCCGACTGCTCCTGGTGGTCGTGGCCGCACAGCACGACGTCCGCCCCCGACTCCACGATGCGTCGCTGCGCCTGGCGCCAGCGGGCCAGGCCCATGCGCTGCGACAGCTCGCCGCGCAGCACGTTGTGGTGTACCACCAGCACCCGCGCCTGCTCGGGATCGGCCTCTGCGAAGATCTGCCCCACCCGCTCGATCGCCTTCTTGGGCAGGTGACCCTTCACCGCCAGATCGCGCACGCGGTAGGTGAGCGATCCCCAGGTAATGCCGTGCGAGGTGAGTGCGCTGGCGACGACCGCCTCGGGGAACTTGACGGTGGGCGCCAGCACCGGCCCGAAGTAGCGCACGTACTTGCGGTACTTCGCCTGGGCGCCGAATGGGATGAACGGGCGCCACCACCACTGCACGTCGTGATTCCCCGGAATGATGAACACGGGAGCCGTGCGCTCCAGCTCTCGAACGAACGCCCGGGCCGCCTGGTACTCGCCGTGGCGGCTGCGCAGCGAGATATCGCCCGACAGCACGGTCAGCCGGGGCTCGAGGTCGGGCACAAGATCCTCGACCGCCTGGATCAACTGGAGGTCCGCCACGTTCCCGAAGTGGGGGTCGGAGAGATGAACGATGCTGAAGGTCACTTGAGGTGTCGCCTCACTTGAGATACTCCCGCAGCACGCGTTTCACGACCAGGTAGCTGAGCAGATACCAGATCGCGATGGACATGGCGCCCACCATGCGCGGGGTGGGCTCCGCCGGCATTCGTACGAGCACGTAGATCGCCACGACCACCGTGCTGGCGAGCGCCACGAGCCGGCCGATGCGGCTCGCCCGGCGCTCGATCTCCTTGTGGCAGTCGCCACAGATCTCGCCGAGCGGCAGCTCCACCTGTCGCTGGCAGCGCGGGCACTCGTGCTCAACTAAGACGCCCAAGAACGGCGTCGGTGAACTCGGTCGTCGTAGCATTCCCGTTGAGATCCGGCGTCCGCACCGCGCCGTTGCGCAGCGTCGTCTCTAGCGCGTCGCGAATGCGGTCGGCCACCTCCGTCTGGTCCAGATGGTCCAGCATCAAACACGCCGCCAGCAGCAGGGCTGAAGGGTTGGCGATGCCCTTGCCCGCGATGTCCGGCGCCGAGCCGTGCACGGCCTCGAACAGCGCAGCCCGGTCACCCACGTTGGCGCCCGGCGCGAGGCCGAGACCGCCGACCAGCCCGGCAATCTCGTCGCTCAGGATGTCGCCGAACATGTTGGTCGTCACGATCACGTCGAACTGCGACGGGTCGAGCACCAGCTTCATGGCCGCGGCGTCGATGATTACGTCGTTCACCTCGACTCGGCCCTCGTACTCGCGCGAGACCCCGCGTGCCACCTCGAGGAACAGACCGCTCGCCGCCTTGAGAATGTTCGCCTTGTGACAGATCGTGACCTTGCGACGGCCGTGCTTCACGGCGTAGTCGAAGGCGAACCGCGCAATGCGCTCGCAGCCGCGGCGCGTCACCACCGCGTTGGATTGGGCCACCGCCCTGGGGTCGTCGCCCACCGGGATCGTCGTCTCGAACCCGATGTAGAGCCCCTCGGTGTTCTCCCGCACCAGCACGATGTCGACGTCCTCGAACCGCCCGCCTGGCACGATGGTCCTGGCCGGTCGCACGTTGGCGTAGAGGTCGAGCTCCCGCCGGAGCGCCACGTTCACCGAGCGGAACCCGGTGCCCACCGGCGTCGTGAGGGGACCCTTGAGCGCCACGCCGGTGTGCCGCAGGCTCTCCACCGTGGCGGCGGGAAGCGGCGTCCCTGTATCGTCGAGCGCCGCCACGCCCGCTGACTGCTCGTCCCACTCTATGGCGACATCCACGGCACCGAGCACCCGCAGGACGGCTTCCGTGATCTCTGGTCCGATGCCGTCGCCCGGGATGAGGGTGACGCGGCGTGCGGTCATGGCAAGCCGGGTACCAGGCTGGTGAGCGCCTCCCACAGCGCGGTCCAGGGGTCCTCTCCCTCACCCCGCGCCACCGTCTGCCAGTCCACGGTACCGTTGCGCACCTCGGCCACCACGACGGTGAGCTCCGCCCGGGCCACCCCCGCGCTGTCCGTGGCGAAGTAGGCGAGGCTCGCCGGCACCAGGGCGTACCGATCGCCGGCCACCCCGGTGAGGTTCCGCATCTGGCTGCGCAGCGGGTCGGGGATCCTCGAGAGACCGTCCGCCCGGAGCAGCGCGGTCCCCATCTGATCGGGGTCCGCCAGCAGCCCAGGTGCCCGCCGCGCCGCGTTGCGCAGCTCCTCGGGCATGATCCAGTTCGCCTCCGGCGCCCGCTCCTCCAGGAACAGCGCGATCAGGCTATCGGCTCGCCGCAGGGCCTCGTCACGGGGTCGGAGCAGGCTGTCCCACCGGAGCCGGCTTTCGGCGGCGATCAGCGTGAGGGGATAGACCGTGACCGGCTCTCCGGCCAGGCCGGCCGTGGGCAGGGGATGGGTGACCGGCTCGACGGTATCGTTGGGATCCTGCTTGGAGCAGCCCCACCCGGCCATGAGGCCGAGGAGCACAACCCCTGGGATCAGGCGCCGCGCCATCGTGGCTCCCGCATCCCGGGGGTAAGGGTCGCAACACTATCCTTGAACGTGAGTCCGATCAGGTCGTAGCTCACCCAGACTTCTCCCAGCGGATTTGGCTGTGACGACGGCCCGCCAGCCGGCGCCGACGAGCGGCGGCGGGAAGTCAGTGGAGGGTCAGCCCTCCGTCCACAAAGATAACCTGCCCCGTAATGTGCCGGGCGTCGTCGGAGCAGAGGAAGACGACGACGTGTGCCACGTCCTCGGGCTCGCCGATGCGCCCCAGGACCGCCCCCTTCTCTGCGTCCTCCAGTACCTCGGGCGGGAGGGACTCGATGAGCTCCGTGCGCACGAATCCGGGAGCCACCGCGTTGACGTTGACGTTGTAGGGGCCCAGCTCGACCGCCGCCGACTTGGTGAGGCCCACGATGGCCGCCTTGCTCGCCGCGTAGTTCGCCACCCCGAAGCCGGGGGTGTACGCCTGGTGGGACGCCACACTCACCACCTTGCCGTAGCGCTGCTCGCGGAAGTACGGCGCCACCGCCTGGATGCAGTTGAACGTGCCAGTGAGGTTGGTGTCGATGACTTCCTGCCACGCGTGTTCGGACAGCCGCCACAGAGCGCCATCGTGGTGGATCCCCGCGTTGTTGACCAGGTAGTGGAGGCCGCCCAGCTCGGCGCGCGCCCGACCCATGAACTCCTCCAACGCTTCGCGGTCGCGCACGTCGCAGGGAGCGCTGTAGACCTGCACGCCGCACGCGCGCAGGGTGGTTTCGGTGAGCAGCGCCTGGGCGGTGATGTCCCGGTTGCGGAGCTCGATGTAGTTGAAAGCGACGTTGACGCCGCGGCGGGCGAACTCCAGGGCGATGGCGCGCCCCAGCCCGGTGGCCGCACCGGTCACCACGGCCGTCAGACCCCGCATTTCCCGGCGTGACAGCCGCTCGGCCTGGGGCTGCTCGGCGAGCATTGAGCCGGACTGCAGCTCAGGCCGCGGTCCGAACTCGACCGGATCGGAGGGATCGTACGGGATGGCTTACCCTCGGGCTCGGAGAGGTTTCGAACGTACGCCGTAAACGACAATCGGGCAACCGCTTCGGGCGCTGGCAGCGGCCGTGCTATTCCCCTCCCGCCCCGGTCGGCGTGGCCGGCGCCCGGGCCCGCTCCGCCCTGCGACCTGCCACGGCCCGCCCCACCGCACCGGCGGCCTCGAAGATGAGCCACAGCTCCAGCACGAAGATCGCACCGCCCACGGCCAGGAGGACCACCTGGCTGTCGGTGTAGTACCGGATCAGGTTGAGCACCATGGCCCAGGTGGTCATGAACAGCAGGAAGATCATGGGAATGGCGGTAACCCAGATCTTCCGCTTGAGGCTCACCAGGAACAGCGTGACCACGAGCAGGCTCAACGCGCCCGTGAGCTGGTTGGTGGTGCCGAACAGCGGCCAGAGCCGCATCCCGCCGGCGCCGCGGTCTATGCCCAGGGCGAGCAGCGCGCAGCTCGCTACCGCGATGAGCGTGGCGAGCCAGCGGTTCTGCGCCGCCTTCACGCCGTATTGGACTCCGAGCTCCGAGATGATGTAGCGCTGCAGGCGCACGCCCGTGTCCATGGTGGTGGCCGCGAACGAGATCACTACGACGGCCGCGAAGATCACCGCGACCGCGCGCGGAATCCCGATCCCCTCGGCCAGCACACCGACCCCGTTCACGAAGGCCGTGGTCGCCCCACTCGAGGCCCGGGCCCAGGTCCCGTAGTGCTCGTGCCACCCGTCGATGCCCACCACCAGGGCGAAGCCCGCCGTGGTGGCCAGGATCGAGGTGAGCGCCAGCGTGCCCTCACCGATCATCCCGCCGTAGCCCACGTAGCGCGCGTCGGTCTCCTTGTTCAGCTGCTTGGCCGACGTGCCCGACGCGACGAGGCCGTGGAACCCGCTGATGGCCCCGCAGGCGATGGTGATGAACAGCAGGGGGAACCAGCTCGGCGCGTCGGCCGGGAGCTCGGTGTTCACCGCCGGCGCGACGACCTCCGGGTTCACCACTAGGACCCCGAGGAAGATGATCCCGAGTGCCACGAACAGCTGGTGGCTGTTCACGTAGTCGCGCGGCTGCAGCAGCACCCACACGGGGAGCACGCTGGCGAAGAACGCGTACACGAACAGGACGATCACCCAGCCGGCGCGCATGCCGTCGGTGTGGGCGGCCGCCTGCGCCGCGGACACGTCTCCCGCAGCCGCCTCGAGCTGTGCCGCGCTCGGCGCGAAGCCGAACACATCGGGCAACGCGAAGGGCGCGTACTGCCCCAGCCAGATTAGGAGGTACAGTACGCCCAGCGCTCCCAAGGAGGGCCACAGGATCCCGGTGCCCGTGCGGTAAATCAGCAAGCCTACCATCACCGCCACGACGAGGCTGCCCCACACGGGAAGCACCGCGCCGGGATTCGCGACGAACAGGTTCGCGATCACCACCGCGAACACGGCGTTCACCAACAGCAGCAGGAAGAAGATGATGAGGAGGAACAGCACCCTCGCCCGGGAGCCCACGATGCGCTCCGTCAACGTCCCGATGGAGTGACCCTTGTGTCGCGTCGAGATCCACAGGGTCCCGAAGTCGTGCACCGCACCGGCGAAGATGGTCCCGAGCGTGACCCACAGGAACGCGGGCAGCCATCCCCAGATGACCGCGATGGCAGGCCCCACGATCGGTGCCGCGCCGGCCACGGACGTGAAGTGGTGCCCGAACAGCACGTGGCGGTTCGTGGGCACGTAGTCCACGCCGTCTTCCAGCTCGTGGGACGGCGTCACGAAGTCCGGGTCGAGTTGGTAGATCCGCCTGGCGATGTAGCGGGAGTAGACGTGATAGCCCGTCAAGAAGGCCAAGAGCCCGACGACGAGAAGGGCGATGGCAGACATGGCGCGAAAGTTAGGCCTGCGGGCGCCCCGGGGCGAGGCGCTCGGCTTCGGGTAGCGCTGCCTTCACCCGCTCGAGCGCCGTCCGCCCGTGCACGTCGCGCTCCAACAACGGGATGCGATGGACCGGATAACCGGCGAACTCCTCGCCGACCCGTGCGAGGTGCTCGGCTTCCCGCTCCTTGCGTCGCGCGACGAACGCGCCTTCGGCGCTCTCGGGCAGGACACGGTTCACGAAGACCGCTCCCACGGGAATCCCGTTGCGACCCAGCGCCGCGATCGCCTTCCCCGTCTCCCGGATGGGGAGCTTCTCGGGCGTGGTGACGAACACGAACGCCGTCCGCTCCGAGTCGGTCAGTACCTCCCGCGCACGCCGAAACCGGGACTGACGCTGCTCGAGCGCTGCAAGCACCGGATCCTCCCCAGGCGCGTCTTCGCCTGCCGCGGCGCCCGCAACGCGGCGCCACATGCGCGCGAGGACGTTCATCTTGTTGCGCCGACTGATGAGGCCGCCAACCCACGCCGCCATCTGCTCCGGCAGCGTCAGCAACCGGAGCGTGTGCCCCAGCGGAGCGGTGTCGAACAGAATCCGATCGTAGCGCCCGCCGGCCTCCTCCATGATGCTGGTGAAGCGCTCGAACAGCGCTGCTTCCTCTGCACCCGGTGTCACGCGGGCGATGTCGATCTGGCGCTCCACTTCGGCGACGAGCCGGGGCGGTGTGGTGTCGGCGATGCGCGCTTTCACCTCCGCGATGTAGCGGTCCGCTTCCCGGGCCGGATCGATCTCCATCGCCCAGAGACGCGGCAACACCTCGCCCGGCTCCGGACCCACGTCGAGCTCCAGCATGTCGGCCGTGGAGTGGGCCGGGTCGGTGGAGACGAGCAGCGTGCGGTGCCCCCGCTCCGCCGCGAGCAGCGCAAACGCCGAGGCGAGCGTCGTCTTGCCGACGCCCCCCTTGCCGCCGAAGAAGAGGACCTGGCGGGTGAGGAGGGGGCGCTCTAGCAGCACCGAAATCCTCCCTCGGGAGCCTGCTCCATACCCATCCGCAGGTGCCACTGGTGGAACTGCTCGATCAGCTCGGGATAGAGCTCGAGCGTGTAGAACGCCACCGGGTTGGGCGCGCCCACCAGGTCGGAGAACCCGGCCAGGAGAAACAGGTCTCGCTCCCTGAGATACTCGCGGTAGATCTGGGCGCGGTACGGCGCGATGAACATGCCCTCGTAGATCTCGCGTGCCGCCCGCAGCCTGCGGCGCACGCCGGCCCACCAGGATACGATGACCCTAGCCACGCCCCAGCGCTCCCAGCACGCAGAGCACCGCTGCCAGCCCACCGCTCAGGCCCAACGCGACCGCTCCGCCGAGCCCCGCATAGAGGGCGCCGAACAGCAGCCCCCCGGGCAGTGCCACCAGCCCCACGGCAGCGTGATACGCCCCGAACCGCCGTCCCCGCCGGGACGAGGCTCCGGCGGCGGCGACGAACGCCCGCTCTGGAGCCTCGGTGGTGGCGGCCACCAGGCCAAACACCAGGAGCCAGAGCGCGGCCACCGCGGCCGAGTCCGTCAGCGCGAGCCCCATACAGACCGCCGCATAGATCACCCATCCCAACACCATAGTGCGGCGTGCACCCACCACATCGCTCAGCCAACCTCCCGGATAGCTCGCCATGGAGCGGACCACGTGCAGCGCCGCCCACAGCAGCGGGATCAGCGCGACCGCGACACCCAGGTCCTGCAACCGCAGCAGCAGCAGCGTCTCAGGAAACCGCAGGAAGGCGAACCCCACGATCAGCCCGAAGAGGTAGAGGGAGCCTCCCTGCGCTTGCACTTGCCGCTTCCCGCTTCCCGTTTCCCGCTTGTCATTCCGTTCCCCGTTCCCCGTTCCCGGTCCCCCCACCTTCCCCATGGCCCAACCCACAACACCGACTGCGATGACCCCGGGCACCAGGCTCCACACGATCACCTCCGACGGATCGGCGCCCGCCCCGGCCAGCAGGGCCCAGGCCACCAGCGGCCCGACCACCGCACCCGCGTGGTCCATCCCCCGGTGGAACCCGAACGCCCGCCCCCGCAGCGCCCCGGGGCTGGCATCAGCGATGACCGCATCGCGCGGCGGATTCCTCACGCCCTTGCCGAAGCGATCGGTGGCCCGCAGCGCGATCACCTGCCACGCAGAGCTCGCCACGCCCATGACCGGTCGCACCACCGCGGCGACCGCGTACCCGCCGACCACCAGGGGGCGGCGCCACCTTACATGCTCTGCCAGCCACCCCGAGCCGAGCTTCACACCGGCCGCCACGGCATCGGCAACTCCGTCGAGCGCGCCCAGGGCGAGCGCCGTCCCGCCCAGGCGCGTGGTAACGAGCGCCGGCAGCAGCGGATACACCATCTCGCTCGCGAGATCGTTGAAGAAGGAGACTGTGCCGAGTTGTTTGACGATCCGGGGGAGCTTGGATCGGGAGGCGCCTGCCCTATTCATCGAGCCCCATGCCCCACCGCATGAGGCTCACCGGGAGGCCGCCGTAGCCGAGCACCGTGTCGTGGAAGCTGCGCAGAGAGTAGGCGGCGCCCCGCGCGGCGCGGAAGGCCTCACGCAGCGACCGGAGCTCCCGCCATCCCACAGCGTAGCACAGCTGGTACGCCGGCTCGGCACAGTAGCGCCGCACCTCGGCCTCGGCATGCGAGCGATCGACCTGCACCCGGTCCATCATGAGCTGAATCGCCTCCTCGAAGCCCATGCCCCTGGTGTGGAGGCCGACGTCGACCACGATCCGCAGCGCGCGCCACAGCAGCGCGACCTGCTGAAACAGCAGCTCCTCGGGACCGGAGTAGAACCCCTCCTCGGCCATCATCTGCTCGCAGTAGAGCGCCCACCCTTCGACCGTGAGCGGCGTGTCCACGACCCTGCGCACCGTGCGCTCCTGCCGCTGGGCGGTGAGGAATTGCAGGTGATGGCCGGGGTAGCCCTCGTGCAGTGCGGTGGACGCGAGGTCGTAGATGCAGTGATCGCGCAAGATCCGCTCCTCCAGCTCCGGGCTCGCGCCGGCATCCGGCGGCGTGACGTAGAACCAGCCGGTCCGGTCAGGGGAGAACGGCCCGGGCGGGTGGTAGGCGGCGAAGGGGATGAGGGGACGGAGGAACGATGGTGTCGCGATCACTTGAAGCGGTCCCTCGGGAACGGACACGAGGCCCCGCTCCTCGACGAACCGGCGGGCCCGCTCCATCTGCCCCGCGTAGGCGTCCACCAGCTCGTCACTCGACGGGTGCTCCACTCGCAGCCGGTCGGCCACATCCTTCCACTGCTTGCCGGGCTCGATCTCGTCGGCCACCCGGGCGAGCTCCGCTTCAACTTCCTCCACCAGCGCGAGACCGTAGCGCCATAGCTCCGGCGCGGTGTTCCGCAAAGCGTGCTGGTAGTGGAGCCGGAAGTTGAAGGCCTGCTCGCCGATGGCGAAGTCGTCGTTGGCGCCGTCGATCAGCTCGTCGCGCAGATGCTTGCCGAAGTCGTCGAGGGCCTTGGTCGCGTCTTCACACGCCTGCGAGAACGCCTCGTCATCCTCCGGCGTGAGCTCGCGCGCCACCTCTTCGATGAGCGCCCCGCCCCGCGCGATCACCTGCAGGCAGGTCTCGACGAATACCCTGGGGCAGTCTCGCAGCGTCGCCTTGCCACGCTCGAAGTAGGCGGGGATCGCACGGATCCGGGCCGCCGCCATGCGGGCGCGGTGGTCCCACGAGCGGTCCTGCAGCATCAGGAGCTGGTACAGCCCTTCCAGCACGTGCGAGGCCCAGAAGGTGGGATTGCGCACGTGCGGCTGCTCCCGCTCGAATCGATGAATCGTGTACCGCGCGTCGTCCAGCACGGCCGTGCGGTCGATCTCGTCCTGCAGGCCGTCGGGCTCGACCTCCTCGAACGCGTTGGTCAGCGACTTGAGGGCGGCCAGATACTGCCGCACCTCCTCGTCGCCGTGCGCGCCCAGCCGATGATCGTGCTCGGTGACCCCGGCGGCCGTAGCGGCTACCGGATCCATGTTCCACCGCAGATCGAGATAGGAATCGACGATACTGGAGAACGCGGCGGCGGTGTCTCTCATCATGTTGCCCTAGTGTGCCGACGCGGCAATGGCGCGTCAAGCCGAGCCGAGCGCACCGCGTAGCCAATCGGCGACGAAGGTAGCGATCTCCTCCCAACCCGGCTCGCCGATGACCCAGTGGGCGTGACCGAGGAATTCCTTATACGTGGCCTGGGGGCCGTACCGATCTGCCAACCGCCGTACTGTCGCAGTCGGCGTGATCCGATCCTCAGCCCCCGCTACGATGAGCACGGGACACCGGATCTTCCCTTCGTCCACCTGCGACGCCCGCTTCGAGTCGAGTAGCCAGAACCCGATCTCGTGCGCCGCGCGGCCCGACTCGTATACGAACCGTCCGTACGCCTCCCGCTGTTCGTCCGGGCTCAACAAGTGGAGCATCGAGTAGACGGCCTCTTGGAGGGTCTGGCGGTAGGGCTTGCGCCAGGAGCCCCACGTGGTGAGCCCGCTCCAGAACGAGCGGATCACCGACGGGCGTAAGGCGAAGATGCCGCGCGGGGGCGCAGGCGCGAGCTGCACCAGCGCCCTTCCGTGCCCCCGACTGGCGAGGATCGCGGCGAGCAGCCCACCCATGGAGTGGCCCATGAGGATGGGGTCGGTCCCGAGGCTCGCCACCTCCTCTTCCAGATCGCGCAAGTAGTCCAGCAGACTCGTCGTGCCGAGGCGCGGATCGGGATCCGCCGCGGGGTCGACGTCGTGGTACCGCAACGTCGGCGTCACGCAGCGGTACCCCCGAGCCTGGAAGAGGGCCTTGTAGCCCTGCCAGTACCACCCACCGCCCCACATCCCGTGGATCATCACGATGGTGTCGGTCATGGCAGGCTCCGCATGACGCTCAAACCGACACTCCGGACAGGTGCGCTACCGTATCCCAGAACATCTTCTCGTATCCCTGGAATAGTCGCGCGGCTCGCCGGACGTCGCGCGGGCTCACGCCTCGATCCAGATCGTTCTGCATGATGGCCAGTGCCGGCTCCTCGAACGAGGGCATGGTCGCGAAGGCATCGAGGAACGCGACGTCGGCGGCTGCGAAGCCGTGTCGGCCCCGCAGGGCCTCGCTCATGCGACCGCAGTTGAACCCCCACGCCTCGAAGTTGACCAGGATGCCGCAAGTGAACTCCGCCGCCGATGCGTAGGTGGACTGCCACGCCATGAACGTGGCGTAGGCGAATCCCTCGGGGGCTACCTCGTAGGCCGCGAGCTCCGCCTCGTCCATCCCGACCTTCCCGGCCATAGCGAGCAGCCCTCCCAGCCCGGCGAGCTCCCCCTGGAGCACTCCCGCGAAGAAGTCGCGCGCCGCCGTGTGACCGAACCGCTGGACCAGTGTGGCCATCG
>JABAOH010166974.1_pt1 | contig 14856 bp, 13 predicted proteins | sample 7062181 | NCBI WGS metagenome assembly JABAOH01 (sample SAMN14538630, study PRJNA623070) | marine sediment metagenome | biome: marine biome [ENVO:00000428]; feature: marine pelagic biome [ENVO:01000023]; material: deep marine sediment [ENVO:00002113]; isolation source: pool of 5 deep marine... | reverse complement strand
ATCCTGCCGTCACATGTCCGCATTCGCGAGACCCTGCAGAAAGACCCCCTGGGGCTTGGCCACGCCGTTTTGTGCGCACGCGACGAGGTCGGCGACGAGCCGTTCGCAGTAATCCTCCCGGACGACATGATCCACGCCCCTGGCCAGGGTGCGCTGGGACAGATGATCGCAGCTTACCAGGCAACTGGCAGCAGTCTGCTGGGGGTCGAGGAGGTGCCTTCGCACCTGACCCGCAGGTACGGGATAGCGGCGGTGCAGGACAGGGGCGAGGGTTACCTGGAGATCTGTTCGGTGGTCGAAAAACCGGAGCCCGAGGCGGTACCCTCGCGGCTCGGCATCGTGGGCCGCTACATCCTGGCACCGGAAATCTTCGGGTTTCTCGAGGGGCTGGGGGCGGGGGCGGGCGGCGAGATTCAATTGACCGACGCGATCGCGCGGCTGCTGGAGGCGCACTCCGTCCTCGCGTTCCCGTTTAGCGGGCGCCGGTACGACTGCGGAAGCCGGCTCGGCTTCATTCAGGCGACCATCGACCTGGCGCTTCAGGACGAGGAACTGCGCGCTGAGCTGAAGCAATTTCTGGCGGAGGTCGAGACCTGATTCCCATGACGCGCGTGCGCGAGGGTAGCGATTGGCCGAGCGGAAGCATCCAGAGGTTCGCGCACCGTTCCGTGGTGCTGGCGGATAATCCATGGGGCGATCGTTGTGACCGTGAACTATGTGTTTATCTGCCTCCCGATTACAGCGAATCGGGTGCACCGCTCGCCAGCCTCTGGGATTTTGCCGCCTTCACCAATTCCGGGCCGGGGCACCTCAACTGGCGACACCATGGCGAGAACCTGCATCAGCGCCTCGATCGCCTGATCGGAGCCGGCCTCATGCCGCCGGTGGTGGTGGCGATGCCGGACTGTTACACCTCGCTGGGTGGAAACCAGTACCTGAACTCGCCGTCAGTGGGTCGGTACGCCGACTACATTCTTCTCGAGTTGTTGCCGCTGCTCGAGCAGCGGGTGAACGTCGCGTCCGAGGCCGGCCGCCGCGGCGCGTTCGGAAAATCTTCGGGTGGCTACGGCGCCCTGACCCAGGCCATGCGGTCACCTGGCGTCTGGGGGGCAGTAGCGTGCCATGCGGGCGATGTCGGATTCGAGACCGTGTATCGGCGGGACTTCCCAGTTGCCTGTGGGGTCCTGGACCGCGTGGACTGGGACATCGAGGGCTTTTTGCGCGGCTTCTGGGCCAGCCCCAGGCCCACGCGCGCCGATTATACGACCCTGATGGTGTTGGCCATGGCGGCCAGTTACGACCCGGACCCCGATGCGCCCCGTCGAATCCGCTTGCCGTTCACGCCGCGAACCTGCGAGCCGATCCCCGAGCGCTGGGCGAACTGGATGGCGCATGACCCGCTGGTCCTGGTGGAGGGCCACGGCGCAGCTCTGACCGGGCTGCGGGCCCTGTACCTCGATGTCGGCACGCGCGACGAGTACCATATCCAGTATGGGACTCGCGCCTTGTCCGCGAGGCTTGAACGGCTCGGAATCGACCACCATTTTGAAGAGTTCGAAGGCGGCCATACCGGCACGGACTGGCGACTCGATATATCATTGCCGTTCATCGCCCGTGCCCTTGAAAGCGGCCCGGACAGCTGAGCACTAGACGGAAGGTTAGCCATGATTGAAATCTCGGAATCCGCTCAACGCTATTTCAATGCCCTGATCGAACAGCAGGACGAGGGTCGCCTCAACCTGCGCATTCACGTGGCGGACCCCGGGACCCCGAGGGCGTCCTGCGATCTGCAGTTCTGTCCGCAGGGCTCGGAACAGCCATCTGACCATCGGGTGGAGTTCGCAGGTTTTGATCTGCTGGTGGCGGCCGACAGCGTCGACTGGCTGGCCAAGGCGGACATCGATTTCGAAGAGGAGGCAACCGGCGGGCAACTGGTCATTCGGGCGCCCGAGATCAAGGGCAGCATGCCGGGGGCAGACGCGGACCTCTCCGAGCGCGTGTCCTGGGTGCTCGAGACCGAGATCAACCCCGCGCTGGCGGCGCATGGCGGCCGGGTGGCGCTGGAGCGGATTACGGAGTCCCGCGAAGTCATACTGAGGTTCGGTGGCGGGTGCCACGGTTGTGGCATGGTCGACGTGACGCTCAAGGAGGGCATCGAAAAAACCCTGACCGGACATTTTCCGGAAATTCGTGGGGTGCTGGATGCCACCGACCACGCCACCGGGGAAAACCCCTACTACCGCTGATTGTGGTCGGACCGTAGGGCGGAGGGTTGCGGCAGACGCAGCCCTTCAGCGGGTCGAGAGATCGTCCAGTCCCTCACGACTGGCATACCAGGCCGCCAGGTCTGCGATGTCTTGGTCGCTGAGATTGCCGGCGAAGCCCTGCATGATGGCATTGTCGCGGCGCCCGTCCCGGTAATCCGCCAAGGCTTTCGCCAGGTAGCTCGCATGTTGGCCCGCGAGCACGGGATAGCCGGCAGCGGCGCCTTCGCCCGCGGCGCCGTGACAGGCCTGGCAGGCCGCGCTTTTCGCCTGGCCCGCCGCAGCGTCTCCGGCGGCCCACGTGGTATTGCCAGCCAGCAAGATCACCAGGGCGATGAGCGCAAGCGGGCCCGGTCTCATCGGTTCACTGCGCCCCTGTCCCGAGGGTCAGCGAGGCCAGCCAGGCGGAGATGTCCTGAATGTCCTGCTCGGAAAGGCTTTGCGCCTGCAGGCGCATGGTTCGGTGGTCGCGTTCCCCGTTCCGGTAGGTCTGCAGCGCCGCGACCAGGTAGCTGTAGTCCTGACCGGCTATTTTTGGGACTTTGTAGGTGGGATAGGTGTTGTGATAGCCGGGAATGCCGTGACATCCCGTGCAGGTGGACGCCTTGATGCGACCGGCCGCGGCATCGCCGGTAGCGTCTGCGAGCGCCGGCACGGCACACATCATCAGGACTGACAGAATCGAATGCTTCACGTGGGCTGAGCCTGAAACGCGGGTACGGGCGAGCGGCGATTATAGCGGCTGGCTGACCGGTTTCCAAAGGTCGCTCGCGAAAGCTGGCGGCCCGCCGACCCACGGGGGGTGATGCCGGTATCACTGCGCCGCGGGGCGCAGATTGCCGATATCGACCCGTACCTTCCACTGGCCGTCGGGTTGCTTCTTCCACACGTTGAGGTATTTGCCGCTGGCGACTTGCTCGCCGTCCGCCTCGACCTGGTACTGGCCCCAGGTCCAGCCCATGTCACCGGCCTGAGCCACTTCCGCAAACTGCGGTTGCCAGCTCAGCACATAGCCGGGGTCTCCATCCTCGCCGAACATTGCGGCGATGCCGGCTGCGCGCTCCACTACCGCCTGGGCGGTACGCGGCAGCAGCAAGCCGTCGGGAGCCATATAAGCATCGAACGCGGTGCCCGGGTTGGTTGCGACCGACAAGTCGGCGAACGCCCGATCGGCGGCCAGCAGTGACTCCGCCTCGGCGGCGAGGTCGGGGGGGCTCGCGGGCTGACAGCCGGCCAGCAGGATGAGGAGGAGCAATGGCGTGGGTTTCATGGCAGATACAACACCTTGCAGGAGAGCTCGGGGCGATTATCGTCGGGCGCGCCGGTCGTGTACAGGCCGCGCGGCAGACCGTGGGGGCAGGGGGGCTCAGCAGAAGTCGCGGGCGCGCAGGCGCAGGCCCGGGGACAGGTCGCTGTAGTCGTGCAGACGCTGGGCAATCAGGTGGCTGACATCGCCATCGCTCTCCATCACGCCATCGACGGCGAGCACCGTGGCGCTGAGGACGGTAGCCCGGTGGCGCTCCCAGGTGCGCGGCCAGATGATCACATTGACGAAGCCGGTTTCATCCTCCAGGGTCAGGAAAACCGTACCACTGGCGGTCATGGGCCGTTGCCGCAGGGTCACCAGCCCACAGGCGCGTGCCGGCCGGCCGGAAGACCATTGCGACAGCTCGGCCGCCGTCAGCACCCGGCGCCCGCGCAATAAGGGTCGGATAAAGGCGAGGGGATGGCGACCCAGGGTGAGGCCGGTGGCGGCGTAATCCGCCTGCAGGTCCTGGACCGCGGACGGCGGCCGGATCGCGACCCGCTCCGGGTCGCGGCCCGGCAAGCCCTGCAACAGGTCTGCGCCCGGTTGCTCGACTGCCGCTGCCGCCCAGCGTGCGCGATGCCGGTGGCCGGCAAGTGCCCGCAGGGCGCCGGCATCGGCCAGCGCGGACAGTTCGCGACGGTTCAGACGGACGCGCGCACAGAGGTCCTGGGTGTCCCGGAACGTGGCTGAACCACGGGCCTTGCACAGGCGTTCGGCGGCGGCCTCACCAAAACCCTTCACCATTCGCAGGCCGAGCCGCAGAGCCGGTGATTGTGCGCGCTTGCCGGCAGCGGCCGTCAGGCGGCAGTCCCAGTGGCTGTAGCGCACATCCACGGGCAACACCTCGACGCCATGGCGACGCGCGTCCTGTACCAGTTGCGCGGGCTGATAAAAACCCATCGGCTGAGCATTGAGCAATGCACAGGTGAAGGCCGCGGGGTGATGGCATTTCATCCAGGCGGACACGTATACCAGCAACGCAAAGCTGGCCGCATGCGATTCCGGGAAGCCATATTCCCCGAACCCCCTGATCTGGCTGAAGATCTGCTCGGCAAAGCTCTCGTCGTAGCCTCGCGCCAGCATGCCGGCCACCAAGCGCTGGTGCAGGTGCTCGAGGCCACCGCGGCGCGCCCAGGCCGCCATCGAGCGGCGCAGGGTATCGGCCTCGGAGCCCGAGAAGCCGGCCGCTACCATGGCAATCTGCATGACCTGCTCCTGGAAAATGGGGACTCCCAGGGTACGTTCGAGCACCTTGCGCAGTGCTCGGGAAGGATAGTGGACCGGCGCCAACCCACGGCGCCGCTGCAGATAGGGATGCACCATGTTGCCCTGGATGGGGCCTGGACGGACGATCGCTACTTCGATCACCAGATCATAGAAACAGGCAGGCTTGAGCCGGGGCAGCATGGCCATCTGGGCGCGCGACTCGATCTGGAACACACCGATGGTGTCGGCCCGCTGGATCATCGCGTAAGTATCCGGATCCTCGGCGGGGATGTCCGCCAGCGTCCAGGCGCTTGCCTGCTGTTCGTTGAGCAACTCCAGGCAACGGCGGATGGCAGTCAGCATGCCCAGTGCCAGACAATCGACCTTGAGCAGACCGACGGTCTCGAGATCGTCCTTGTCCCACTGGATGATGGTGCGTCCGGGCATGGCGGCGTTCTCCACCGGCACCAGCCGGGCCAGGGGATGCTCGGAGATCACGAAACCGCCCACGTGCTGCGAGAGGTGGCGGGGAAAGCGGCACAGGCATTGCACCAGGTGCCGAAGTTGCCGTACCCGCGGGTTATCCGGATCGAGGCCGCGCTCACGCAGGCGCTGCGCCAACTGTTCCGGCTGATCCCACCACGAGACATTGCGTGCCAGGTGGTCCACCTGGTCCAGGCTGAAGCCCAGGGCTTTGCCGACATCCCGGATGGCGCTGCGCGTGCGGTAGGTGATGACGGTGGCGGCCAGCGCGGCCCGCTCACGGCCGTACTTGCGATAGATGTACTGAATCACCTCCTCGCGTCGCTGATGCTCGAAATCGACGTCGATGTCCGGCGGCTCGTCACGCTCGCGGGAGATGAAACGCTCGAACAGCATGTTCATGCGTGCCGGGTCCACCTCGGTAATGCCCAGGCAATAGCACACCGCGGAATTGGCCGCCGATCCCCGGCCCTGGCAGAGGATGCCGCGGCCGCGGGCGAATTGCACGATGTCGTGCACGGTCAGGAAGTAAGTCTCATAGCGCAGCTCCGAGATGAGCCGCAATTCATCCTCGATTTGCCGACGGAGCGCTGCGCTGATGCCATCCGGCCAGCGCGCACGGATGCCCGCCTCGGTGAGTTGGCGCAGGTAGTCTGAGGGCTGGCAGCCCGTAGGCACCACTTCATGCGGATACTGGTAACGCAGCTGATCGAGGCGGAAGCGACAGCGCCGGGCGATGTGCAGCGTTTCCGCCAGCAGATCTGGCGGATACAGGTGGGCCAGCCGTCGGCGGCCGCGCAAATGCCGTTCCCCGCTGGGCAGGGCGCGATAGCCGAGTTCGCTCACGGTGCAGCCGTGGCGGATCGCGGCCAGGGTGTCATGCAGCATGCGGCGTGGCCGGACGTGCATGCGCACATCCCCGCAAGCCGTCACCGGTAGGCCGGCTTCGTGCGCAAGGGCCAGCATCTGCGCGAGGTGATGGTCGTCATCCGGTCCCAGCGCACGCGCCACCGCCATCCAGGCGCGCTGTGGAAAGCAGGCGGCCAGCCAGTGGGCGGTTTTGCGGTCCATGCCATTACCGGGCAACCACAAGGCCAGGCAATGATCCAGGCCGTGCTCGAAGCACCGGTCGGGGAGGGTGTAGCGTCCCTTGCTGGCCCGGCGCCGACCGCGGGTGATCAGTGTGCAAAGCTGGGAGTAGCCCGTGTCGTTCTCGGGCAGCAGCACGAGGCGGGAACCGCTTTCCAGGCGGAACAGGCTGCCGGGTATCAGCTGGATTGGCTGTCCGCGAGCCGCACAGCGCCGGGATTCCTCTAGCGCCCGAACCACCCCGGCCAGGGAACATTCGTCGGTGAGCGCCAGCGCCCGATAACCGAGTTCGGCAGCGCGGGCGACCAGTTCCTGGGGGTGCGAGGCCCCCGTCAGGAAGCTGAAGTTACTGATGCAGACCAGTTCGGCATAGGCGGGTGCAGGCGTGATCGACATACTGTAAATATATACAGTATATGATCGCATTCCAAGCCGTGCCTGTCGGCTCGAAGCCTGATCGCTGTGCGCAGTCTGCGCGCCAGGGCGCTTCAGTCAGTACTGTTGTTCTGCTGCTTGATGCCGCCGGTGACCGCCAGCCGCATGGCCTCCTCGAAAGGAATCTGCAACGGTTGGAGGCAGGAACGCGGCAAGAACAGCGTGTAGCCCCCGATCTGGTAGCTCATCGGGCAATAGACTGCGACCGGGTCTTCCGCGGCCGGTTGAAACGGCAGATCGTCGAAAACCTCGCGGGTGACGAAGCCAATCACCTGGAACGACTGGCCAGGTAACTGGACCAGCACGACCTTGCTGAACCGCTGCTGCTCATCGGGGTTGAAATATCCGATGAAATCCTTGATGGCGGTATAGATGGTCTTGACCAGCGGCAGGCGGTTGATCAGGTGCTCCCAGAAGCGGAACAGCTTCTGGAAGATCAGCACGTGGGACAGCAACCCGACCAGCGTGATCAGGGCGACTGCGGCGACCAGCCCCATCCCGGGGAGGTACCAGCCCTGCGGCAGGGCGCGCGTCAACAAGGCACCCAGCAGTCGCTCGGAACCGGCCGCCATCCACCAGAGGATGGCCAGGGTCAGGACCACCGGAACGGTGACGGCGAGGCCCTTCAGGAACAGTTTTCCGAGGCTATTCATGCGTGAGGCCCATGTGGAGTTCAACGCAGTCTGTTCAATTATAAGGCGTGCATGGGGTTTTCAGGCGAACAGACCGTGCAGGTACCAGCCACGGCGCGGCTTGTACTCCCGGAATACCCATAACAATGAACCGGCACGATCACGAACCACGAAATAATCCCGCCGGCAGTCTTGCCCATCCCACCACCCGGTCTCGATGCGTTCGGGTCCGCAGATGAATCGAAAATCCTCGATCCGGCAGCGCTGCGCGTGTTCCAGCAGCCATGCCGGGCGATACGGGCGCGGTGTGCAGGCCGCATGCGTGCCGGGCTCTCGCGCCGCCCAGCTGCGCTCCGGGCGATGGTCCTCGATGCCGGCCAGGGCGGATACCCCGTCCCTGCCCAAGCGAGCGCGCAGACGATCCAGCAAGGAATCGATGCTGACAGGCCGATCTTCACCGCCGCGCCACAGTGCGCCCTGGCGGGCTGCATACGGCAGCAGGGTCGGCGCGCACAGGGTGATGCGGCGGACCGGTGCGCGCACGCGCAGGCGCTCCAGATGCTCGCGCACTAGGCGTTGCAGGTGCTCCTCGCAGCGGGATGGTTGTTGCAAGCCCATACGGATCGAAGTCTCATCATGCGCCAGGCGCAAGTGGATGGACACCTCCTGCACGGCACGGTCCAGTGCGCGCAACACGCCACAGAGTTCACTGAACAGGCGCCGGAGGGGGAACAGAAGCGCCTGGACGTTGTGGAGCCCGGTCGGCAGGTCGAGCGCCGACTCGAAGCGTTCAGGGGGGCGCCAGGAAGTTTGCGGGTCGGGGCGAGCCCCGGTCAGACGGTCCAGGTAATCCACGAATTCCGTTCCCAGGCGCCTGGCCAGGGCCTTGCGTGGCAAGCGCATGACCTCGCCCACTGTGCGAAAGCCCATGTTCTCCAGCGTCGGTCCCTGGGCACTATCGAGCCGGAGACTGGTGAGTGGCAGTTCACACACCTGGGGGCCGATGGGGCGTCCCGGGTCGAGGTGCCGCCCGTGCCGTGCCGCCAGCTGTGCCGCTTCAGGGCTCGCGGCGGTGCCGGCGCGGGCGTGGTAACCGAGGCGCTGCAACTCCAGCACCAGGCGTTGGGTCAGGGCCTCCGCCGGCCCGAACAAGCGCCGACTGGCGCCGATCTCCAGCAGCAGCGTGCAGTGTGCCGCCAGCACGGTGACCCGGCTGCTGTACCGATAAGCGAACGCTGCCAGCCGTTGCAGGGCAGCGGCTTCAGCGGCCGGTTCGCAGGGGTGTACCTGCAGGTCGGCGACCAGGGCCTGCGCGGCAGCGACCGGCAAGCCGGGGCGGACGCCGGCGCGCGCCGCAACGGGGTTGCAGTCCACGATGCTGGGTCGGCGCGCAACGGTTGCGCTGACCGCCATGGGCGCCCGCCCACGGGGGCGCTGGCCGCGGCACAGGAGATCCAGGGCCAGGTGTGGGAATTGCAACGCCAACCACAACTCGGTTGCCACGGCTCAGGCTCAGTGCACGGGGCCGGCAGCCCGCCGGCCAGGGGCGGTGTCGTCAGTGCGGGGTGGGCGGTGCGTGGGCGGGGTGGCGGCATCCGCCCTGTGCAGCATTGTGGGAGCCGGTGGTGTGCGGCGAATCGGAATCTGCCCGGCGGGGCGGGCGCCCCGGCATTTCAGAACCGTGACATGCGACCCATCCCCGCTGGCCACCAGGCGCAGGCGCAGCTCGGCCGGAGAGGCGATGGCGGCGGCCTCAGGCGGGCGGAACAGGAACACGGCCGCATGGGTGGACCGTGCCGCCAGTTGCAAGCGCCGCAAACGGGTGAAAGAGGGTTGGTCCGGCCAGGCCAGCACGGCACCACCCTGCAATCCGTGCAGGGCCTGCTCACAGGCCCACAGGGATTCGGCGGCGGACGATGTGCGCACCAGCAGCAGATGCGCCAGGTCGACGCCGTTCCCGTGCAGCGCTGGCGGGTAGGGTACCCACGGCGGATCGACCAGTACCACCCACCGCGCCTGCGCGGTCAGCCGGGCCAGGGCTGGAAACAACAGGCTGAATTCACCGCTGCCCGGCACCTGTGGCAACAGTTCGGTCAACGCCCCCATCGGCCAGCCATGGCCTGGCAAGCGCCGGTCCAGTGCGGGCTGCCCGGTGGGTAACGCCGCGACATCGTGCATCACCTGGTGTCCCCGCCACAGGTCCGGTATCGACCGCACGGCAGCGGGCAGGGAGGTGTCCATCAGGTTTCCAGCCGGATGCGGATGACCCCGACACCGAGGCCCTCTAGGCTCAACGCCTGCTGGCGCAAATCTACCTCGATGGGTCTGAAATCCGGGTTTTCCGGTGCCAGCGTCACCCGGTGACCACGCTGCCGGAAGCGCTTGACGGTCACCTCGTCATCCACCCGGGCCACCACGATCTGGCCATCGCTGGCCTCGGGGGTGCGGTGCACGGCCAGCAGGTCGCCGTCCAGGATGCCGGCATCACGCATGCTCATGCCCTCCACGCGCAGCAGGTAATGTGGGCGCGGCGAGAACAGACCCGGGTCCACGCGGTATTCGTGCTCGATATTTTCCTGGGCCAGGATGGGGCTGCCGGCGGCAACGCGCCCGACCAGCGGTAAGGGCAATCGCGCTCGTGCCCCGGGGGACAGGCTGTCCGCGGACAGCGGTGTCAGCGTGATGCCGCGCGAGCGTCCCCGCTCGATGCGGAGGACGCCTTTTTTTTCCAGTGCCCGCAAGTGGCTCTCCGCGGCGTTGGGCGAACGATAGCCGAAGCGGCGTGCGATTTCAGTTCGGGTAGGAGGAAATCTTGAATGATCAATATGTTCAGATATAAATCTTAGGATTTGCATCTGTCGCTTGGTCAGTGGATTTGGGCCCATGGGTTCAGTACCGGTCTATGAATACTGTAAATATATACAGTAACTAAACTGCAGGCAAGGGCCGGCGCGGCCGCTTCAGCCGTTGGGCTGGAATGCGCGAATGGCGGCGCGGAGTTCGGTGATTGGTGGGGGCTCAGGTGCGTAGCGGATGCGCTGGTAGAGCGAGACGATGTGTTCGATCTCCTGGCGCGCACCGACGAGCACCGCGCCGGCGGCGACGGCCAGTTCCATGGGGCCGTGTGAAGCGCGCGTGACGACCCCGGCCCGCGCCAGGCGACCCTGAAATTCCAGCCACAGCCTGCGGGCCGGATCCCGCCGCGCGGCGTGCCGGAGGCGCAGGACCAGCGGCAGGAGCAGGAGCGATACCAGAACGGCGCCCATCACCATGGCCAGCACCAGCTTGAAGGCACTGAGATCGCCCAGCCCCAGGGGGCGCAGCATGTTCAACTGGCGGTCGGCGCTGAAGGCGATGACCCAGTCGTTCCACCCGCGTTGCACCAGATCGAAGCCGTTCTTCATGCGCCGCAGCCAGGCAAAATCCATCATGTACCGCGGTACGCCCAGAGCCTCCAGCGCCCCGCTTTCGACCCGGTCGGGTGCCACCGCAGCCGTGGGGTCGATCCGGGTCCAGCCGCTCCCTGGGAGCCACACCTCCGACCAGGCGTGGGCATCGGACTGCCGCACCAGCACATAACCGCCCAGCTCGTTGAACCAGCCGCCCTGATAGCCGGTCACGACCCGGGCCGGAATGCCCGCCATGCGCATCATTACCGTGAAGGCCGAGGCGTAGTGCTCGCAAAAGCCGCTGCGCGTGCCGAACATGAATTCGTCCACCGTGTGTTCGCCCAGCAAGGGTGGATTGAGGGAGTAACGGAACGCTTCGCGGTTGAAATGGCGCAGGATGCGCGTGATCAACAGACGGTCGTCTGGCGTCTCCCGGCGCCATTCGTCGATCAGCGCCCGGGTGCGCGGGTTGAAGTCGGCCGGCAGTTCCAGCGCGGCCTGCCGCAGGGTTCGACGCAAGTTCGGGGAATCCATGAACTCCGGGTCGGATGCCATTTCATAAGTGCGCAGCCGGGTGATGGAGCGCGGACTGAACAGCTGGTAGTCCAGCGTCAGCCGGGTGCGATCCGGCACCAGCGCCGGGTAGTCGAGCGCGAAGATCCAGTGTTGTTCGGTGGGCTCCATCTGCACCCGGTAGCGCCACGGCGCGGTGTCGGCGTCGGGGCGCTCGGGGGCCCTGATATTGCGCCCGTAATAGCTGCTGCTCCAGGTGATGCCGTCAAATATCCAGAACACCGGCCCACGCCAGTACAGCGCCTGCCGGGGCGGCACGGTGCCCTGGAAATCCACCCGAAAGGCCGGGGAGTCGTCCATGAACAGGCTTTGAATGGTGCCGGGCGACATCCGGTCGGAAAGCCCGGTCTTGGCGTCCAGCGCGGCCTCCGGCACGCCCCACAGGGGACTGCTCCAACGAGGAAAGAACAGGAACACCACCAGCGCAACCGGGATAGCCAGACCCAGCAGCCGGGCACTGAAACCCAGTTCCGCGAATATCGAGGCGCCTGTGGCCGGGACCGCCCCCACCGGCATGAAGGCCTCGCGACGATGCAGGAGGGCGAGCGCTACCATGGCGCACACGGTGATCGAGACGGCGTAAAACGCCATCGGTATGCCCTGGGTGAACAGGAACTGCGTGGCACCCAGGAACAGGCTCAGGCTGGCTACGATCCGGGCATCCCGAACCTTGAAGGTCTCCAGCAGTTTCAGCGACAGCATCAGGGTCAGCAAGCCGATCGCGGCGCGGCGACCCATGAGGCCACCATGGGTCGCGACCAGCGCCAGCACCGTGATGATCGTGATCAGCACCCGCAGGGGCATCGGAATGGGGCGCCAGGCCCACCGTTCCGCTGCCAGCCGCCAGGCGATGGGCAACACGATGATCGGCATCAACTGCGCCGGCATGGAGAGCAGTTGCGGCAGCATCGCGACGCAGAAGGTGAGGATCACCCAGTACATGTCCCGGGGGCGAGCGGTCTTCATAAGCCGTATAGCGCCAAATGCCGCAGGCAGCGCGCCCGCTGATTATCGCCGGTGCCCAGCGGTACGTGCACGCCCGGCAGGTCCAGGCTGTAGGCCAGGCGCCGCTGTTCGGCCCGAAGCACCCATGCGGCCAGGACGGCGATGCGCTGTTCGACCGATCGACCTTCCAGGCGTCCCCAGCTCAGCTCGCAGGCATCGCGGTGGGGGTGCTCCATCTCACGGGTCAGCAACTGCTCGTGACGAGCGCTGGCCCGCCAGGCCACGCGCCGCAGCGGGTCGCCCAGGCGGTAGGCGCGCAGCCCGAAAATCTGTTCGCCCTCCTGCCGGCGAGTCTGGCCCCCATGGCCTTCCCCGGTCGTGGGCAAGGGGGGTGGATTGGGATCTGGAGCGGGGTAGACCAGGCAACGCGCGGTGGGAAACAACCAGGCCCAGGCGCGGAACAGCCCCAGCGGGAACCGGGTCTCGAGGCGAAAAGGCGCCAGCGGCTGCCAGCCACGGTGCGCGGTTGCCTGGTGAACGGTGAGCGCGTCACCAGCGAGGCCTTCCAGGTCGCGGCAGTCGGCCACGCGCGGATTCGCCGCCTGGATCGCAAAGCGCGCGCGCTCCTCGGGATTCCGCAGGTAGACGTGAAATGCGGCCGGTTCGCCGCAGAATACCGGTTCCGCGTGAATCTCCTCGACCTGCAGCGCGGCCAGGTTACGGTAGGTGAGCAGCGTGGTGAGCTGCGCGATGGTGGCCAGCAAGAACACCAGCAGCAACGCCATGTTGTTGTTGAAGTTGAGGCCGCCCAGCGCCATGAACACCAGCATCAGGCCGAAGCCGACACCGAAAGCGGTGGGCAGGATGAACACGTTGCGATACTCGAGCACGTACGGCAAGCGGGTGAGACCCCGACGGGCCCGCACGCGTTGCATCACGTAGTTCGACAGCCGCTCGATGGGGAACAACCGAGGACCGATCGAGGACAGCCGCCTCACGCCGTCCGCCCCGGGGTCAGGGAATGGCCACCTGGCGCAGCAGGCCGGTGATCTGCTCGTCCACAGAGATCTCGGTACCGGCCGCCAGGGTCAGGCGATGGCGCGCCAGGGCTGGAAAGATGGCCTTGATGTCGTCGGGCGTCACGAAATCGCGGCCCTCGATGAAGGCATGCGCCCGGCCGCAACGCAGCAAGGCAATGCCCGCCCGCGGTGACAAGCCGGTGGCGAACCAGCGCTCACTGCGGGTTTCGGCCAGCAGGGCCTGCACGTAATCCAGTAGTGCTTCACTGGCGTGCACGGTTCGGGACTCCGCCTGCAGGGCCGACACGTCGGCCGGTTTCAGCACTGGCCGGCTCGCCTGCAGCAGCTCCATGCGGTCCTCGGCGGTCAGCAGCACGCGTTCCACGGCCGGGTCCGGGAAGCCGAGGGTAATGCTCAGCAGGAATCGGTCCAATTGGGAGTCCGGCAGTGGAAACGTACCCACCAGGTCCAGCGGGTTCTGCGTCGCGATGACGAAGAAGGGGCGAGGCAGTTCGTGGGTTTCACCCTCGGTGGTCACCTGGCCTTCCGCCATGGCTTCCAGCAGCGCGCTCTGGGTCTTTGGCGTGGCCCGGTTGACCTCGTCGGCCAGGATCAGGTCTGCAAAAATGGGGCCAGGATGGAACTCGAATCGCTCCTGGTCCCGCCGGTAGATCGAAACGCCGAGGATGTCCGCCGGCAGCAGGTCGCTGGTGAACTGGATGCGCTGATACTTGGCGCCGATCGCGCGTGCCAGCGCGTGGGCGAGGGTGGTCTTGCCGACCCCGGGCAGGTCCTCGATGAGCAGATGGCCACCGGCCAGCAGGCAGGTGAAGGCGAGTTGCACCTGCGATTCCTTGCCCAGCAGGATTCGGTTGACTTCCTCGATGGCCAGGTGGAGGCGGCGTTCGAGGTCGTGCCCGGCCGAGGATTCGGTGACCGGAATGCCCGTCATGCGCCGGCACCCGCGCGCAGGGTCGCTGCCGGCCCTTGCGAGCGGTCGGCCCAGAAATGCGTTTGGATCACGGTTATGTACACGGCATTCAGACCTTGCTCCCTGGTTTTGGCTTGCCCGGCCGGCCAGTGCGGGGCGTGCCCATGGGCGACATCCTGCGGTGCCAAACCGGTTCCGGGCGCGGCTCGTCCTGTCGCGCGACCCGGTCACGGTGCGTGTGATGACAAGCCACTCAAGTATACCACCGGCGGAAGAATTTCAGCCGCGTGCGGGTCCGTGTACCATCGGGTTCTGGCGCTCCACGCAAGCGCGCGGAGGCACCCCTGGGGGTCGAGAATGGAGTTTGTGAGCAGGCCAACAGTATTCCAGCAGGGTAGTCCGGGAGACGGACAATGAACGCCGTGAGGCCTCCTCAATGCGCGCTCGTGCTGCCCGGGGGCGGGGCGCGTGCGGCCTACCAGGTCGGTGTGTTGCGTGGCATTGCGGAACTGAGCGCCGGTCAGGGCAACCCGTTTCCGATCATCTGCGGAACCTCCGCCGGCGCCATCAACGCTGCCGTA
>JABAOH010124012.1_pt1 | contig 14860 bp, 19 predicted proteins | sample 7062181 | NCBI WGS metagenome assembly JABAOH01 (sample SAMN14538630, study PRJNA623070) | marine sediment metagenome | biome: marine biome [ENVO:00000428]; feature: marine pelagic biome [ENVO:01000023]; material: deep marine sediment [ENVO:00002113]; isolation source: pool of 5 deep marine... | reverse complement strand
ATAATCAAAAAAGATGATCCTTCATATCCTAACGCCTTGAAAGCCTTTTTTGAATCACAAAAAAAAGCAAAAGAAGAACAGATTACAGAATTGAACCAAGAAATTTCAGAAATTTCAAAACAAATTTCTTAATTTCCCATTCTAAATTTTATGAATTTATTTAATAAGTGCAGTTTTTTATTTTCATAAATGATAAAATGGATTCTTTATGCTGGATATGGTTTGATAATCTCAGGTTTTATCAATCTACTAATGAGTGGATTCGAATTTTCTGCAGATCCGAGTTCTTTAGATCTTTCTGTTACTGGTTCTGGTTTACTAATTACTGGAACTGTCTTAGTGATAATAGGCTTTGTTATGAGACGAAAACAGTCTGAATCCAATTGATTCGAAACCTTTGTGATTATCCTGCTTCATAAATATAGGAAAATTTTGAGCCACTTTTTGTTTTCCTTACATGAAAAAATCTAGAATATTTTAGAAATTTTTTAAAGTCATACAACAAATAATGCAAAAACCTATCTTTTTCGAATCTATAGTTTTTAGACTCTTGGATAATTTTCGAAGATTCTGAATTATCTTCATAATGTCCATTTTCTTTTGCAAGTCTATTTCTTAGAATGTATATTCCTGTCATAACCATTACAATTGAAATAATATTCACTATGGTAATCTGCTCACCTAAGAATACTGTTGAAAAAATTACTCCAAAAATAGATGTTGTTGAATAAATGAGAATTGTCCTTACGGCTCCAATAAGCCTTAATGAAATTAAAAACAATAATGTCGCTAAACCAATTCCTAGTATACCAATTAGACTAATGGCAGGAATTTTATCTAAAGTAATATCATATGGGATTTGAAATGCTAGAAGAAGAACTATGGCAAAACCTCCCGCAAAAAATGATACTAGCTGTGCAACCCTCTTTGAATTTATCCTATCTCCTACATACTTGCAAATGTTAACATCAATTGCATATAACAAACCCGAAAAAATTATCAAAAAGTCTCCAAAAACGAGGTCAGTTAAGACCATGCCCTGATTGTAAAAATCATAACCGACAGGCAAGACCATCATACCAAAAATTATCATAAAACATGGGGTGATTTCATTTTTGCTTAACTTTTCACGAAAAATAGTAATTGCAATCAGTAATGAAAAAATAATTTCTCCATTACTAAATATCGCGGCGTTAACAGCTGTAGCTTCTTTTAATCCGAAAAAATAAGATATCAAAGCAGATACCTCTGCAATTGCTATCATGGAAATCAAAATCAAATTTTTATTTCCAAGCGTCTTGATAGGATTTTTTTTTCTAACAAATGGAGTAAAAAACAATCCATTAATGATGTAAATTGTAGCTGCTAGAGCAATTGGATTGATCTCTATCCCATTGGATTGTTCAAGTAATGGTTTCCCAATTACATGAGTTAGTGCAAACAGTGCAGCTGATACTGTAATGATAAGATATCCAAATGATTTAGAATTTGGTTTCTTATCGAATACTACCCTTGGCAGCCCCAAATGCCATCCATTCCCATAATTGGAAATACAATATCACTTATAACATGATCATTTTTTCATAGATGGATTTCAAAATATTTTAAGAAAATATGAGCAAATTGAGAAAAATTAACTTGAATGAATTACCTGGAGAACAGTACTTTCATTAAAGTCTGGTCTATTGAGTTGAAAATCTACTGTAATCTTATTTTTGATAATGTTGATTCTAATATTATCAAACAAGGTTCTATACTTGCTCACTTTTCTTCCATCATGAGAAACAACATGTCCTTCTTCTACTAACAATCCATCTTTTATCAAACTGTTAATTTTTCTATATCCTGAAGTTTGAGGAATTTTGCATTCAGCAAGAATTTCTGAAATAATTTTTGCATCAACATTTACACAATTCATTATTTGTGATTTGTCATCATCGCCATAAGATTCTAAAATCTTATGATTGATCAATGATTCTTCTAAAGTAAACCAATTACTGCCTTCTCTCTTATTCTTCGCCCTGCAAATACTATCAAGAAACTTTTTCTCCAAACCATCTGCTCCTGCACCAAAAAATTCTCTTAATACGGCATCAATCTTCTGAAATTGCTCTATTGATTGAACTAATGAAATGCCATACTTTTCAAATAATCTTGCTTCGATTTTTTGTGAAGCCTTCTGACCAAGATTATCCCTAATTGTTTTTTCTAAAGATTGGGATAACAGTAGATCTAAACCACCCATGCGCGTTATTCCTTAAGAATGCATATTAACATTTCCTTGTAATGAAATGACAATAAATAATAGTACGTAACTTTTTCCATAAATGGTAATGAGTAACATATTACTTGATGAGTTTAACCTCAAGGAATTACCTCCTGAACAGCGTTTTTCTAGATGTGAAGAAATCATAAAAACTGAAAAAGATGAATCTTTACGTTGGGATGCAGTTTGGATTGCAGGAGAATTAGCTAATGAAAAATCGAATCAACAAATGTTTGAAAAAGTCTCAAGCTTGATGGGATGGATTTTACAGAATGATGACAATGGTATTGTAAAACATGAAGCCTGCTATCAAATTGCTGCAAGGAATATGAGAAGTAAAATTCCTGATCTAATTCATTCTGCTCTTCATGATGAAAGTGTTTTAACAAAACATGAAGCTATAGAATCCCTTGGCCTGATGAGAGTTTTTGAAGCAAGCTCTCTCATTAAAGAAGCACTAAATGATTCAAGTCCAGATGTAAGAGAGACTGCAGAATTTGTAATAAAACGACTGGAGCGAATCAAAGAACTTGGTTCATATTCTCCATCAGAAATTGTTTGATATGTTCTTACAATATTATAAGATGAATATGTTTAAGTTCTAAACTGATTTTTTAAAGACATGGAGCCAGAAAAAGTTCCAGAAAAACTCCAGAGTCCTGTAAATTTCAAAATAATAGCACTAATAATTTCAGTGACAATTGCATTTCATATCTTTATTTCTAATATTGATGAATCCACATCTGATGAAATAATTTCCGTTGTATCTTTTGTAAATCCACTTTCAGTTGCTATTGCTTCATTTTTTATAGCAAGGCGATATTTGGGCACTCAGATTTTCGGCCGCGCATACACTGCTCTAGGATTTGCTTATTTGAGTGTCTTTTTTGCTGAAGTGACATACCTGGTATATGATCTATTCTTAGGCCTTGATCCATATCCCTCAATTGCAGATGTCTTTTTCTTTGCATTATACCCTCTTACACTTGTTCATCTCATATTGAATATTCGATTCTTTAATGTAAAATCTAATGTACTCACAAAAATTTGGATGGTTGCTATTCCAATTGGAATCCTCACTATTTACAGCATTTTTGCATTTGAAGAAATTGGAGAAGCGAATTTTGACTTTTATTATGGAATGATCTTCATTGCAGGGGCTTCTGCAACCTTAGTCTTTGCAATACTTGGCGCAAAAATTTTCCGAGAAGGAATTCTAGGTGTTGCATGGTTACTTTTGGTAATTGGAATTTTAGGTTTAACAATTGGTGATGTCTGGTATTATTATTTGGAAACCTTTGGAGAATATGATTTACAGCATCCTGTTAACTTGTTTTGGTATGCTGGATATTGGATTATCGTGTATGCATTAATAAAACATAAAAACATTATTTGATTTCTGAAATGGCAAATTTCAAAGAATTATGTGGTAACTGTTCTCATCAAAACTGTTGTACTAATTCTCAAGAACCACTAGTATTTGAACATGATTATGAACTCCTTAAAAAAATTGGCAAGGCAAATGATGATTTTATCAAAAAAATAACAATTAATGGAAATCAAGTTCGTGCTCTAAAAAGAAAAGAAAACTCTACCAACTGCATCTTTTGGGATGAGTCAGGCAAAAAATGCTCTATCTATTCTGAAAGGCCTTTTGACTGTAGGGCATACCCATTTGACATAATTCTACATGATGGCAAATTCCATTGGATAGTCTATACTTGTAATGATAAAAGTGAGTGGGTGGGAGGCGAAAATTTTTTGCAGATGCTTGAAAATTCTGATGCATTTCGAGATCTTTTAAAAAACATTGAGATTTTTGCAGCAAACACTCAGAGGATTTTACCCGAAGAATCTAAGAAAACCCCATACAAAATTCTCAGAGAAGTTAATCTTGGAAAATAAAATACATTAAATTATTACAAATAACTTTGAAGACATAATGTCAAGGCCTAAACAAATTGCTGCATGGGTTGGAATTTTAGGTGGGGGAATTGGATTTTTCTTCTTCTATGGATATGTGGCTGAATTGATGAGATAGTCAATGACTGGTTTTTTCAAGAAAAAAAGCTACTCTTTTTTAAGAAATTTTAAGAAATTATGCATAAATTGACAAAATCTCAAACTCAAAAAACATTAGCTAATGCATGTCTATTTTGCAAAGAAGAACTAACCTCACCAACCTTATGCAAATTCTGTGGTTTCAAATTTTGTGAAGAACATATGCCTACGGAAAATCACCAATGTATTAAAACTCGATATATAGAATATGTGAAAAAATCAGATCAACAACCTAACATCTCAAATGGCAGATTTAGAGTAGTTTGTAACACTTGTGGATATGTTTCAAAAAAACCCACTTCCATTGAATATGCTGGAGAGGAATTAATTCAACACATGCAATTAGTTGGATGTCCACAGAATATTTTCTTAGAAGAAGTCACATCAAAAACTAGTCTCGAAAAAAATGTAGAGACAGATACAATAAAAGAAGAAAAATCTACTGAAAATGAATTACAAAAACCCACAATTACTTCAAACACCTCAAATGAAACTTCAGTTGTAGAACAAATTCTAAAACTGTCTTCTTTTAAAGAAAAAGGAATGATTTCAGATGAAGAGTTTGAATTTATCAAAAAAGAATTAATTAAAAAATTAAAATAAAATTTTAATTCTCAACTTTAATTAATTATAATGAATTACTAACTCAAATGGGAAAAATCTCAGATGCCGTGAAAGATTTCTTGAAACAACAAAAACTTGGATTTGTTGCTACAATCAATGAAAATAATACTCCCAATTTGTCACCGAGAGGAACTATTTTTGCATGGGGTGATGAACACGTTATATTTGCAGATATTAAATCACCACAAACTACTAAAAATTTAGAAAGAAACTCTACAGTTGAAATCAATGTTATTAATCCAATTACACGAAAAGGAATTATTCTCAATGGAAATGCATCAATTTTAAAAGAAGGCAAAGAATTTTTTGAAATTTTAGGGTACTATAAAGAACAAGGAATTCAAAGCAAAATTGTAGCAGTAGCTAAAGTCAAAGTCACTGAAATTCAAGAAATCACTTCTCCATTGTATGATTTAGGATATTCAGAAAATGAAATTAAAGAAAAATGGAAAAAATACTACCAGTCGTTTTAAAATCAGTCTTTTTTAGATGAAGAATTTTTTCCTCGAAGTTTTTCTAACTCTTTTTTAGTATCTCGATGCTCTTTTCTTTCTTTATCAAGTAATTTTTTGATAACCTCAAGCTCTTTTTCGGCTCTTTGTAATTTTTGATTTGCCGATGCAACTACTGCACTTGCTGCTTGAACCACATTTTTTGCTTCAACATTTTGACCAATTGATGATAATTCACTTTCAATAAACTTGACTTCTTTATCTACTACTCCTATCTCGCTTTGTTTTTGAGCAGTTTGGGATTGTACTCTTTGTAATTCATCTCTTGCATTTTGTAAACTAGTCTGAGTATTTTGTAACTCATTTTCTATTTCATTTTTTTCAGATTTTAAAGACTCTATTTTTGATAAAATTTCATTTTTTTCTATTTGAAGTGGTTCAAGTCCTGTAAGAATTTCGTTTTCTTGTTTTTTTAGTGCCTCTATTTTTGATGTTGCTTCTTTGTGTTTTGATTCAAATGAATCAAGATCTTTTTTCTTTTCATTCCATTCTTTTTTTATAGACATCAAGTTGCTTACAACAGAATCATACTCTTCTTTGACACTGGCAAGCTTTGCAGTAACCGAATCTAGAGTTTCGAGTTTGATTTTGATATCTTTTCTAAGTTGGGCAATCTCATTTTCAAGCTGCTCTTTGATAATTTCTTCATGACTTTTTACCTGCACAGTAGGGGCTTCACTTTGAATCTCTGTATTTTCTACAGATTCTTCACCTTCTTTTTTGGAGCGCTTAAACCAACCCATTTTGGATACCTACTTTCGATTTAGTATATGTCATTTACTTACTCTTCGCCCTTTAACAAATTGAAGGTAAAAACCAATTCCTCCAATGATAAAACCAAAAACAATTGCAGCAAATCCCAACTCAGGAGTCTCGCTTAACTGCCATGGAGCAAGCATGAAAAGTATTGCCCCAAAAATAATTAAAAAAAAGCCACCACTTCTTCGTTGTTTGTTGTATTCGCTGTGCGCCATGATACATCAAATATAATTTTGAATTGTCTGCCCTACTTTTTTCCTTCCAATATCCAAAATAAATGGTCCAATCTTTGGGCCCCTGTTTGTATTTAGGATGATATGATACAAAATTCTAAAAAACTCTTTTGGTTGAACATCATTTGATTTTGCTATTTGGTATATGGCATTTTGAAGATCCTCTGGTTCTGAATCCGAAATGAGAAGTTCTGATAATTCCTTTAGAGCTTTTTTTGTAGTCTCATCTAGTTGAATTTCGATTTTTTCTTGCTCTTCAAAATCATCTGAATAGTTTCCAGCTAAACCAATCAATTCTTCAACCTCTGAAGATGATTCTTTCAACTCTATCATCTTTGAAAATTCTTGCTAGCTCGATTAGAAGTCTATAACTTACATATGGTGATGGATTTTTTGGAGGATTGAGCAGATTGACATATTCGTATAGGCCTTTAGATTTTATCACTTTAGCTTCATTATCCAGTTTTATTCTACCAAAAAAGATGTTTTCTAATTCATTGTACTCATCCATCAACGAAGGAATGTCTTCAAATCCTAATTCTCGTGCGCCAGTAATTCTTTTGTATAGTAATAGCAAAATGGATTTTGCGGTTCCATAGTTTAACCATCTCTGAGATGTAACAACATTTCCTAAAGATTTTGAAATCTTTTTTCCACCCTTATCCAAAAACATCTCATATTTTACATGGTGTGGATGAGGATAATTCAAAACTTCATCTGCTACCCAATCATTTACCTTAACAGAATCCATGATATCTTTACCATATGCTTCAAAGCGAATGTCAAACGCCTGCCATCTAGCAGCAAATTCTACCTTCCAAGCAAGTTTGCCTAATCCTTTAGTAATGTCTGCCTCTCCTTCATGTCCACACCCTTTGACTACATTGGAGCCAATTTCAGCATCCTTGCATCTGTATTTTACCTTCTTCTCATTTTCAAGATATTCGTAAGATTCTGTAGTGTAGAGTTTATCGCAACTCTCACATGCTGGAAAATATGGTAAAACATTTTGAAATTTCTCTTGCCCTGTTAGTTCTGCAATGGAATCTCCAATTTTTTTACTATTGACAAGAATTGTATGAATTTGATCTTTTAGTAATCCTTCTTCATAGGTATCTTTAGCTCTTCGAAAAGTGTATTCGATTCCTAACTTGTCTAGTCCTTCTAGCAAAAGACTACTCATATGCATTCCGTAGGAATCATGACAACCAAAAGGATCTGGAATTGCAGAAACTCTTTTTCCAAGATGTTCTTTTAATTCATCAGGAAATCCCTCTGGAATTTTTCTTAATCCATCTAAATCATCAGAATATGCAATAAGCTCAGATTTGTATCCAAAGTTTTCTAGAGCAAGCTTTACTCCATATGCCCTTACTGCATCGCCAAGACTTCCAATATGAGGAACTCCTGATGCCCCTAATCCACTTTCAACTCGAAGCAAATCCATACTCCTTCCAATTGATTTTTCGCGTTGAATTAACTCATCAGCTAATTTATCAATCCAAGTTCCCTTTCCGATGGTTTTTTGTTCAGACATGACTTCTCCTAAGACAATTCTTTTGCCATATAAGGACCATTCAATGAATATCCTAATTTTTTGTAATACTCTCTTGTTCCAACTGCACTTATTACAAGTAATTTTTTAGCATCTAATTCTTCTTTAGAAATTTTTTCTGCATGATTCATCAAATTCTTTCCTAATCCTGAATGTTGAATTTCATTTTGTTGTCTTTCACCAAGTTTCAAGGATTTGCCATAAACATGTAATTCTCTAACTATGCAAGTATCTTGAGAAATTTCTTCTCGATGAGCTTTTTCACTTGGATGACGCAACCGTAAGAATCCATAGATAGAATCATACGCATCATCATAAGATAGGAAAATTTCTTTTCCTCCTGAAGACATGTAATCTTCTCGATTTAATTTTAGTTCTTCAAATGGAACTATTTTCTTTGAAAGACCTGCTTCTCTACACCTGATGCATTTGCAGGAAAGGCCTTCTTTTTCTAGATTTTTGTGCACAATTTGGCGTAAATTTCCCGATTTTGGCCCTGCGAGAATTTCTGATGGTGAAATCTCTCGTTGAACTCTCATTATTCTCATCCATCTTGGAACGTTTCTTTTAACTTCAGTCAACACTTTGATCATATCATCATTTGAATAAGGTGTATATTTTCCATTTTTGTAATCATCATACAAAGGAGTATTTTCTAAAACTAGTGAGGGATAAATTTTCAACATGTCTGGTCGCAAATCTGGTTCATCAAAAAGCTGTTTGAAATCTGCAATGTCTTGCTCTGGTGTCATTGTTGGTAGTCCAGGCATCATATGTGCGACAAGTTTGTATCCCGCATCTTTTGAAACCTGAAATGATTCTAAGACATCATTATAATCATGTCCTCGATTTACAATTTTGTAAACTCTTTCTTGAAGACTCTGTACACCGATTTCAATTCTTGTAACGCCATAATTTAGTAATGCATCTACATGTTCTTTTTTACAATAGTCTGGTTTTGTTTCAATTGTAAATCCAACATTTCTAATTGCAGCATGTTCGTTGTTTGTTTTTGCTTCTTCTAGAGATTTCGAATCAAATCCATTTAATGCATCATAACATGATTTGATAAAATTAATCTGATAATCTTTTGGCATAAATAGAAATGTTCCACCAACAACAACAATCTCTAATTTTGATGCATCATGACCATAAGCTATTAATTTTTCTAATTTTGTTAGAATTTGATTTTTAGGATCATATTGATTTTCTATGGCATTAATTGTTGATGGTTCTTTTCCTGTATAGCTGTTAGGTGTATTGTATTCAATTCCACCTGGACAATATGTACAACGTCCATGTGGACATGCAAACGGTTTTGGCATAAGAGCTATTACAGCAACACCTGAAGCGGTTTTGATTGGTTTTTTTAGCAAAACTTGTCTTAATTTAACAAAATCACCCCCCTTTACTTTGGCAAGAATCTCGTGATTTCTTGGGATTCTTTCAAGAGAGTATTTTGCACAAATCTTTTTGATTTCCGTCTTGACTTTTTGCCTAGTAGGCTCATTTATCAAAAGAAGATTCTGGGTAATCTCATAACAGGCCTTATCAAATACTGATTCAGTTCTTTGCATTACTAAATTGACAGAATTCTGTCATAAATTCTTTCAAAATTTCGAGTCTATGGCTTTATCGTCGCCTTTTGGCTCTAGAACTTCTTGTCTTTCTCTTGGTCGTAGTTCTCTTTCTCTTTGTAGTAGCTTTTCTTCTCTTTGTAGATTTTTTGCCTTTCTTTTTAGCTGGTTTTCTTTTAGTTGATTTTTTCTTTGTAGATTTTTTAGATTTTTTTCTAACTGAAAGATTTTTCAATTTTGCAAGTTGAACTTTTAATCCTCTCAACTCCTGCTGTAATTCTTGTTTCAGCTTTTCATTTTCTATGCTATCCTGTTGTATTGATTCCATACTTACTTTGACACTCTCATAACAGTTAGGATGGAAAACTTTTTCATTAGTATATGTCATATTACTTCGAGGAACAGGTTTTTGACATACATGACAATTTCCTACCATCTCTTCACTCATTTCTTAACAAAAACCCTGTTTTCTAGTACGATTTAAGAATTTACGATCTAACTCATNNTTGTTTTAATTTGTCTATTTTGAAATTTTAACATCACTTGTTTCTTGTTTGGTGTGATCATTATCATTTCCATTATCATTTCCTGAATCATTATTGGCTTGATTACTGCCTCCTCCTTGGGCCAATTCTTTCCTATACTCCATTTTTAACCAAATTGGAGTGATGATTGTAGTGGCAGCAACCATGATAACAATTGTAGAGTAAACATTTCCTGTGAGAACTCCTGAGGATACACCTACTCCAGCAACAATAAGGCCTACTTCTCCTCTTGAAATCATTCCAATGCCAACTCTCATTCCTTGCTTCTTGTTTTTTAGGAACACCATTGCAGGCAACCCACATCCAAATAGTTTTGTAGCAATGGCTATTGCAATAACAATTCCGCTTAGCATCAAAATTCCTACATCTACTTCTCTGAAATCTACCTGTGCACCAATAATTGCAAAGAATAGAGGCGCAAAAATCAAACCAATTTTTCCAATATAGTTTTCAACTTTTTCAAAAACTTTGGTTGTGGAAAGCGCCATTCCTACTGCAAACGCTCCGACTATTGGTGATAATCCAATTGAACCAGCTAGCGCCGCTGCGCCAAAAAACGCCGCCGTAGCAATTCCTTCTACACTTCCCTTAGCTTTCCATAATCTGGGTGTAACCAGTCTTGGAATAATTATTACTGATGCAATTAGCATTGCGGCAAAGAATCCAAGAACTTGTAAAATGGTTATTGTTACTTCCATTATGTCGATATCTGCAACTCCACCTTCTCCTGTCGCAAGAGATGTAACAACTGATAACACTGCAATTGCTAAAATGTCATCAACTACTGCAGCACCAATAATGAGTCTAGCTTCTGGAGTTTTAATTTTTCCAAACTCACTTAGTACTTGAATAGATATTGCAATACTTGTTGCTGTAAGCGCAGTAGCAATCATCATTGATTGTAACGCATCAAACCCGAAAAATTGAAAGACCAACAGTCCTGCAAAAAACGGAACTACTACTCCTAAAGTTCCAACTGTAAATGACGACTTTCCTCCCCTCAGAAATTCTTTTGGCGTCATCTCAAGTCCTGCCATAAACAAAATTACAATTGCTCCAATTTCTCCAAGAATTCTTATTTCATCATTAATTACAAGAATCTGTTCTCCATTATACGAAAAAAACGAACCTAATGCAAATGGGCCAATAATCATTCCAGCTAAAAGTTCTCCCAAAACTATTGGGAGTTTTAATCTGAGGAATAACTCTGCCATCAGTTTTGCTGCAAAAAGTAAGATTCCAACACCAATAATTGTCTGAATTAAGTGTGCTTCTGCAGCCAATTCTAATTACCCAATTTAGCCATACTTTGAGGCAATATAAGGTAATTTCAGGTTGAAAATAGCACCAAATTTGTCTAATTGATTATGCAATTTTTTTAGAATTAACAAACACGCCAATCTTACTAGTAATGCTTCCTATCTCATAAGTTGAGATTTTATGTTTTCTAAAAATTGATTTTATTTTCTTAGCTTCTTTTTTTGGAGAAACAACACAGAATCCAATTCCCATATTGAATGTCTTGTACATTTCATCAGGCTTTACTCCTTGATCTTGAATCAACTGCATTAAAGGCGGAGTCTTTGGAAGAGAATCAAGTTCAAATCCGATTTTTTTAAGTCTCAAAAGCTTTGTAAAAGAACCCCCAGTTATATGGGCCAAGCCGTGAATTTTACATTTCTGAACTGCTTCTAAAACAGGTTTAACGTAAATTTCTGTTGGAGTAAGTAACGCATTTCCCAAAACTCCTACTCCTTTGATTTTGTCTTTAAGAGAATATTTTGAAAGAAGAGCTTTTCTAGCTAATGAATATCCATTAGAATGCAAGCCACTACTTTTTGCACCAATTATCACATCGCCAGGTTTTATTGAATTACCTAGAACCATGTCTTTTTTTGAAACAAGGCCTACAACCATTCCAGCTAAATCAAATGCAAATCCTTTTCCTTCAAATAGATCTGGCATTATCGCAGTTTCACCGCCCACAATTGGTACTGTGGCTTTTTTTGCACCTTTTGCTAATCCTTCAACAATTTTTTTGAAAATTTTTTGATCATTTTTGTTAGCAGCAATATAATCAACAAATGATATTGGAGTTGCACCAATGCAAATGATATCATTTACATTCATTGCAATACAATCGATTCCTACAGTATCATATTTTTTCATCATATTTGCCAAGAGTACTTTGGTTCCTACACCATCAGTGTGAGTTGCTAGTAGAACTTTTCCAGGAATCTCAACTATTCCAGCATAATGTCCAAATCCATGGGCAATCTTTGCTTTTTTTTGTGCCTTGTGAGTTGAGGCAATTATCTTTCCAATTTCTGCCTGACTTTTCTTGATTTTTGAGATATCAACACCTGCTTTTTTGTAAGATAGGGTCACAAATTGATGCGTCACTGATTTTAATAAAAGAATTTGCTTAATTTGGGATCAATTACATGTACATTCCAGAAAGCTCTTCACGATGCTCAGCGTATCTGTCTGATAATTCTTTGAAATCCACTCCAATTCTATCCTTCTCTTTTCTTAGATCTTCAGTATCTATTTTTGTTTCATACATTCTGTTCACTGCATCTACCAAAGTGGCAGCTGCAATTGGGTCAACTCCTTCCTTGCTGGCTTTTACAAGTAGTGTCAGTCCTTGAATCTCTCTTAATAGACACTCATTTAGAATTCCTCCAGGAATACCTGTGATGAAACCTTGTGGAATCATGCTTATCTCTTTGTCTTCCATAACTCTGCATAGATCTTCCTCAGCAGCACAATATGCTTTATCATCATGCTCATCGCTTGCAACTCCATCTAAAATCACAATCTCTTTAGAGCCTTTTTGTTTTGCCCAATCAAGAATTGCACCAACTAATGTATAGAGTCCTTCCATTCTGAGTGTTATCTCACAAATAATAGCACAAATTGTTCCATCATTATTAGAATAGAATCTAAATGGATGGCGCAATCTACCCTGAATAAAAACAGTTGAAGGTGGCAAATATTTTGATCTCATATACCCGATCTCTTTCATGTTTAATTTTTCAATAATATGGCCAACAGATATTGGACCAACTAGCCCTGCACCAACAAAACCTGCAAATATTATTGGATTGTTTAGTTTTGGTTTTCCTAATTCAAATACCTCTGCGTCGGGAAATCCATTATTTACCATTCCTTACGTCGAATAAATCCTGCTAATTACTCTAGTGATCAAGTCTTTTCCGACAAAATAGTTAGTGGAATATACACTAATCGCACTATTTTTTCAAAACTGGTCGGAGTGTTTCATTGACCACTCTAGAAAAACTAACAGATCCACTGTTTTCTTGAAGCATTTTTGCTTGTCTTGTGCGTAGTTTTCTAGCCAGATCGTCATCTAACATTATAGTTACTCTTTGAGACATTTTCATATTTTCTTAAGATATTAGAAATAAAAGCAATATGGCGATTATCATTTAGGGTACAATTTGTACCAGATTCACCTCTCAAAATCTATTTTTCTAATTTTTTAATGCTAGAAAGAAGCTCTTCTATTAGAACAGGTTTTCTTAAACAGCCTTTTACTCCTTCCTTGACTAATGCATCTACTTCTGAATCAGTAATTTCAGAGGCTGTAAAAAGAATAATGTTGTAATCCCCTATTGGCCCCTCTTTTTTTAATTCATTTAGAATATCTCGCCCTGAAAAATAAGGCATAGAAATGTCAAGTAAAACAATATCTGGATCTTCTTTTCTGATAAAGTTCAAACCTTCTTTACCATTATTAGTAGATAAAAAGTCAAATCCCTTTACAGTCAAAATTCTATTAAGTAATTTCACAATTTCCTTATTATCATCAATACATAAGATCTTCAATTCAAATTTCCTTTGGGAATATTAAAACAGATGTTGCAACCACTATCTTCTCCATTTTTGAACCAAATTTTTCCTCCAAGACCTTCGACAATTCCTTTGGATATTGCCAAACCAAGACCTACTCCGCCATGTTTTCTCCGTTCACTGGTATCCGTTTGATAGAATTTATCAAAAATCTTATTTTGAAATTCTTCTGGAATGCCTTTTCCATTATCTCGCACCGAAAATAGCACTGAATAATTATCATCTTCCACAGATACATCAATAACTCCATCTTCTTTGGAAATAAAACTAAGAGAGTTGTTAATCAGATTTGAAATAACCTGCTCGATTCTTCTTTCATCGCTATAAATTGTTAAGCCATTATGGTTAGAAAAAACTAGTTTGACTTTATCATCCAGCCTGTTTTGATAATTTTTTTGAATACGTCCAAATAATTCTGAAATTTTGAAATTATTTTTATCAAATTTCATTCTACCACTCTCAATCATTTGCGTATCGAGCATATCGCCAATCAATGCTAATAATTTTAGAGCATTTTCTCTTATTGTAAATACTGATTCTCTTTGAGAATCGGTTAACGCGCCACTAATTTCTTTATCCAATAAAACATCACACCAACCAATTATTGGACTCAATGGTGTTTTAAGTTCATGAGAAATCATTGCTCCAAATTCTTCTTTTAAAACATTGATTTTTTCAAGCTCACGTAGGTTTTCTTCTAACTGTTTATTTTTAGAGCTAATACTCTTCTGCATTTTCTCAAATGCCCTTGCCAAATTTGCTGTTTCATATTTTGAATTTTTCAAAGAAGAGTCAATATACACATCCATTTCTTCAGAAAATTTATTGGTAGCTTCTGTAAGCATTTCAATT
>JABAOH010001655.1_pt6 | contig 14861 bp, 15 predicted proteins | sample 7062181 | NCBI WGS metagenome assembly JABAOH01 (sample SAMN14538630, study PRJNA623070) | marine sediment metagenome | biome: marine biome [ENVO:00000428]; feature: marine pelagic biome [ENVO:01000023]; material: deep marine sediment [ENVO:00002113]; isolation source: pool of 5 deep marine... | reverse complement strand
TGGCACCAAGAGCGAGGCGTGGAGCACGAGCATGCCACTGGAGCATAGCGCTGAGGAGGTACAACATGCTCGACCTGACTGACCGCGTGGCCGTGGTCACCGGTAGTTCCCGCGGTATAGGACGGGCCATCGCCCTCAAGCTGGCCAGTCTGGGGGCCAAGGTCGTGGTGAACTACTACGGTAGCGAAGATGCCGCCGAAGAAGTTGTCGAAGAGATCAAGTCTGGAGGCGGGGAAGCCATCGCAGTTCAGGCTGATGTCAAGGATTCGGAGCAGGCTAAGGAGCTGATCGGCGCGGCCTTGGAGGCGTTTGGGCGCCTCGACATCTTGGTCAACAACGTGGGAATCACACGCGATACACTCCTGATGCGGATGAAAGAGGACGATTGGGATATCGTCATGAACACAAACCTCAAGGGAACTTTCAACTGCACGAAGGCTGCCCAACGTACCATGATAAAGCAGCGGTACGGGCGAATCATCAATATCACATCGGTCTCTGGAATCGCGGGCCAGGTAGGGCAGGCAAACTACTCGGCCTCCAAGGCTGGCGTGATCGGTTTCACCAAGGCCGTGGCCAGAGAACTCGGGACACGTAACATCACGGCCAACGCCGTGGCCCCAGGCTACGTGCCCACCGACCAGACTGCGGATCTACCTCAGGAACTGATCGACTACATATTGGAATTGACACCTCTGAAGAGACCTGGTACTGCAGAGGAGATAGCCAACGCGGTTGCCTTCCTGGCCTCCGAGGAGGCAAGCTACGTCAGCGGCCAAGTGCTGGGCGTTGACGGAGGTATGATGTCCATGATGCTGTGAGCACGGGGGTTGGCGCATGGAAGAGAAACTGGGTAGGGTCACAATCGCACCTCAGGTGCTGCTCACCATAGCCAGGCTGACCGCCCTCTCCACACCGGGAGTTGCGTCGATGGCTCGCACGCTTGCCGGCAATGTCGGGCGCTTGCTGCGGCGGCAACGCCTTAGTGAGGGTATGGGGATACGCGTGGAAGATGATGTGGTCTTCCTGGATCTCCACATCATTGTAGAGCCCAACGTGAACCTGCTGGAGTTGGGCCGGCAGATACAACATGATATCGCACGCGCTATAAACGACATGTTGGGGATGCACGTCGGAGAAGTGAATATCCACATTGAAGATGTGGTCGCTCCGCCTGCCGAGAAAGAACCCGAGAAGGAAGCAGAATAGTGAAGGCCCGGCGCCGCGCCAGAGCGGTGGCGCTTCAAACGCTTTTTGAGGTTGATGTAGCTGCCCACGGGCCATCTCTGGTGTTGAAGCAGCGCCTGGCGGACTGCGAGCTCGACCAAGAGAACGCGCAGTTTGCAGGCCATCTGGTCAAGGGAGTATTGGAGAACTTGTCCCAAATCGATCCCACCATAGCGGAGATAGCTCCCGAATGGCCCCTCGATCAAATGTCGCCCATTGACAGGAATATCTTGCGCATCGCCATTTTTGAGATGACCTTTGATCCTGACATCCCGATCAAGGTAGCCATCAACGAAGCTGTTGAATTGGCCAAGCTCTTCGGCAGCGAGAGTTCTCGGCGCTTCGTGAATGGTGCCCTGGGCACCCTGGCCAGCCGTCAGGTGTCCAAGGAAACTCAGAGTGAGGGCAAATGAACTTCGCAGGGGTAGGACCCGCTGAACTCCTATTCATCCTCATCATCGCTCTTCTGGTATTCGGGCCCAAGAAACTCCCGGAGCTTGCCAGAGACCTTGGCAAGAGCATCGCAAAATGGAGACAGGCCTTGGAGGAGATACAGACAGTAACCGATGTCTCCCCCGAGAAGCTGCTCACCCCGCTGGCAAAGGAGCAGGAGTTGCAGGCTTCCGTCCAACAAGTTGTGAGACGCAAGGAGGAGAAAGAGGTCCCCCGTGGCGAGGAAGTTGGCCCTCGTGACAAGGAAGCGGAAGAAGTGAAGGTGGACAGCCAATGACAGACATACTCTGGTTGGTCCTCCTCATCTTTGCAGCCCTGATCGTTCTCGGCCCTCAGAAGCTGCCCGAAGGTGCCGAAGCCCTATGGCTCACTCTGTTGAATCTGCGGAGGACTCAACAGAATCTCGAACCTTTCGATCTCGACACAGCTAGAGACAGGTGGCGCCGCGAGAAGAGCCCGATGTATGGGGTTATTCAGTTCCTGTACGGCGTCACAGAGCACCTAATCGAGCTGCGACGGCGTGCCATAAAAGCAGGTCTGGCCCTGGCAGCCGCCACAGCCGTCAGTGTGCTGTTCACCAGCAGAATCATGACCCTCCTCGTCCGTCCAGCAGGGGGCCTCAAGCCCATCTTCCTGCGCCCCACCGAGCTATTCTTCACCTATTTCAAGGTGGCATTGGTCACCGGCCTGATTCTGGCCTTACCCTACGTCATATTCCAGATCCTCGCCTTCATCGCGCCTGCCATGGAAAACCCGAAGGAGAAGTCGTACTTCAGAAACCTCGTATTCTTTGGGGCCATTCCCGGCACTTTCTTCTTCATAGCGGGCGCTGCCTTCTGCTATTTCGTGATGCTCCCCTTTGCCTTGGGATACTTGAGCAGCTTTGGTAGCGATATTGCGGACCCGCAGTGGACTATTGCAGCCTACATCTCCTTCGTGCTGACTTTCCTCGTCGGGGTAGGGCTGGTCTTCGAAACTCCCCTCGTCATGTTCGTCGTCGCCAGAGTGGGGCTCATGAGCGCCCACAAGTACCTGTCCTACTGGCGCCACGCGCTTGTACTCATATTCTTGGTCGCGGCAATCGTCACTCCCACGCCCGATCCCCTTAACATGGCCCTCGTGGCCACGCCATTGATACTGTTGTACGGACTTGGAATCCTGCTTTCCAGGTTCGCATAAAACGATGTCCCGTCCACTACCCCTGGCAAATTCGTGCGGGCTCGCGCCCTGATTCAGGAGAATTGGGAATGCCCAGAGACAAAGTGATTGTCATGGGGGCAGCGGGCCGCGACTTCCATAACTTCAATGTCTATTTCCGAAACAACGATGCGTATGAAGTTGTGGCTTTCACCGCCGCGCAAATCCCCGACATCGCTGGCAGAGTCTATCCGCCGGAACTGGCCGGCAAGAGCTACCCCCAAGGCATCCCCATCTATGCTGAGACGGAACTGGTAAGGCTCATTAGGGAACTGGAAGCGTCTCAGGTCGTTTTCGCCTACAGCGATGTGTCACACGAATATGTCATGCATAAGGCCTCGGAAATCATGGCCGCAGGAGCGGACCTCAGACTGCTAGGGCCGGACGCCACCATGCTGGAATCCAAGCGCCCAGTCGTCAGCATATGTGCCGTCCGGACTGGGGCCGGCAAGAGCCAGACCTCCCGCCGCGTATACGACATTCTGCAAGAGATGGGCAAGAGAGTGGTGACAGTCCGCCATCCCATGCCCTACGGAACGCTGGCGGAGCAGATCTGCCAGCGTTTCTCATCCTACGACGATCTGGATCGCTACGATACGACCATAGAAGAGCGAGAGGAATACGAGCCCCACATCGACAGGGGTGGTGTAGTGTATGCTGGCGTGGACTATGAGATGATCCTGCGCACAGCGGAGGAGGAAGCGGAGATCATACTGTGGGACGGAGGGAACAACGACCTGCCTTTCTACAAACCCACTCTTCACATTGTGGTGGCTGATCCCCACCGGGCCGGGCACGAAATGACCTACTACCCTGGAGAGGCCAACGCTCGCATGGCGGACGTAGTGGTCATCAACAAGGTCGATACCGCCAGTTTTGAGGATGTCAACACTGTCCGTCGCAACGTGGAGAGCCTCAACTCCCGAGCGGTAGTCATTGAAGCGGCCTCGCCGATCTCCGTTGAGGACCCTGCTGCGATCCGCGGCAAGAGCGTCCTCGTGGTGGAGGACGGTCCAACGCTCACCCACGGCGGGATGGCCTACGGGGCCGGAACTGTCGCGGCCAAGAGGCTGGGCGCGGCTGAAATCGTTGATCCGCGTCCCTACGCCGTTGGCTCCGTCCTAGATACCTTCACCAAGTACCCCACCATAGGCTCTGTCTTACCCGCTATGGGCTATACCCAAGAGCAGATCAAAGAACTAGAGAAGACTATCAGTGCTACTCCGTGTGAGTTGGTCATCATTGCCACTCCGATCAACCTGCGTCGAGTGGTGAGTATCGACAAACCTTGCCAGCGAGTCCGGTATGAACTCCAGGAGATCGGCCAGCCGACCCTTGCCGACGTCCTAAGGGAGGCATTCGCATAGGCGCCAAGCAGCGGGGCGGATGCCGATTGGCCCGGCGAAGTTCACCGTTGGTGTCACTGGGCCGAGTCGTGGAACGTGAGATCTGCCCGGAACAGCAAGGTTAGGGGATTCAGTGTGCGTGCATTGGTCGTAGAGCGAAGCTGAGGAGGGTTGTCACATGGAAGAAGTGGCCATCGTAGGTGTAGGATATTCCGGCTTCCGATCCATCACTCCCGATTTGTCGTACAAGGAGCTGATGTACGAAGCGGCAGCCAAGGCCTACGAGGACGCTGGGGTAGATCCTCGAAGTGACGTGGAGAGCTTTGTCAGCGTGGCTGAGGACTTCAATGAAGGAACGAGCATCTTTGACGAGTACGTCCCTGACCAGATTGGCGCAGTCTTGAAGCCGGTGCACACCATCTCGGGGGATGGCATTCATGGCCTGATCGCGGCGTATATGCAGATACTGACCGGAGCCATGGACATCGTGATGGTTGAGGCCCACAGCAAAGCGTCAAATGTCCTCACGCTGACCGATGTAGTTGCCTATGCGATGGAGCCCATCTACAACCGGCCTCTGGCAGCCAACCCGCTTTTCATTGCCGGCATGGAGATGAAGCGGTACCTATATGCCACCCACACCACCGAGGAACAGTGTGCTCAAGTCGTGGTCAAGAACCGGGGCAACGGTTTCCTCAACCCTTCGGCAGCATACGGCGCCAGGCTAAGCGTAGATACGGTCCTGGACTCCGAGCCCGTCTCCTACCCTCTGAAGACACTCGAGGTCAGTTCCCATGCCGATGGCGCCATCGTGATGGTGCTCGCCTCAGCCGATGTGGCGGAGAGGCTGACTAGTCTACCCCTCTGGATCAGAGGAGTGGGCTGGTGCAACGAAACGCCATCACTGGAGACGAGAGACTGGGAAGGCGCCACGTACGCCCGCAAGTCAGCGGAGATGGCCTATCGCGTGGCGGGGGTCCGGAACCCTCGCGTTGAGATCGACTTTGCCGAGGTAGATGACACCTTCGCCTACAAGGAGTTGCAGCACATGGAAGCCCTTCGGCTCTGTCGCGAGGGTGAAGCAGGCATACTGGTTGAAGAAGGAGCGACGGAGCTGGATGGCGAACTGCCCATCAACCCATCCGGAGGGAGCCTGGGGGTGGGTCATCTTCTGGATGCGTCAGGTCTGGCGAGGGTCTTGGAAGTGGTGCTGCAACTGAGGGGCGAAGCTGGAGAGCGACAGCTGGAAAACGTGGAGACCGGCCTTGCTCTTGGCTGGCGCAGTATCCCCACGACCAGTGGTGCAGCAGTAATCCTCAGCATTTGAGCAATGCCGTCGGTCTGTCATCGGGAGATGGGCCGGCGCTGAGGGCTGGGTAAGGAGGCTAGCAATGGGTATGAGAAAGGTCGCAGTCGTAGGAGCAGGCATGACCAAGTTCGTGCGGAGGGCACAGGAGACTGGAAGAGAACTGGCTTTTCAGGCGAGCAGGATGGCTCTCGACTCCAGTGAGATGACTCTCGATGACATAGATGCCGTGGCTTTGGGAACGGCGCCCGACGCCTTTGATGGCCTGCACATGAAAGGAGAATACCTGAGCGACGGGGCCGGTGCGTGGAACAAGCCGTATATGCGGAGTTACGTGGGCGGCGGTACTGGCGTCTTCGCGGCCATTCAAGGCTGGTACCATGTGGCCTCAGGGCTGTTCGACACCTGCCTTGTGGTGTGTGAGGAGAAGATGTCCAGCTGCAAGCCTCACCCGCAGGGAGCTTTTCTAACCATCTTCGATCACACCACGGAGCGAGCCCTGGAGCCCAATCTAGTCTGGATCTTCGCCCTGGAGATGAACCGCTACATGACGGTACACGGCATAGAGAAGAAGGATATCGCCCGCGTGGCAGTGAAGAACAAGCGTAATGCCCTGGACCACCCTTGCGCGCAACTCGCTGCCGACATCACTGTGGAAGACGTCTTGAACTCCGAAGTCCTAGCGTGGCCCGTGCAGAGACTCGATATCAGTCCCACCAGTGACGGCGCCGTGGCTATTGTCATGGCAGCGGAGCATGTGGCCAAGCGGCTTACCGACAAGCCGGTCTGGGTCAGGGGCGTCGGTTGGTCCCTGGATACCGCCTACTGGACCAATCGTGACCTGTACTATCCCAAGTACGTAGAGTACGCCGCTCGCATGGCGTACGACATGGCCGAGATCAAGGAGCCCCGCAAGGAGATCCATGTCGTGGAGCCGTACGACCCCTTTGACTACAAAGAACTGCATCATCTGGAAGGTCTTCTTCTGGCCGACAAAGGGGACGCTCCGCGTCTTACCGCCGAGGGTGTGACCGCACGAGATGGCAACATGCCGGTTTGTCCCTCAGGCGGCATGCTCGGAGTGGGCAATCCCATCGCAGCGGCTGGGCTGATGAAGATCTCAGAGATCTTCTGGCAATTGCGCGGAGAAGCAGGCAAGAGACAAGTTCCTGGCCAGCCTAGAACAGGCCTGGCTCAGTCGTGGGGCGACCTGATGCAGGTCGGATGTGTTGTGATATTGGGAGTGTAGCCCCCAGTACATGCAGGCCGATCAAACCGTAGGAGGTTGGATAAATGAGCGCCAACATAGAGGAGTTTCCTGGTACGCCGCTCAGGCAGGCCGACTTGGACGAGGGGAACGTTCTTACTGCCCATTGGAAGCCAAGACTGGAATACGGCTGGGATGCGGGAGTTGCTATCAGCCGCTATCTAGCGGAGTTGAAGAATGGGCGGATCATCGGCATCACGTGCAAGCGCTGTCGGCGTACAGTTGTCCCTCCCAGAGTAGTCTGCGAGTGGTGCTGGGAGCCCATGGATGATTGGGTGTATCTGAAGGACAGAGGCACCGTCAACACCTTTTCAATCTGCTACATACGCTGGGATGCCAGCAGAGCGAAGACGCCGCAAATCCCCGCGGTGATCGAGATAGATGGTGCCTCCAAGGGTGCCGGGATCTTACACCTGCTAGACGAGGTCGATCCTGATGATGTCTCAATCGGCATGAGGGTGCAAGCTGTGTGGAAGCCAGCCGAAGAGCGCACGGGCTCCATCACAGACATCAAGTACTTCAAACCTTTGTGAGCGGGGACACGGCTCACATGAGCCGTCTTCCTTCCTTTTGGCAGGATCCAGGGAGGCATTGCCATGTCGCTTATTGAGCGGATAACCAGTTCTCGAGACGCGAAGGTCTGGTACGGCGACATGCCGATAGAGAGCCTGTACACTGTCGGCATCGCTGGGGAGAAGTTCTTCCGTTCCATCAAGGATCGGGGCGTGATCTTGGGCAGCGCCTGCCCCGTGTGTAGCCTGACCTACGTACCGCCCGCGATGTACTGTGAACGGTGCTTCACAAAGTTGGAGGAGTGGGTAGAAGTCGGCAACTCAGGGACAGTCTACACCTTCACTGTGCTCGCCCGGTCATTGGACAACGAACCATTGGATGAGCCTCAAATACTGGCTCTGATCAAGATGGAGGGCGTGCACGGCGGTCTGGTCCACAGACTGGGCGAGGTCAAGCCCGAGGAAGTTAAGATCGGCATGTCGGTTGAGGCCGTCTTCAGACCCAAGAAAAAACGAGAGGGCTCCATCTTGGACATCGAGTACTTCAAGCCGGCGTAGACAGCGTTCCTCGCTTGCGCACGGAACCTGCGTCGGGGATCGTGGTCTTGGGTGTGCATTGCGTGTAGGAATCACTAGGAGGTGCAGGAGGATTCTGCATCATGGACTTTCAGCTCACTGAAGAACAAAGGATGATCCAGGAGATGGTGCGTGATTTCGCCGAGAACGAGATCATGCCCATCGCCGCCAAGATGGATCAGGAGGGCGAGTTCCCCTCCGAGACCTTCAAGAAGATGGGCGAACTGGGGATCTTGGGCCTGCCGTGGCCGGAGGAATACGGTGGCGCAGGTGCAGATACGGTGTGCTATGCCATAGCCACGGAAGAGATCTCGCGGGCCTGTGGCTCACATGGCCTTTCCTACGCAGCCCACATCTCCCTTGGCAGCTCTCCCATCTATCTCTTCGGCACCGAGGAACAGAAGAAGAAATACCTTACCCCTCTGGCCAGAGGTGAGGCCATTGGAGCCCTAGGTCTGACTGAACCGGAGGCCGGTTCCGATGCTGGTTCGACGAAGACGACCGCCGTTCTCGATGGCAAGGAATGGGTCATCAACGGCGCCAAATCGCTGATCACCAACGGTCCCGTAGCGGAGATAGCGATCACCGTCGCCAAGACCGATCCCTCCGCTTCGGGTTCTCATGGGATATCGACATTCATAGTGGAAACAGACAGACCGGGGTTCTCCGTGGGCAAGGTCGAGGACAAGTTTGGACTGAGAGCTTCCCCCACCTCGCAGCTCTTCTACGAGGACTGTCGCATTCCCAAAGAGAACCTACTGGGCAAAGAGGGAGAAGGCTTTCGACAGATACTGGAGGTCTTGGACGGCGGTCGCATCAGCATAGGGGCGATGGCACTCGGGTTGGGTCAGGCCGCCCTGGAAGCCTCAATCAAGTACGCCAAGGAGCGTCACCAGTTTGGCCGTCCCATCGGCGATTTCCAGGCCGTTCAATGGATGATAGCTGACGCGGCAACCAGGATGGACGCAGCACGCCTATTGGTGTACAAAGCGGCGTACTTAGAGGACCAGGGAAAGAAGTTCACGAAGGAGGCGGCAATGGGCAAACTCTTCGCTTCAGAGGCCGCTGAACTCGCTTGCTATAACGCCATACAGATCCACGCTGGCTACGGGTACACCAAGGACTACCCTGTGGAGCGATACTATCGGGACAACCGGCTCACCCAGATAGGTGAGGGGACCTCAGAGATTCAAAGGCTGGTAATTGCTCGCCAGATACTGGATGTAAGATAGCGGCACGGGTGTCGCCGACATTCTCACTCCCCTCCTACTCCCTCTTGCGGAATGCAAGACGCAGAGGCGAGCCCTCAAAGCCGAAAGCCTCTCGCAACCGATTCTCCAAGTAACGACGGTAAGTAAAGTGGACGAGCCTGGGATCGTTCACGAACAGGACGAAGGTAGGAGGCGCCACTCTGACCTGCGTCGCATAGTAGATTCGTAGACGCTTGCCCCGCTTGGACGGCGGTGCATGCAGGGAGACAGCATCTTCTACGAGCTTGTTGAGCTCTGCCGTCGGTACCCTGAAGGATCTCGCTTGCTGAACCGCCAGAGCAAGACCGATCGCCGTTCCCACACGCTGACCTGTGACGGCGGAGACGAAGACCAAGGGCGCATAGGAAACGAACTTGAGCGCTCGTCTGATCTCGCGGGTGTAGTGATCCATCGTGTAGGCATCCTTGTCGATGAGGTCCCACTTGTTGACCACCAGAACGATACCCTTGCCCTCTTCGACCACGTAGCCGGCGATGTGACCATCTTGGGCTGCAACGCCCTCCGTGGCGTCTATCAGCAACAACACTACGTCGGCGCGCTGAATAGCCCTCAAGGCACGAATCACGCTATATCGCTCGATGCCCGGCGCAACACGGCCGCGCCGTCGAATCCCAGCAGTGTCAATCAAGGTCACACTCTGACCATCCCATTCCATGAAGCTATCGACGGCATCCCTCGTCGTGCCTGGCTGTTCATCAACAATCATGCGCTCTTGACCCACAATGGAGTTGAGAAGGGAGGATTTCCCAACATTGGGTCGACCCACTATGGCGAACTTGATCCCCTCTAGCGGCTCCTCTGGTGGCTGCGGCGGCAAGATGCTCAACACAGCGTCCAGAAGCTCTCCCGTGCCAGTGCCGTGGAGCGCCGAAATGGGGTACGGATCGCCCAAGCCCAACTCGTAGAACTCCACGGCCGCACGACGACGGGCCTCATTGTCAGCCTTGTTGGCTGCGAGGAGCACCGGTTTGTTCGAGCGCCGCAAGAGTTGCGCGATCTCAAAGTCGCTCGCAGTTACCCCATCCTTGACATCGACCAAATGAATGATGACGTCCGCCTCGGCAATGGCAATCTTCACCTGGTCACGCACCAAAGCCAGAAGGTCACCCCTGGAGTCGGGTAGGAGGCCTCCTGTATCTATGAAGGTCAGGGCACGGCCTCCCCATTCAGTGTCCGCGTAGATCCTATCCCGCGTGGTGCCCGGCACGTCTTCCACGATGGCCAGGGGTTCGTCGATCAGGCGGTTGAAGAGAGTGGATTTGCCGACGTTGGGACGACCGACGAGGGCCACCAACGGCTTGGTCATGATTCCCGAATCACTACCTCGAGTTGGTCCGGAAGAATGGCCTGTACTACCAGCGAGCTGGGCCGGACAACCATGAGGGGCACGAAGTGGGTACCGGGTCCGTAGTCCGAAAGATCCAACACCACGCGAACGTCTCCCGCCTCCAGAGCCTCAAGCTCTGACAGAGGCCCCGAGAGGATGACCTGCACCGTGTCCGGCGAGAAGTCAGCCTCCAACCCTCTCCCCAAGCCCTGGACCACAGGAGTGAGTTGTACAGTCTGTCCACCCAGGACTGGGGACACCTCAATGAGGGCTTGCACGGTGGGAACGTCCTCCAGCGGAGACACACCTTCTGGAAACAGAACGGGCACCTGCTGCGAGATGTCCTCGCGGGCACCTTCGACATCGATGGGAGATGTCTCCAGGTAGCCGGGTATCTCACTGACGGTCGCAGGATCTCCGACAACGGTGATGGTGGGCGGGTTGACACTAATGCTGCTGATCCAGTATCCTGGGGCGGGCGTTCCTTCAGCGACTGTCTTGATGGACAGTTCTCGAAAGCCTACTCTCTGTTCGATGGGGACGGTGACTCTGGCCGACTCAGGGTCAAGCTGCACCCCTAAGACTGCGTTACCCACCTCGTCTGTCGGTGTCAGAGAGACCGCACGCTCGAAGGTATCCTTCTCACCCCTAAGGTATAACTCCGCCGTGGCCTCCACTACCTGGTCCACTAGGCTGGCGGGCCCGCTGAGTGTTACATGACTTGGATCCACCACCGGACGGCCCATCTCGTATCCCAGCGCAGGATCGCCGTAGATGCTGACCGTTGCAGGCACTATCTTCTCCAGCCTACGGTCCAGCCGGAGAGTGAGCACACCGGGCGACGTCTCCAGAATCCTCACCAGACTACCCGCGGGCTCAACCTTCACCGGGACTTCATGTAGTCCCACATCCAGGCCCTCCAGGTCCACGTAGGCCCTGAAACTGCTGACCCTTAAGTCCTCCCAGACGGACTCTGGAGCTCGGACTTTGGCGGTGACACCTTCCTCTATCCCACCGACGATCACCAGGCCCTCCCCTCTGTTGATCACCTCCACCGGTATGTCCTCAGGCAAGAACGCTTCGACAAAAGGGTTCTCCTGAATAGTGGCCGCTATCCAGACCATCAACGCCAGGATTAGTGCCATTATCATCAAGCTTAGACTGCCGATAGTGAAGAAACTTCGTGTCATATCCCTTACTAGATTGTCAGCATACGTGGCTTGCCCAGAACCACAGCCCCTACCAAAGTCCTATTGTCGGTTGGCCCGTCTTGAGAGATTGCCGCTCCACTGGCGCCTGTACGAGGTTCGCAGCAATTCCCTCAAGCGGGATTCATCCAAGTTACTGACCAACCGTCCGTAACGCGCCAGCGAGATCGTTCCTGTCTCCTCAGACACAATGGTCGCCAGAGCATCGCTTTGCTCCGTGATGCCCACAGCTGCCCTATGCCGCAGCCCCAAACCACGGGGCACGCGACTGGTCTCCGCCAACGGCAGGATGCAGGCGGCGGCGACGATTCTGTCGCCTCTGATGATGGCTGCGCCGTCGTGCAAGGCAGTGTTCGGCTGGAAAATGGTCAGCAGCAGCTCAGCAGACACCTCCCCGTCTATGGGCACTCCGGTGTCCACGAACTCCTGCAGACCAGTCTCGCGCTCCAGCACGATCAGAGCCCCATGCTTTCGCTCCGAGAGCAGTTGCGCCGCTCCTGCGATATGCCGACTAGCCTTGATGCCTTCGGCTTCGGTCGAGGACAGGGTAATCAGGCCTCCCCCTCGTCCAAGCCGCTCCAAGGCCCGACGAAGCTCCGGCTGAAAGATGACCGGTACGGCCACTAGAAGTGCAGGAAGCGTATTGCGAATCAGCCAGTTGAAGGCGGTCAGGGAGAAGAAGTTGCTGGCCAGCACCACGGCGATGGCGAGCAGCAAAACTCCCCTCATCAAAGCCATGGCCCTGGTTCCCCTAACCAGGAAAAGGAGGCCCCAGAAGATGGCTGTGACAATTACTATGTCGACGAGATCTCTCAGCTGAAAATGCGAGAGTATCCATAGAATGTCGGACACGTCACTCCTCGCAGCGCGAACCGGCGGTCGTTCGCAGCTATCACGCAGCTCACACTCTGTTGGTCTCCTCGCCTAGGTCCCGCAAGAGTTGCGTATACCCCTCCACCTCATCGGGCTGCAAAGAAATGATGGTCCGAAGCGTCTCCTTGGCATCCTCCTTGCGCCCAGCCTCTAGCTGGAGTTCTCCCAGAGTGTCCAACTCCACGATAGCTTCTTTGGTCCTCCCAAGCTCGATGTAGACTCTGCTCAGCCGTGATCGCAGAGAGATATCTTTCGGATTTGCGGCAACCAGTTCCTGAAGAAAGTTGGTGATCTTCTGGAAGTCTCCCAGCTTCCCGTAGTGGACGATCAGGGCATCCAGCTCCTTCAAGGCGACTTCCTCCTTCCCAAGCTTCCACTGTAGCTCTACGAACCGGAGCCTCGCCTGTTCATCACCCGGAGACAACTGTAGGATCTTCTCGTAGATGGACAATGCCCTCTTCCACTGCACTCGCTGCACATGAAGGTCGGCAGCGCGATGCAGTATCCTGACCTCCCACTCGCTGGCGTTTGCCGTCCGGGGAAGCAAACCCAAAGCCTCTTCGTACTTGTCCAGGGCCGTGTCTACCCGCGCCAGTCGATAGTAGCTTTCGCCCAATGCCATGTACTGATCCAGCGCCGAATCGATCATATCGTGCTCTATCAGCAAGTCGATCAGCTTCTCCCGGATTGATATGCTCATCGGTGCCGCCTGCAGCGCTCGCCGGTAAACCTCGATGGCCTTGCGTGGGCTATCCCGCATGAGGTATGCGTCAGCAATGGAGGCGTACTTGCTCACAGCTTCCTCCGCCTTGCCTTGGTGGGCAAATATCTCCGCTAGCCTCAGGTGCAACGGCAGGTACGTCGGGGCGATCCGTATGGCCCTATAGCATTCCTCCAGCGCAATGAACGGCGCGTCATTCGTCAGATATTCCCGGCTCCTCACCATGATGTCCAGCAGTTCATCGCCGCCAGGAAGCTCCAAGAACTCAGGAAGGATGGGAATAGTCCCCTCTTCCGCCATGCAATCGAGCTTCCGACGCGCCTCCGCAACCCTGCTGTTCCAGTCGCTGCCGCTAAGGAACTCGGTCAAAGCGTGAACAAGCACATGGGTTTGCCGTCCATCGCCTTGACCTCGATGACTATCAGACACAACCTGGTAGGAGCGAGCTAGTTCGTCGGCACGGTCCTCCCCCACGGATTCCAAATCCATGATCATCATCGCCTGGAGGAAATGATACAAAGCTTGATCGACCTCCCCTCGGGACCAATGACACTGACCCAGGGCCAAATGACTTGGCAGTCGATACTCTGAGACCTCCAGTGTCTTCTCTAGCAGTTCGATGGCCTCTTCGAGACGAGAGCGCGCCCTGTGGAGAAGTCCAAGGTTGAAGAGTACCTCAACGCGGGTGACTCCCATTTCAACCGCCTGCTCATAGTAGCTAAGGGCCTCATCCACCTCCCCCCGAGAGTGAGAATCAACCGCCCTGCCAATGATGGTCGCGATCTCCGGCGAGCCCTCTGACCCAGGTTCAAACCCGTCCAGCTCCGTACCGATCATCGCATCAACCAGCTCTTCATCTCCCAAGAGCGCCTCTGCCAAGCGAGCAAGCGTCTGTTGGACCGCCAACTCCACCGGACCCAGTTCCTCTCTTCGCACGACTAGCGTCTCAGCAGCGAGTCCTGCCTCTGCGTCGGAAACCATGCGCTCCAGGAGGGAACGAGCTCCTTTGTTCCCAGCATCGAGGGACAGCACTCGCTGACAGTACTCAACTGCACGGTCGTACTCACCATCCCCGTGATGCAGGCGGGCTAGAGCCAGATATTCCTTGACCGCCTCGCCAGTGTTGGATCTGAACGCATACGCCTCCGCCAGCCTCCGACGGGCTTGTTTGTTGACTGGCCGCAGGCGCACCGCCTCCTGCCAAGCTTCCAGAGCCCGCCCCAAGTCCTTCCGCTGCACGGACAGTTCACCAAGGGTCGTCCAAGCCTCCACAGCATCCGTGACCCGACCCAGTTCTTCGAGGATCTCGGCCACCTTTTGCCTGGCCTCGGCATCATCTGGTCCCAGCTCGCAGACCTTTCTGTACTCGCGCAAGGCCTCCCTCAGCCTACCGTCCTTGAAGTAGGCAAACGCCAACCCGCTGTGAGCAGTCGCATCGTCCGGAAACTGGGTGATGGCTACCTCATACTGTTCGATGGCTTTCATCCATCGTTTTTCCCACGCGTAGCTGTGTGCTTTCTTGACCGCGTTCTCAAAGGCTGCTCGGTCCCCGGCCATTTTTCCTCGAATAGCTCCAG
>JABAOH010010523.1_pt1 | contig 14862 bp, 11 predicted proteins | sample 7062181 | NCBI WGS metagenome assembly JABAOH01 (sample SAMN14538630, study PRJNA623070) | marine sediment metagenome | biome: marine biome [ENVO:00000428]; feature: marine pelagic biome [ENVO:01000023]; material: deep marine sediment [ENVO:00002113]; isolation source: pool of 5 deep marine... | reverse complement strand
GAGTACACATAACTGTCTGGTGCTGATATCTCAAGTGTGCCTCGGAAGAAATAATTTAACAGCCCCGCTGAGTAGCCAACGGCGCGAGGGATGAGTTCGTTTGCATAGGTATTATGAACGTTATCATCAAGCCATAATTTCAAAGTTGCTATATTATCATTGGTTATTAAAAAATCTTCATTTAAAAGGCTAGGGGTTGTAAAATGATCTGCCAACCTACCTGTGCCTAAAGGTGGGCATTCACCCTTGGACTTTCTGCTTATATATTTTCTTTGTATTGGAAAATCATGTTCATAATCTATACATATTTGTGTATTTGTACTATCAACCTGCGGATATGGGAAAATGTGTTCTGGCGTAGGATTGTTATTTGGAATTGTAGAGTCACTGAAATAGTTTGCATTAGAAAATTCAGCCAAACCAATAGAAGAATCGCTAAGCGGTATATCCCCAACGTATTGTTCAGAATCCCAAAAGTCAGTTAGACGAGTATTCGTAAAAGATGGAAAATCTTCAGGGATAAGAGTAGCATTTGTTATAAGACTTGGGTTAATCTCTACATAGCGCTCAAATGTTTGAATACGATCAATGAAGCTATCATTTTCTCTAAGAAGATGGGACTTAAAGTCATTCCTAGTATGTGCAGGTACTGAAACATCCTGTAAAAGATGAAGAACTTGTCCTAAAGCTTTAAACATCTCTGAAAAATAGTATTCTTTGTTTGATATTTCAGAGGTTAATGCCTTTTGATAATTAATTCTAGCAGTATCCCAGTTGATTGGATAAGGCTCAAGAATTGGATTAAAAGAGATTTTTGAACCATCAGGTGGTGGCGATAAATATCCAGTAGCCCACGTGACATTTGAATTAAACGGCTTCCATATCAAACATAATATATCCATCCATAATGGATGATCACTCACAGACGCCTCACTCCATACTTTTAATGGGTCATGGAAATGATTAACAGCACGACATCGAGGTCTATCTTCTAGATAGGAACCTTCTTGAAGCCATTTCAAAATTTTTCTACCGTTTATATATTCATCAATACCATTAGTAATTCCAAGGTTATTTTTAAGATAATCATCAAGGTTTGATTCAGACACAGTTTTTTCCGTGATTATTCTATGTGTTGTTTCATTATCGAAGGCAAGAGAAGAAGAAAACAATATAATAATAAAATAAAATACTGAAAATATTGTTAGTTTCTTATTCATTTATGTCTTCACCTTTCTGAAGATATAGTTCATCGATAATTTCTCTCCATATCTCTTTTTCAGTATATTCTTCAGATCTTTTTGTCTTTCTTTTTTCCCGTAAAAGTTCTTCTTCTTTTCGAGCAAATGGCACCTCCCACGAAAATGCTTGTTCAAGTCTTGAAGATGAATTAAGACCAAGATCTGACTGGAAAAATAATAAATGTCTTGAATGAGAATAGATTTTTTTAAATCCTTCAAGTCTAAATATATAATTATTCTGCCATTGAAAATCTTTTCTTTTGACAAAGTAAGGGAAAATATAGTCATTCCTCCATGCAACATAGCCTTTTTTATAAATAACCATTATTGGGGGATTAACAAATGGATTAATAATCCCTGGAACCCTAAACTTACCTTTTTTATTAGTAACAACTTCAACAAGCTTATAAGTTTCTGTAGTTCTTACCCCCATCCATCCTCCACTCGACTTTGTCCATTCAACGAGCACAACAGCACCACTGATTGGTTCGCCTGTTTCGGCATTTACGACTGTCCCTTTTATTCCCGGATATTTGCATGAATTTAGCAAAAGAAAAATCATAAAGAAGACTACGTATTTAGCTTTATACATCCTATCTCCCTAAAGTCTTAATTTAACTTCTACAAATAATTTAAACAATCCCATTAAAACCCCATAATTCCCCAAATTCCATTTTCATCCATGACAAACGTGACAGGATATGAGAATGTCCCCCCTATCTCTTGTCTAATCGCACTACACTGTGCATTTAAATCATAGATCTTTCCCAGTTTAATCTCTAAGATATTAGAAAATAATGAACTAATCTTTTCAGGAGTGAGCCCTGTAAATATCTGTCTATATCTGTCTTTGTAATCTTCTGCAAAATATTTAACTGATAATTCTATATCTCCACCCATTAGGGCTGCAACCATCCCCTCCCATTTTCCTTTCAGCAGTGCATCGAGTTCTGTTTTGTTAAGTACTACGATTGCAATTGTATCTGAGTAGGTTACACTCTGTGAGTCTTTTGCACTTGCTGTGAATGTATAAATCCCCTCTACGGTCATCCTCACTTTCACTTCATCTGGAGTTACATCAAGGAACTCAGGCTGTGCAGGACCTGAGGCTGTGATGGTTGAGTCTGTATACCCATATGGAATATCAATCCTCAATACACTCTCTAAAGGAGCTATGCCTGACTCTATATTGGCTGTAATCCTTACATAATTCCCATCTGTTACTGCATTGACATTAATTGAAGTTGATACTGTATTTCCATCTGTGTCTGTAGCAGAGACTGTAATAGTGTTTTGCCCTTCCTCTAAATCTATATGATTTGCAATAAATTCGTTTCCGTAAACGGTTGCAACAATACCATTTACAACAACCCCTGTCTCATTGCCTGTAGTATTTGTTACCGTGCCTCTGACCATTATGTCAGGCTTCTCAATTGTTTCTCCATCCAAAGGAGACGTTATTGTCAATGTGATTGCTGGAGGAGGGTCTGCAGTAGTAAATGTCTGGTCTCCGGAACTAGAAGACAGGCCATTGATATTCGTTGCGGTAATATTGAAATGAAAGGTTGTTGAGGGAGTAAGATTTGTGATTAATATGATATGGTTATATGCCAGTGTAGGATCTGTGGCTATATTCCCATATGAAGTATCTATCCCGTATTCAAAAACTGTTGATGTTTCCTGGTCAGTTGTCCATGAAACTGTTGCCGAATCTGTTGTAATGTCAGTGACCTGAATATTGCTTATTACCGGAGGTGCAGGATCAAGGGCTGCATCAATAGTTATCGTCTGCCCAGGTAACATCGTTCCTGTAAAAGGATAAGGGATATAAAACTCTTTTGATATGCTCCCGCTAAATGCACCCTGTGTTACAGCACTTATATTGTAAAAGCCATTTACATCAGTCAAAGCAGACAGAGTAATATTCAGTGAATCAGTCACTGTTACTGTTGCCGAGGAAAGTGGAAGACCTGTCGTCAAATCTGTTACTGTTCCTGTAATACTTCCCTTAGTTAGTAAGGTAACAGTAATGCTGTCAGATGCAGTCTGGTTATACTGGTCTGTAGCTATGGCAGTTATGGTATTCAGGCCTTCATTGAGAGAAACTGAAGCATCGAATGTATCATTGCTCACGGTTGCCTGTACACCATTAACCGTAACATCTGCATTATTCGTTACAGTGCCTGTAACAGTTACTGGCGAAGAATTCAGCACAGCACCTTCTGAAGGTGATGTTATAGATATTGTAAGAGTCGGTGCTGGAGTTAATTGCCTGTCAAGGGTCTGGGTCTCACCTTCAACTAATGTGCCATTGAATGTCTGTTTAATATATCCTGTTTTTTCGAATGTTGCAGTAAAACTACCCGCTGCCAAACCTGTGATTGTATATGTACCATTACCGTCAGTGGAAGCTGAGTGGGTTGATGGTATTGAATCTGTTACAGTTACAGTTACATTTGATAATGGTAATCCTGTAGCAGAATCAGTAACGGTTCCTGTTAAAGATCCCGGCGGCGGTGTTGCAGTACCGTTTAAATCTACATTAACAGTTGGATTGTCAGCATCATTTGAAGTAATTATCAGCGTATCAGTAAATAACCCTTCAACAGTTGGAGAAAATTCAACAGTTACTGAACAGGAAGACGATGCTGAAAGCATCTGTCCAGAACATCCATCTGACGTGATTGAGAAAGGGTTTGAAGGACTGGTGATCGGATCGATTATAAGGTTCCCAATACCTGTATTAGAAATAGTAAAACTCATTGATAATGTACTGCCAGCATCTATAGAACCAAAATCCAGAGACGACGGTACTACATTAATTTCCCATTCATCAAGAAATCTTGTATTGCCCCCACGCACACAAAGGACTTTATATTGCATTTCCGACTTCCACCAGTCGCTAACAGATCCATCCAGATAATTTACAACATATGCTTGACTGCCAAGCAAAACTTCATTAAGGCTATCATAAAAGTAAGAATATGTTGAAGACCAAAAATATGGCCTCATATCATAACAATTTGCCTTTGAAAAAAACTTAACGTTAAATGGTTTGATTAGCTTAATATCTACAATAGACTCAAGCTCTTTTACATTCGGGAGCCGCCAGTCAGAATATCCACCTAAAGTAAGATCTTCACAATATGCAATAGCAGACTTCCAATTCTTGTAGTAATGCTTATTGTACTGCTGCCACATCAGCCCTGTTGACAAATCTGTAACAGTACTATCACCACCGTTGTCAGTTAAAACATTAAAAGGTAATTCATCTCCTCTAACACATCTTGCATAAGAAGAGTAGATGTCGTCTGACTTAATATCACTCCTAATAAGTTCCGATGAATAACCAAAATCTACGTGCCAAGCTTCATCTGGTAAAGAAGCATTTGTTGTAGATGACCAATAAAAGTACAGTTTCGTGTTCGGAAAAACAGACAAATCAATAAAAGTTTCATATTGACTAAGATCAACAATGCTAAACAGTTCTTTCCTGGCCGGAAGCCGCCAGTCAGAATATCCACCTAAAGACAAATTCTCACAGTAATTTATTGCATCATACCAATTCCTGAGAATACCATCATCCTCCTGTTGCCACATGAGCAAAGTATTGTTGTCAAACACAGTTTCGTCTCCGTTAACATTAAATGAAGGAGGATTCATCGTATAGCTACCATCCTGTGCCAATGGTTGTTCAGGGGATGGACAACTAATAATATATCCATTAGAGTTGTAGCAGCTCGACTGGCCTGTATCAGGTAGGAGAAAAGCAGCCCCAAGAGAATTAGCTTGTCCATTTAGGTTTACTGTTACGTTTGGATGGTCTGTGTCGTTGGAAGATATTGTAACAATTTCTGAAAATGCTCCATCGATGGTTGGTGAAAAGTTAATGGTAATCGAACACGATGTTAGGTACGAAAGTGTTTGTCCAGAACATCCATCATAAGTAACTGAAAAAGGAGTAGATGGAGAAGTGATGGTCTCAATACTCAGATTATCCTTGCCTATATTTGATAAAGTTAAAGACATTGTTTTCAAATTATCAGTTTTCACGTACCAGAAATCCAAATCTGTAGGGTCAACTTGAATTTCCTGATTATCTAATAATAGGGTCTTTTGGCCACGGACACACCGTACAAAAATGTTATTGTTCCCTTTATTATGACTTGATGTAAAACCACGATCAAAGGTTACGGTTAAACGATTATTAGGATACGTCATGCTCGAAGTAGATGACCAATAGAAAAATTCTAAAGGTTTAGAACAATAATAGATGTTATAACATCCTTGTATATCAGGGAAGAAATAATAATTAATTGATGGATCAACCATTGTGTTATCTACTATGGATTCAAGCTCTTTTACATTCGGGAGCCTCCAGTCAGAATGACCACCTAGTGAAAGATCCTCGCAATATTCAAGTGCATCCCCCCAGCGCATTTGCGATCCTTTGTCCTTCTGCCATGTAAGTTCAGTTGATAAATCGGTAACTGTCCCGTTGCCGTTGTCAACAAATTCCTCAGAAGCCAAAGGTCCACCTCGAACACATCTAACATAAAAAGGGACTACCTCCCCGTGGTAATAACCGACATTGCCTCCGTAATATTCTTTTTCAGTATCACCATCAGAGAAGTATAAACTATCCCCAAAGTATACAAACCAAGCTGTATTTGTACATATAATTTTGCTTGAAGTCCAATAGATTGTTGGTTTTGTGTTCATAAAGACAGAGGTGTCGATACGAGGTATGTTTCCTCCATAATCAACAATGCTTGCAAGTTCTTTTACCTTTGGCAGTCGCCAGTCATCATATCCAGCCAAAGTGAGGTTTTCACAATAATCTTCAGCATCAACTGGTGAACGGGAAATCCCATCATCTTCCTGCTGCCACATAAGCCAGGTATTGTTGTCAAACACAGTCCCATCGCCATTGTCAGTATACGAAGGTGGGTTTATTGTATAACTTCCGTCCTGCGCTAAAGGGTCTCCAGGAGGAGGGCATGTTATGACTTTTTCCTTTCCTTTAGCGCTATAACATGTAGTCTGACCTGTATCGGGCAGATAAAATGCTTCTGCAGAAAGCGTACAGAATAGGATCACAAAAAAGGTAATAACAAAACAGTTCCCTCTCCACAATTTATTCCCTTTCTTCATTCATCCCCCCGATATTACCCAAAAGAGGCAGTATTAATGGGTAACCGATTGCTTTGCTAAAATATAGACAAACAGTTAGTGAGGCTTTAACAAAATATTAATTATGACTAAAAATGTCAAATTGCGATTATTTATATGAATATTAGAACCCATTATAGTTTTTTCAATAGTGATCTTAATGCCTTTCTAAAAGTTATAAAAATTTAAAGCTTTGGAAAATTTTTAATAAACAATTTAGAGGTAAAAAGTAATCAGTGGCAGGTAGTGATTAAGGTTTACTGCTCTATATAAGAATCATTTCAGTCATCATCAAAATAAATGATTCTAATAAATAAACGTGTCTGGGTCTTTTAGCTTATGGCAGCGTGTGCATAGAGTTCTGGCTTCTTTTTTCCCAACTGTCCATATGTGCGCCTTGTGGCAGTCAAGGCAGTTCAGTTTTGCCCTTGTCATATGAAGATTATGCTGTCCTACTTTTGCTTCGTTGCCGTGGCAGGTCTTTAAACAGTCCTGGCTTGAAGGTTTTATCTTGCCATGAGGATGATGACAATCAAAGCATTTTAAAGACGCCATCGTACCTTTTGTCGGCACAGTCTTGTGACACCTGAGACATCTCTCATTTGTAACCATCTTAGGAACTTTTTCACCATAGCTGTGACACTTAAGACATGAAAGACCTTCCATGCCCATACCATGTATCAATCTGTCCTCATGACATTTAGAACAGGCCTGTTCATTTGGATAGAAGTTATGGGATTCACCAGTATGACATTTGCTGCAGTTTATATTCTGCATAAATACATGCTGGGCATGGCCATAGGATTCACTTAAGGTAATTGATCCCTGTGCAACCTCAGTGATGTGGCATTCCCTGCATGCATTCCAGGGCTCAACCCTGCCATGCTCCTGTTCAATGGACTTTGCACCTCTAACAACAAAACTGATAAGCAGCCTGTTCTGTTCAAGCAGGCTCATAGTATGACAAATCTGGCACTGGAAATCCCTGTGCTTGCTCTTCTGCCATGTTTTGAAGGCTTCCTGCATCATATGACAGGACAAACAAAATTCCGGGTCTTCCCGGGTGTGTTTATAGTATCTGTGGCCTACTATCCCTCCTATAACTGACAGTAGAAGCAGTAAAACAACTATTGTCTTTTGATTTTCTTCAATAAGACGTCTGCAGAATGAAGAGATTGATTTAGCGGGCATGCTTTAAAAGTTTGGCCTGTGCTTCTGCAACAACAGTATTATCACTACTTTTTATCTGAGCTGAGGTTTCTATAAGTTTGTTGCCCATTTTTGTTATTTTTGCTTCTATTAAGGCTTTATCACCGACAAACAAAGGGTTCCTGAATCTAACGGAAATCTCTGCTGTGACAGCCTCAATCCCCTGTGATAAAACAGCCTTTACCATAGCCTCATCAAGTATCACAGAGATTATACCCCCATGAACAATGTCTTTAAACCCCTGATGGATTTTCCCGGGGATGAATTCAGCGACGGTCTTGTCTTTTTCTGTCCTGAACTGAAGTTTCAAGCCGTACTGATTTTCTCCCCCACATGCAAAGCAATAACCATCGTCAATTAGTTCTATCTTTTTCATTTATTGCTCAAAAAGCTGAAGAATTTATACAGGAAAAATGAAAATATGATTCCCAAAAATGAACCAAAAGCTGTCATTATGCCGAGCACAAGTATAAACAAAATATTTACAAGGATGCTATCGTATGAAACATTTAAAGAGAAGAGTGAATGTAAATCTTTGGAAATTGCATCGCGCCAAGTACCCTGAAAGGTATCAGCATAGAATGTATCCATCAGCAAAGTTATCGAAAGGCTTATTATTCCACCTGTTACCGCGCCGATCAGCAGGTATCTTCTGGCCTTTCTTTTATCTTCCATTAAAAATTATTTATTCATCATATCCAGAAAATCTTTATTACCTTTAGTTCCGAGAAGTTTCCCCATAAGAAATTCCATACTCTCAGTCGTGCTCAGTGGAGTAAGAACCTTTCTTAAAATCCACATCCTGTTAAGCACCTCTTTCTCTACAAGAAGCTCTTCTTTCCTTGTCCCTGAACTATTTATATCTATAGCAGGGAATATCCTCCTGTCAACAAGCTTTCTGTCAAGGTGTAGTTCCATGTTGCCGGTTCCTTTGAATTCCTCAAATATAACATCGTCCATCCTACTGCCGGTATCAACAAGTGCAGTTGCAAGAATTGTCAGACTGCCTCCACTTTCAATATTTCTTGCTGAACCAAAAAACCTTTTGGGTTTCTGAAGGGCATTGGAGTCGAGACCGCCGGAGAGTACTTTGCCGCTGGCAGGCATTATTGAATTGTATGCTCTTGCAAGCCTGGTTATACTATCGAGAAGTATTACAACATTCTTTTTACACTCAACGAGGCGTTTTGCTCTCTCAATAACCATCTCGGAAACCTGACAGTGTCTCTGAGGAGGTTCATCGAATGTTGAGCTTATAATTTCTGCAGAAGGAACCTGACGTTTCCAGTCTGTAACTTCTTCAGGCCGTTCATCGATAAGCAGAATTATCAGATGTATTTCTTTATGGTTTCCCTTTACTGCCTTTGCGATTGACTGAAGCAACATGGTCTTGCCGGTTCTGGGGGCTGCTACGATCATACCTCTTTGCCCCATACCTATGGGAGTAATAAGATCCATAACCCTTGTTGAATAATCTTTTTGAGCATATTCGAGCTTTATTTTCTCGGTAGGATAATAGGGGATAAGATTGTCAAATAGAGATCTGTTTATATTTTCTTCAGGTGGTTCGTGGTTTATTGCTTCAACCTTGAGTAAGGCAAAATATCTTTCAGATTCTTTTGGTGGTCTTATCTGGCCTGAGACAAGCTCACCGGTCCTAAGGTTGAATCTCCGGATCTGAGAAGGTGATACATATATGTCATCAGGACCCGGAAGATAGCTGTAATCAGGAGATCTGAGAAAGCCGAAGCCGTCTGGAAGGATTTCTAAAACGCCTGCTGAAAAAACATTGCCGATCTTTTCAGTCTGCGCCTGCAGAATTGCAAAGATCAGATCCTGCTTTCTCATTCCAGCAGCACCGTCAACCCTCAGTTCCTTTGCAACACCTGTTAATTCATCAATAGTCTTTTCCTTTAATTCGGAAATTGAGATGTTTTCCATAATAACTCCTCTTTTGGGTTACACTGTCAGGATACAATTTTTACGGAAAGTTTCTACATATCCTTGTGGGATTTATTTGTTTAGATATTTTATTAGAAGCCTTTACGTAATTTTACATTACTAAAAGTAAATTTATTTGTCAATATAAAAAAACCTTTCCAGAAATAAAGCCATACTTTACAAAATTTCTTGCCAAATGGTAGATTCTTTTATGAAATATGGTGAAAGGTCAATCAAAAAAATACAACTCGAGCTCTGGGACAATCCAGAACGCGGTCATGATTACGAGATAAATATCACATATCCTGAATTCACATGCCTTTGCCCGAGGTCAGGCTATCCTGATTTTGCAACTGTTATAATAAGATATACCCCTGCAAAAAATATAGTGGAACTAAAGTCATTAAAACTATACCTCAATTCTTTCAGGAATTCGTATATCTCACATGAAGAGGCAACAAACAGAATCTATTCAGAGCTATATAAAAAATTGAAGCCTAAGTATCTGGAGGTAATCGGCGACTTTAATCCGAGGGGTAACTTAAAAACAACAATCAGAGTCTGCTCGGAAAAAAATAATAAAGAAGTTAAGAAGGGAAAAATCAAAAGAAAGTAAGAAGTAAGGGGTGAGGAGTAAAACGCAAAGCGCATAGCGCAGGGCGCAGGGCGAAAAAGGCAAAGGACAAAGAGTTAAAAGTAAGGAGCATAAAGAAAAGTAGACACTAGGCAGTAAGCAGTAAAAAAATAACGCTTTGCGCCGAGCGCCATGCGCCATGCGAAGAGTAAACGGGCATCGTAACCGTGACCGTTAGACGTAACCGTTTAGTTCTCAAAAAGTAAGCAGTAAGAAGTAAATAGAATAATTCGGAGAATTAAATTGTCCTTAAACCAGAGGAACCAGAGAAACCATTATCTAGATCAGGAAGAAGGCATTAGAGAGCAGATTTGGCACGTTCTATAAATAGCTCCATTTTTTTGTGATCTTTTCTTCCTTTCCGAAGTTCAATACTACTGCTCACATCAACCCCATAGGGTTCTACGCGCTTGATTGCATCTTTAACGTTATTAAGTGTAAGCCCTCCTGCTAGAATAATCCTTCCAAATTGTTTTGCCTCTATGGCTATATCCCAATTAAAAATCTGACCTGTCCCTCCCAGAAGTTTTGTTGTATAAGTATCCAGAAGAAATGCCGAGACAACATCTTTATATCTATAGAGGGGTTCAAGGCTTTCAAGAGATTTTACCCTTATTGCCTTTATAACCCTTCTGGAGCATTTACACATTTCAGGCGGCTCATCTCCATGCAGTTGAATCACGTCAAGACACGAGGCGGTTGCTATTCTTTCTATATTCTCTGAGTCCTCATTGGCAAAAACACCTATGGTTGCTACAAAAGTAGGAAGATTTTTTATTATTGAGACCGCATTCTCGATGGAAATATAACGTGGACTTTTTTTATAAAATACAAATCCTAGTGCATCTGCACCAAACTCAACCGCTGCTATTGCGTCATCAAGATTTGTTATCCCGCAGATCTTTACTTTAACCATATAAGGACAATACCACCACTTTACGTCAACTATTAGTATAATATATTAAACTATTTACGTGTAATTTTATAAGTGCCTATCTGATTTTTTTTCTTTTACCCATAATCCTCAAATTTTACCGCTGGACAATCTGTATAAGTTTCACTCTTAGGAATCCTCTTTGCCGGTTCCCTTTAGTTCATCGATCTTCTTGCCGATATCATTGGACTCCATCAGGGATGTGCCGACAAGCATTGCGTCTATCCCTGCTTTTTCCAGCTTCAATACATCTTCCCTCGTATTTATTCCGCTCTCGCTCACGACAATTCTTTCTTCGGGAATTTCCTTCTTGAGTTCAAAAGTTGTACCAAGGTCCAAATCAAGAGTGTTCAGATTCCTGTTATTGATTCCAATCACAGGGGCATTTACCTTGAGGCACATTTCAAGCTCTTTAAAATCATGTATCTCAAAGAGCACTGACATGCCCAATTCCCGTGAAATATGGAGATACTCATCTGCCTGTTTACCCTCAAGGATATATGCTATCAGCAGTATTGCATCGGCCTTATTTGCTCTTGCTTCATATATCTGGTATTCATCTATAATGAAATCTTTCCTCAAAACAGGTCTGGTAGTAACATTTTTTATATCTGGTAAAAAATCTATTTTCCCCTGAAAAAAGTCTTCTTCTGTTATGACTGATATCGCATCAACTTTTTTTTCTTCATAAAGGGATGCGATCTTGATATGATCAAAAGTATCTCTGATAATTCCTTTAGACGGCGATGCCTTCTTGACTTCAGCAATAAGCTTGATATCCCCTGTATATCTTTTTATTGCTTTTTCAAAATCCACCGGCTTCTCGATATCCTTAATGAGTGCCTTCAATTCTTCCAAAGAAGTCCTGGATTTAACATGTGAGAGTCGTTCCCTCTTTTTTTCTACAATTTTATTCAGAACAGACATGAAAAATATTAAAATTAATCTTAAAGTTTTTCAACATAAATAAAGTGAAAAATCACTATCTTTTGCTATAATGAGCGCTAATATGGGAGAAAAAGAAAGAATAACAAAGGCAGCAGGCAAAATGTCTTTTGCAACACTTATCAGCCGTATCCTGGGATACGCAAAAGACATGATCCTTGCTTTTTATTTTGGCGCCACAGGCGTTTCAGATGCATTTTTTGCAGCATTCAGGATAACTAATTTTTTGAGGGAGCTATTTGCTGAAGGCTCGATGTCATCGGCTTTCATCCCTGTATTGACCGAATATCGGCATAAAGAAGGCGAGGAAGAGGCAAAAAGGCTGGTAAAGATAACTTTTTCTTTTATTCTGGTTGCTGCAGGAACTACATGTCTCTTGGGAATAATTTTTGCTCCTGCTATCGTATCTGTAATAACTCATGGTTTTACGGATCAGCCGGAAAAATTCTCTCTCACCGTATTGTTAACCAGAGTTATGTTCCCTTTTCTTCTGTTTATCAGTATCGCTGCCTTAGTTATGGGGGCTCTTAATACAAAAAGGGTATTTTTTGTGCCAGCTCTTGCACCTGCTATGCTTAATGTGACAATTATTACGACTATTGTGCTGTTAGTTACGAGGCTTGAAAAACCGATTACAGCTGTTGCTCTAGGAGTTGTAATCGGCGGTTTTGTCCAGTTAGCATTTCAGCTGCCTTCATTCTACAGTAAAGGATACCGTCTTGGCTTTTCCGCGTATTTTCGCCACCCTGCCCTTAAGAAGATGGCTGTTCTACTGATACCAGCAACACTGGCCCTTGCCGTGAGTCAAGTATATATTATGGTGAGCCTACTGCTTGCCTCCTATCTTCCTGAGGGAAGCGTAACATATCTTTACTATTCAATGAGATTGATTCAGTTTCCAATAGGCATTTTTATCGTGGCAATGGGGCAGGCAGCACTCCCCAGCTTGTCAGAACATGCAGTCAGAGGAGATTTTGAAAAACTCAGAGAAGATTTCTCCTTCTCACTGCGAATGTTATTTTTCATCTCTGTGCCTGCCATGGTTGGGCTGATAGCCCTCAGAGAACCTATTGTAAATCTTCTTTTCCAGAGGGGAACATTCGACTATACAGCAACAAGAGCAACCGCTGAAGCGCTCCTGTTTTATTCTCTGGCTATATGGGCAGTAGGCGGAGTGAAAGTTGTGACAGTTACATTTTATTCATTACAGGATACGAAGACCCCGGTTAAAATAGCGGCTATTGGATTTTTTGTTAATCTCATTTTAAGTCTGATACTCATGGGACCCCTAAAACATTCAGGGCTTGCACTTGCATTTTCACTTGCTTTAAGTCTCAATTCTATATTGTTGTTTTACTTCTTGAGAAGAAAATTAAAACACATTGAAGCAAGAAGGATATTGAAATCTTTTATAAAAACCTTGATTTCTGCTGTAATCATGGGTATTACTGGATGGTTTTTGCTTCGCGGAGAATTATGGCAAACAACCGGTGACAGCCTCGAGAAAGCTCTCTTTCTTACAACTACAATAATATTTTGTGTTGTATTGTATGGTGCCGCAAGTTTCTTCTTGAAAAATGAAGAGATGAAGTATATATACGAGATGTTCAAAACTAAAATCTTTAAGAAGGGAACAGTTTAATGAAAATTGAGCATATAATCGTAGGGCCTATTCAGAGTAACTGTTATATAGTTTATGATGAAAAAAGCCTCGACGCAATGGTTGTTGACCCGGGAGATGAACCAGCAAAGATACTTAAGATTATAAAAGAAAATAGTCTAAAGGTTATTTATATCGTATGTACTCACGCACATTTTGACCATATAGGTGCTGTTGCCAGTATAAAAGAGAAGACCGGTGCTAAGATAGTAATTAATAAAGATGACCTTGAGATATATATGGGTGCAAAAGACCAGGGGGCTTTCTGGGGATTTGAGATTGAACAGCCTCCGGCACCTGATATATTTGTTATAGAAGGCGATGAATTATTTGTGGGAGGTCTAAAATTTAAAGTCCTCCATACTCCAGGCCACAGCCCCGGCGGAATTTGTCTTTACAGTGAAGGAATAATACTGACAGGTGATACAGTATTTGCCGGCTCAGTAGGGAGAACCGACTTTTATGGTGGAAGCATAGAAGAACTCAAAAAATCATTCAAAAAGATAATGTCGTTACCTCCAGAAACAAAAATACTTCCCGGACACGGTGATTGGTCAAAAATTGTAGAAGAAAAAGAAATGAACTTTTTTATTCAAGAATTGTAGTAATAATATCTCTAAAATTTAAATATATCAAAAATAAAAGAAATAATAAGAAATTTCGCCTATTTGTAAGAAAAATAAAAATATTTTAATAATTTAACCATTTTTCTGACTATTATTAACTATTTCCCTATTGACTATATTGCATAAAGTGTTATTCTATAATATAGGGAGTTATTAAGAAAATAATTAAAAGTTAAATTTCTATTTTCCTAATAGAAGGCTATACTTGTTCAGGTAGCCTTTATTATTCTCTTTAACATTATCATTATCAAAAGATAATGAAATAGTGAAAAATGTTCTTTGAAAACTAAAGAGCAGGTCTCGTCAGTCTTTTGAGCAATTCAGTATTAAATGAGAGTTTGATCCTGGCTCAGAACGAACGCTGGCGGCGTGCCTAACACATGCAAGTCGGACGGGGTTATGTGAAGAAGCTGGTTTCGGCTGGTGGATTTGCATAACTTAGTGGCGGACGGGTGAGTAATACGTAGGTAACCAACCCTGAAGAGGGGGATAACCCCGCG